>Ga0065708_1006569_pt1 | contig 30111 bp, 16 predicted proteins | sample Hoacrofraction12_2_FD_59095 | JGI IMG/M metagenome (GOLD analysis project Ga0065708, IMG submission 59095) | Hoatzin crop microbial communities from Cojedes, Venezuela, sample from fiber fraction 12 v1 | ecosystem: Host-associated > Birds > Digestive system > Esophagus > Crop | place: Venezuela... | reverse complement strand
ATCCGCAAAATATATTGGGCATAAAGCATCCAGCATCTCCTGGTACTCAAAGGTCGGAGGTGCGTACGCCAGAGTTACCACTTCCCCATCCTGGAATATCGGACTTCGCCCCGAATAACTATTCTGCATTCGGCAATAAAGGTCATACGTCCACCAATTATCGGAATATGCGCCATTGATAACACGCCCATCCTTTAGAAGGGTGAAATTCGCTTTGCATGGGGTTGCGTATGGCCACCAATCAACCACAACGGCATATCCATTTATCGTCTTGTCGAACTGCACCACGACATGAGTGCCTGCCAAAGCGTCAAAATCAACGGAATTAGGGTCAAAAAGCCGTTTGTCATCGGCTGTTTCTTTTGCGACATTGGTGTCGGTGACAATCTCAGCATCGGCCGCAACCTCGGAGTCAGCAACGGCCACCGTATCCTCCGCCATCTTGATATCAGCAACTGCCATTGTATTTGCTGCCACCTCTGCCGGTCGCGATCCAGTAGCCCCCTGCTTATTCCGGTGTCCGTAGGAAACCAGTAAAAGTATGAGAGAAAAGATTATTGTGCGCTTCATATGTGTTTTTGAATGGGTTTGACGGGTTGGCCTTCACTGAGTATTTTCTCTATAGAAAGTGAGTCTGTGACATCGGCATAGTCTCTGCTTGAGAAAATGAGCCTGCCATCCATTTTATATCCCTTCGAATACTTTTTGATGTTTGAGTAGGCAGCGGAATACCATTCTGGCACTTCGGTCTCCACCAGTTCCCATTTATTGAAGGCGCCGGCGACTATTTGACCGTCGTCCTTTTTATATTGATATCTTGTCTTATAGAATCTCATAGTGCCGCCTCCAACATCATAGTTGTATAGTTTGAGCCTTTTGTCCGATGATGTCAGGATGGTTATCCATGCATATTCAGGTTCCTCTCTTTTTGTGAGTAAAGGGAAGGAATAATCAAATGATTCTGGCAGTAAGAGAACCTTTGCCATCAATGAATCAAGTTTCTCTCCTGCATGGATGTCCTCGCTCAACTGCCGTTGAGCTTGGTCGCAAAGATATTGCAGCTCGGGCTCCAATTCTTCAATTGAAACACTCTTGGTCGGGCAAGTCTTGCGGCTCTGTCCAGCAATAACTTCTATGGAATCGGAAATCGCCGGCGCTGCTTCTAGGCTCGTCTCTATTGTGGCCTCTGAGGGCTCAGTCATAGGCAACTCCCCTGCCGCCTGCTGGCTCCGATGTTTGTTCGTCTGTCCGCAGGAGATGAGGATGGGGAGGGTAAGGAGGATTGGAAGCATCAGTCGTATAATCATGTTTAGAGACAACTTTAAGTGAATAATTCTTGTATTAATATTTAATTTCTCTAAGATAATCTTTCAATGAGATTGTTGTAATTCCCAAGCCCCTTGCTTTAGACATTAATCCATTATCAGAGGTAAGAAGGATAGGGTTATTTCTTTCCCCCTTATATTTAAGCAAAACTGCTAGTATCATATTATCTGGAGATCGCTTATCAAAATCTGGTGGCAGCAAAGTCATATCTGCAAGTTCCATTCTGATATCTCTTAGATTCATTTGCTTATTAATATAGCGTAAAGCATCCTGTACGTTTTTTTGTTCTGCAGCAGACAGTTTGATCTTTAATTTATCCAATTCATCTAGCACCTTTGCGGCTAAGACTATCGTATATCGTTTATCTATTTTTGAAATAATATCTGGACAATTTACAAATACATTTGTATCAATAATATAGTAATTTTCTTTGTCATCCATTATTTCAACCTTCTTATGCTCGAGTTTAGATAGGTCTATCTTACCAAGCACCTTTATGGAGGCAAACTCATTAGATATAATAGTCGGTTGCTCAACAGCAGGTGAGTTCGTAATTGTTGTGGCTTCTATGATTTTGTCTTCTTTTGAATCACTCTCTTTATTGATATCATTTGCGTGCCTTGTTACGGTCTCACTGTTTATATCAACGACATCACAATTTTTCAAATATGCCAGTGAAATGCGGGGCACAGAAGATAAAACGTTAAAATCGATGTCTGAAATAATTAGCGTAGTACTTCTGGAACGACTTGTGGCAACATTGAATCGATTTCCCGATAAAGAAAATCCTATATTATTCATCGGGAAATATAAAATCGCATAATCGACTGTCATTCCTTGTATCCTATCGATTGTTTCTACTGTAATATCTAGTTGTTGTGACTCTGTATAGAATTCCTTTTGCAATATTTTTACCGTATCTCGAAATGGAGTTATAATAGCGATTTCCCTTTCAGAATAATTCTCGGAAATCAAATCAACTACATGATGCATTATTTGTAATGCAGAAAGTGTGCATATTCCATCAACTCCTGATTGAGAATATGTTACAATAGTCCCACCTTCCTCTGGAAAATACGGACTCTTTATCTTAGAAAAATCAACTTTTTCCTTCTGGACTGATCTAAAGGACTTTCCATAGAATACTGAAGTTTGGCTCGCACTTCTTGGCGTAAGACGGAATGTCGTGATAATTCGGAAACATTTTATATCTGTTCCTAGCGCGAAAGCTGTTAGGCCATCACATTGTTGTTGAACATTCCACACTTTATATTCAGCCTTTTCAGTTCCCACTACTATAGGAGGAAGTTGCATAGGGTCTCCCACAATCAAACAATCTTTGCCAAGTTGTTTGAAAGCCACAATAGTGGATAGGAATGCCTGTGACGCTTCCTCAATTACTATCAAATCAAAGGCTGGCCTTATTAATGAAGAAACTCTCTTTGGATTGTATAATCCTGATAGGATATAGTTTGTTGCTAGGACTAGTGAACCCGCAGGCGCAATTAAAGATTTATCCGCGGCCTGCAATCCGGGAACTTGTTTAGCTTCATCAGCCCCGATCCTGGTTTTATATACTCGACCTTGTTCAAGATATTTTTCCAAAGGAGGTTGCTTAGCCAATTCAATAAGTCCTTTATTGGCCATAGTTGTAATACATACACTTTTGCCCTGCTCCATATATCGTGTAACAATATGAGCAATGGTAAAACTTTTGCCTGTGCCAGGAGGACCTTGCATAATACAACAGCTGTCAGAAGAAAGAACTTCTGATATTCGATCAACTATTCCCAAGGGATTTTCTGGACTATATGCAAGTTCTTCTGGATGCCAATCTTCATAATCCATTTTTGGCTCTATTGAAAGGAGCGGATCGTTAGAATTGAATTTTGTGAAATGAGCTAAATTAGAAAAGTATTCTGTTGGTGGAAATGGGTCAAACAACAAAGCAGTCAAGGTTTTTCCCTGATTTAAAGCGGTCTTGATTGTTAGAAACATTCGTAAGGTGACCGAAGAACATCCAATGTAATCATGAGCGGAATCTGTCCTCTTCAAAAAATACATAGGGAAAATATCAGATAAGTCTACATGCAAATCTTTTGAACGGTTAAATTCATCAAATGACATATCCCAAGTATTAACAGGACCAAATATTTCTAGGGCTTTCTTAGAAACCAGAGTGAAGTTTTTCATAACCTTAAGACGAGGAGAATGTCCTTTTTTAACCTTGATGATAATATGTCCATTACTCGTATTGACACTATCTATGTAAGCCAACGTAAGACAATCCTCCCTGAGGAGTTGTTTAATCGGAACAGCTTTCTTCTTGTTGTAATCTTTCTGGATTTCCAGAATTTGGTCATTAAAAAAACTTATGTAGTTATTTGTTTTCGTACTCATAATGCATCTATATCTTGATCATCATCGTCAGAGTAAAAGTCTGTGATATTTTCATCAAACGGCGTCACTTCTCCTTCGACTTTGATTGTTCGTATTAATGTGTATATATTACCTTCCATTTGGTGGAATCCATCCTCATATATTTTGTCAACAAGTTCTTTTTTATCATTCCCTGTTACTTGAATTACAAGTGCATCTTGGTTGATAATTTCCATGAGTTCTGATTGAGACTTGATATAGACAAACTGGTCTGCCATTTTTCCAGAATAGAAGCAAATAATCCACCGCCCTTCTCTTAAATGATTCCAAACCGTAGGTGATATATAGAGAATGCCATTCCTAGCACTACATCTGTGAATATATTTTCCAGACATTGTCACCACCTCTTCTGATCCGTTCTCAATGTAATCTCGTTCTTCCATATCCATATCAAGACCATTTTCTTTCAAACTGTTATAAAACCTCATACGGACGATGTAGTTTTCATCTTTGATTGTATCTACATTCAATGACCTACCAAATAATTTTGAAAGGTATTGAACTTCATCATTGCTAATATCTCGTCGAGATAAAGTCAATGGATCTTGATTTCCTGCATTAAAATTCCTCGCTTTAAATTTATCTGGAGAATAGTCTGCATACTTACGAAACTTGCCTACTGATGGAGAATCTTGTTGTGCAGGCCCCCATTGCTCCTTATACACTTCCTTCGTTTTTTTGTCGTTTGATGTTTCTGATATTGAAGATTTTCGATGTTGATTTTTGTCATAGTTTAGAGACGGATTACTTCTAAATACATTCTCATCATCATCTTCTTCTTTGTTCTCATCATCTTTATTATATAAATTTTCTTCAAGCGGTATTGTACCTGCTACATTATGTGCTATACCATTTGGCTTATCTACATTAGGTCTATCGAGATTATCATTCTCATCTTCAATTTTGCTTTCATCTTCCGCCTTGTTTTCTGTTTCATTCTCATTGTGATTAGGAATTCCTTCTTCAGATGGATCTATAGGGCCAGAAACAACAATCAATTTTGATTGTTGATATGCCTCTTGTAGCTCTGGCTCTTCTTCGTCTTCTTCATATTCTGATTGTGTAAGGCGAACACCTAGTTGTCTTTGCAAAATTGTTCTAAAATTCTCATCATCAGCAAGATCTATACAATAGCTATTAGCAAAATTCTCTAGATCATGGATATTTGATTTGGGCTCAAATATTTGCATAAACATATCTCTATCCATTTCACTTTCAAGAACTTTTCGCAATTCATTAATAAAGTCTGTGAAAACGAGACGATCATCCCATTCTCCCACGTAATAGAAGACGTCGTCGTCAGTATCGTAATAGAACTTCTTCGCTGTTTGAGAAATGCTGTCATCTTCACTATAAGTTAGAGAGATAGAATGGCAGCTCTTAAATGATAGTCTGTCAAATCTCTCACATAATGAGTTATAGTATTCCGCCCAATTTTCAGAATGTTCAATGGCGGCAACAAACAACAAATAGTTTCGTAATCTGCTTTTTATATTTTCGTCGGTGCGCGTAGATACTGGGTCCAGTTTCATATCTTTCCACCTTATAATAGGTATCTGAAGCATTTCACATTCTTTGTAGAATGTGTTATTATCTGCCTTTGGAAAATAATCATCTAGAATAATTCTTGGATGTCGCTTAAAATATTGTTCCAAATATTTGGAATTTGCTTTCTCGTCAATATCCAAAGCATACAGGTCTCGCAGGAAGCATTTTTTCTTGTTCCTATTCTTCCACTTCGATTTTTCTCCAGCTCTATATTCGGAAATCATTGACTTTTGTGCCTCGTTACTTTCATCAAAAACGTCCGACATCCATCTTATTATATTATAACGTTTAAATTGGTCCTCCGTGTTTTGCAGTGCATTTAAACCATCCTCAAAAGATAATGAATCCTTGAAATTAAGCATTTCTAGAATTTCATATGTCTTTTCTGGATAATTATTCATTGGAAAACAAGCTGCCCAATCAATTACAAGATTTCTGTATTCTCCAAGTCTCTTGAGACTGTAAATATCCTCTGCACATGCGACCTCTCCATTAGGTAATGGAATACACACCTTGTTTTTAAACTTTTCGCCTTCTATCATTCTTTTGATTGAATCCATATCGTGCGACACGAATCTTCTCCAGAAAAACTCAGCGAATGAATAATTAGAAAGTAAATCTATATCATTCTCGGTAAAACGATAATGAATTTTGAATGTATCCTGAATTTTCTTTCCTGGTTTTTCGCATGCTAAATTTGCATAATCCGCAGATAAGTAGATTAGTTTATCTCCAATTCCATTTGTTTCAAAATCGCACAATGGCTGATATTCTTTTCCTAAAGTAAGATCCTCTTGGGCATAGTACTCACCATCTTTTGCAATCAGCCGAATTTTATGAATCTCCTCTAATAAATTTTTCTTCTCTTTTTCGTCTATATCAAGAATTTCTTTAATGACATTATAATGAACTTCATTACTAATTGTTTCACCATCATCTTGCAGACTAAGATATTGAGATAGTTTCTCAGCGCGCCAATCTTCAATATTTTCAATGATAGTTGAGCCTGCTTCTTCTGCTATCTCCAGAAGTAAAGCCCTAGTGTCTGCATTATAATGAGAGATATTACATTCATTGCTCAATTTAATATCTTTGAAAGGTTCTTCAACTTTCTTAGTGCTGACAAATAAACAATCACCTATCTCTTCATATTCTCCATCCTGTGTCTCTAATCTCAATGACGTTAAATCAGATATTGTGATACTTCGTTCTCCAAAGAAATCTTTAGCTTGTGCAAGCATACTAGGTATACCTGGATCTTCTATATTGTCTAGATTCGGAATAATCTGATCAAACACCAATTCCGTCTGTTCAGACCTAATCCCTAAGTCCTCGAAAAATTTTCTCCAAGTTTTCTTTGTCGCAGCAGTATTATTTTCTGCATATTCGGATGCGATGAAAAGAGCATCATCGTAGTACTTCTTTACAATAGATTCTATGCGCTGCCCTTCAGGAAGTAAAGAATCTGACATGTATATTGAGTGGCCAGAAAGAGAATAAAAATCTTCCTCATCGTCGGCATTTTTTGCGATAATTGACAATTCTGTCAATGTTTGTGATCTTTCTTTACAATTATCCTTTATCCACCTCCAGAAATCAATATTATTGTCAAAATTAGCAGTGAGATTATTATTTAAGTCTTTTATATTGCTCAATAAAATATCGTCTACAAAGTTACCTACCGCAAATTCTTTGACACCAAAGGCCTTTATAAACAATGATTTAAGTTTATTCTTTTCAGATTCGCTCTTCCCTTTAAAATATTCTTCAGACAAAGAATACATCCAGCCGCAATCAACCCATGGCTTCTTTTCAAGCTCTTCATAAAGAGCCGAAGTCAAATAGGTGTTGCTTTCTGCCGGGCCGAAAAATTCTTCTCCCTCTTTATTAATTATAATTATGTGGAAATCTGACAAAAAACCATTGTCAAATTCATCGGCATTTGCATTTATAAATTCGATAAATGGTAATGCCGTGCCTACCTCATTCAAATGCGAATTGATAATTTCTGTTTTATCCGGATCTTTTATAATAGAATCAATGATTTCTTTATCAGAATAGTCAAGAACGTCAAACTGCGATTTTAAATAATTAACACATGCGTCCTTATCTTTCATAAAGTAATCATTCGAAATGAAATCAATCCACGAGTCGCCAAGCCATTCACTGCTTTTTACGGCTATACCACGTTCAGACTCAAAAAACACCAACCGGTCATAGCTTTTAACAAGTTCATTATTATAATTAAAAAATGGCAGATTGACTAGATTTGCATTATCAATCTCATTGATTGCTAGGAAGTGGATAAATGACACCGAATTATCCTTATCCTCGAGAAGGCTCAACATGTCATTATCATTAAGAACTTCATCAACAAAATCGTCAGCATTAAATTCCAAGAAAACGTATGCAATTTTTAAATTCCAATCTTCGTTGTCCTTAAAATACTCTCTAGTTTCTGTAGATAATCTCGGGAGGTACTTCTCAGCAAAACAAGATAAATCTTTCAGATGTACATCAATATCATAATATATTTCTGAAGCATCATAGAGTTCACCGTCTTCTCCGATAAATATTTCTTTTTTGTTATCTATGAATTTATGAAGAAAATCATGCTCCAAAAGGAACTCTAAGAATTTGTTGTTGTTACTTTGGTCACTAAGCCATTCATTAAAAGATTCATTTGAACATAATTCAAGTATCTGATCTTCGCCAAAGACCATGTTTTCTGCATGGTATTTTTCGATAAAAGCATTGAAATGTTCTTTTCCTCTAAGATCAGGATGTGCAAAGAATTCGTTTGGATTTGTTGTCCATTCCTCTCCATCTGCAAATGTAAGCAACTCGGAATCCGTAAATAGCCCAGATTCAGAGATGCCTGTTGTGTCATAAATTATGTTTGATACACAAACAAATTTGAGTGTATTGTCATCGAGAACTGGAATAAATTTTATCTTGTTTAGGCTATTTTCAAAACCTTTCTGAATATTCTCCAAGATCTCCTCATAGTTAGTAACTGGTGTGAATTCCGGCACTAGTGAAAAGACTGAATCATATTCATATTGTCCACTAGTCAAAAGCGATTGTAGCCACTCACAAAGTTTTCTGCCTGCGATTCTGCTAATTTCATAATTGACTTCAAGATCTTCAATGTCATCTCTCGGACCAGTAGGAATCATATCCGTATTCATCAAGAAAGGAAGTCCAAGTCGTGCTTTCTTTGCAGGTAAATAACAGTACAAAGTAGTGTTTTCAACGGGCTTTAATATGTGCCCCTCAACTTGACAAGCAAATTTAACGGTCGTTTTAGAGAAATCCTTATACTTTTCAGGAATTTTAGTATCACCATCTTCGATTTCCTTATTAATCTGAAGTCTTATTTTTTCATCAATATCAGCAGGAGGTAAATCAGAGACACACCATTTATCACTATCCTTACAACGAACTATGGGTTGCTGACCCTCACACATAAATGTTACCTTACCTATATTAGGAATAAATAACAGAACTCTTTCTGTGTCAAAAACTTCTCTAAACAATTTAACATAGTTAGACTCAGACTCGTAAAGCATCTCATGCTTCATAGGTCTGAGGGCAAATTGCACTTTGTATTCCTTTGAATCAACAGAATTAAAGGCCATCAAAATCTCAGGATCCACGAAATTGTAAGAAGTCCATATAGGAATAATTTGCCAAGGAGTGTCCATAATATCCCCACTATCTTCACGATCAAATCGAAACGAATAGTCTCCCGTTCTCAGATATACATAGTTGTTATCGAGGAAAACGGACTTAAAACCAATTCCCTTATAACCAATAGCCTTTGTATTATCTGTTTTCTCTTTATCATTGATATTGCATATAGCGGCTATATTTCTTGGCGAAAAATATTCTCCTGTATGCTGAAAAATCAGATAATTTTTAGTGAGTCTGAATTCGACATTAACTGGAATCACCTGCCCATTTTGTGACTTGCATGGATAGTCATTGGCATTCTGTAACAATTCGTATATAAAGACTTCTTTTCCACTTGCTGTTAGCTGATTCTTCAGTGTGTCAAGTGTCTTGACGATTATCTGTGATGCACTTGCTGGATAGCCTATAATGTCATCATGAATACAATCAACGATTGCCTTTGGAGGAAAATATGTAACAGGCTTTGTTGTATCAATGTAAAACCATGGCGATCTAGAAGAAGAATTTGGTGCCAGTTTCCAAGAAAACTTATAATATCTATTGTAGTGTTGAATGTCCAAAAATTGATTAAGCCCTCCTATATTTACTTCGGTGTTTATTTTAGAAAAGTCTGAACGCCGAATATCTATAACCGTATATTTCGATTTGTCTAACTTTCCGTCTTTAAGTCCATATCGAATCTGGCCAATAAAAAAGTCGTCATTAAGTTTCCAGTTCTTGCGAATACGTCTGAGAATATCGTTATTTTCTTCGTCTGCATTTGCAATTGTCTGTGAAGGTAACAGTCTGAAATTTACTAGATATTCATTATCTATTTTCTCTCGATATTCGCTATCTGCCAATGCGCATTCTATTCGACATAGACCAGGAACAATATTAATGCTTTTTTTTACATTAAAAAACAATGGTTGTCCTGTCTTAATGTTGCGAATTATTTCGCCATTGGCATTTTTAATATCTATGATTCTACCACAGTACTTATTTGGATTCGCAGATTTATCCACAAATTTTCCCGTGAATACAAAATTATCACAATCCCAATATTTTTTTAATTCATTTATAATTTGAGAGTCTGATTTCATATTTTAATTGTCTACGATGTTTTATCTTCTTTTCTGTTGCTTGCCAATGAATCACTTGTGTTTACCTTAAATACAGGGCCCTTGTCTAGTTATTTTGCCGACTTTCTATTGTTCTACAGGTATATACATGGATGTTTTTCAAACTATTTCATTTTCATTGCTCTGATAGATTGAATTTTTAAGACAAGGAGTATAAATTGCCATATTGTCAAAATCTATTGTTTCTTTTTATAGGGAGAATTTCTGAAAATTCATAACATCAAATTTACAAAATGTTTTTGAAGAAAGTAAACAAAAACACGAATATATCTTTTAGAAAACAAAAATCTTCCCAATTTACTATAATTGGCAACACCGTAAATTAAGCCTCATAAATCTAACAATAAGTCTCCGCGGTAGCCCATTACCAAACGAAAACATTTTTGCATTGTTACTAAACCAATCCCGTTATATTCAATCAATGAGATCATAGACCGGACCTTGTCAGAGTTTACTGCTTGACTTATCGTATCTATTTGCTTTTGTGTACGTATTCCAGTTTGTTTCTTTTTATCGACTTCAGGAATTGAGTTCCAACGTTGCTTAAATGTCTCGAATAGATCATCAGGAGCAGTTGGATCGTATTCATATATCTCTATCGGAATGCTGCATTGTGATAGATATTTTCGCATTATTTCTAATACTTTATCTTTCTCAAGTCCACCATTGTTCGCACCTAGTAGCGGAAAAGCTATTGATTTTATACCTTTTTCTTCGTAGGTGTCAATGAATTTCTGTAGTCCTTTTTCTATATACTCATATTTACTAGGTAATTTCCAATGTGTCTTTGTCGGAAAATTTAATACCCATGGATCACTCTCTTCGCCTTTGTAAATCCATAATTTCCCAATGTTAATCAGATGTTGCGCACAATATTTTTGATATTGTTCAAACATATTTGGATATCGCAATTTAAAGACGAGTGCGATTCCCTTACCCATAACTCCTACGCAATTAACAGTGTTAACCACTGTTTGAGCATTGGAATTAAAGATATTTCCCCGTATTATTTTTATATTATCTTCCATATTAGTTAATTCTTATATATTAACCAACTTTCTTGTCTTGGTACATTTACTTCAAAATACACTTCAAAATGGGTTTCCTTTGAGATTTCCACTTCTGATGACACATAAATATTATTGTCCTTTTGTCGAAGAACATTATTCCTATTTATGATAATTGGTGTCCCATCTGAAAAAGTAACCCTAAATTCATAAGGGTCGGCATATTCTGTAGATATTTTGATAATATTTTCTGTTTCTCGAAAATCTAGAGACTTGTTTTGATACTCATAAAGAGATTTATCTACATTGATGATATTTTTCCAACGAGTGACTTCAACTTCTTTTCTTAAAAGTTCTGCTTGGTAATCATCACAGCAGCAGATGCGAACATTTTTTAACTTAGAGAAATCTAATTCACCTTCAATTAGAAACTCTTGTTGACGCTCTACAAAATTTTTATATATATCTCCATAAATTTCATGCGCTTTGATTGCTGACGGATTATCAATTACTTTAAAGTGGCGTGAAAAATCTTTCTGCATATTCCCTGTACTATACCAACACTTATTGGGCATCAACATTAATATTTCTTCAATGTCAAAGATAAAGAACACGGGCATAGGGCACTTGGGCAATCCTAATCTACATGCCTTGTCATACTTATCATACTCATGATCTTTACCTAAAAATTCGTTATAAAATTGTGTCGGGGATTTTGGCGCAAAATAAAAACGTGCGAACCTATGAGCTTTATCTGTTCGATTGACATTTGAACCAGCACTATTAGAGAACTCACCTTCTGCGTAGTCGCGACTTTGTAATTTCATTGTCTTGATGATTTTTATCGCATTACTCATGTGAGTAAAATGATATGCTTTTGGCTCAAAGGGGAATTTATTTATAAACTTAACGATATTCGCAAGCCGACCATTATGGAACTCGCTAATGGCTAATTTGTTATAGAAAGCTGGATTCTTATCTAATGCAACCCAATTCCAATTGTTTTCATATCTCAAAATAAGGTCCTTAGTAAAATTCAAATCTCTGGAGTTTGATGCCTCTCCCCAATCAAGATAATCAGAATATTGCTCAAGTATTTGCTCGGAGAATCGGAAATCATCTCTCTTGCAGATTACTCGCCAGTCTAAATATTCCTTAAATCTATCCAATGTACTATTGTCAGATACATTAAGACTTTTATTTTTAGATATTATTAGCCAGTCTACATACTCTGTAAGAGTGTGTAAGAAAGTCAAAATCTCTTCTCGAGCACTTAATGCCTTCCAATTTAGTCTTTGAAGAGGAACACAGCTGAGCACATCTTCACATATAGGAAATTTCTCAAGTGAAGATATATATTCCCAATCAATCCGTTTTGAAATTGACTCACGGTTGGCTATGGATACAATAAATTTGGGAATTGTCCAAAATCTAAGTTCGCCTCTTTTTGATAGATATTCCCAATTGAGATTTTCATCTATTCTGCTCAATAGAAAATTAACCGTAGGATTAAAATCAACTGAGGTACTAATAATGAACCAATCCCAATCATAATGAGAGTTTTCCTTAAGGAATTCCTCGTCTATATGAATCTTGCCTCTTTCTATTAGAGAATTATAATTATAATCTCCTCTTGGATATATCTTTATAATCTGATCAAAGTTCTCTATATCTTCTCGCTCAGAAAGGACCCTAAAGTTCAGATTGCCTTTAAATTCTTCAATTATATCATTTAGCTTCTGCTTATCTTGTTGACAAAAAACTTTACTTGACTGCGATATCGTTCTCCAGTCAAGTCTACTCTTAAAATTACTTAGGAACCATCTCTCGTCCCTTAAACTTTCAAAATTAGACAGAGATCTAAAATTCCATCTATATCTATTGTCGGAAAGAATATCTTTAACTTTTCTATTCCAAGCATCTTGTTTTATATTTAATCTAGAATCGAATTTGAATTTTTTGTCTAGCATGGAAGATGATGATAGTGCCTCCCAATCAATAAATCTTCTGCAATCTTCTAAATCGGTAAAAATATTAAATTTTTCATCTAGACAAAATTGTTTTAAATCCCATTGATATGGGTATCTTATTGAGGTCTCTGCAAAAACACGTTTCATCTCATCAAAGGAGTATTGAGAAGTGAGAGCTGTCCAGGCAACTGCACATTTGTCTCCATTTATACTCATAATTATATCTGCTATTCCATCAAGGAATGTTGAATTAAATTTATTTTCTGATGTCACTAAACGCTTAAAGACGATTTGCCAGTCCCAATAATCTTTGAACTTATTTAAATTCTGTTTTAAGAAGTCTATCTCAACGTTTTCAGAAAGATAACTCCAATTCCATTCTTTAACGAACAATGGATTACCGATGTTATCCAGTATTAGTCTTTTTTCTGAGTGTAATCTTTCCGTTAAAATGTTCCAATCCCAAGGAAATTTAGAGGCTTTGTATTTCTCTTTAACATAGTCTAGAGATGCTATTGAGGAAAATTTTGTCCATGCCTCCTTGTCATCTCCGATATAATCACCTACATGCTCTATCGCTTGGATGAAATCCTCGTCCTTCTGATTATCAAGAACGATATGCCAGTTTAGCTTTTTCCCAAAATTGCTGTACAAATTTTCATCCTGCAATAGTTCTTTATTTCCAGAGATTGCATCCCAATCCCAAGGAAATTCGTCATGCTCTAATAGTATATTGAGATCATTGACAGAGGCAGAAATGTGAGTAAAACCATCTTGTGTGCTTACAAACTGAGAGTACCTATCAAAGAAATGAGAATCCCATGATAAATATGGATTACATTCGAAGCCTTTCATGTATTTTGTGGAAGCCCAATTTATTAAACCTGCTTCCGCTAGGGTATCAACGACACAATTGTCCCAAATATATTTTTTATCATTAAGGATACATGAGGCGAGTCTCCTCCCTTTTCTGTTTGCTTCTTGCAAAGTCGAGCGGAACACATCACTAGTCGCGAAAGTTCCACCCCACCTATTATCTGTAAAAATTCTATCAAAGAATTTTTCATTTATCAGGTAGTCCCCTATCTTATCAAAATTGTGATACAAAAAGTCTATGGGAAATTCTGTTTCTATTTTAGTCCAATCCCATAACTTATTTGGATGATCAATAATAGCACGTTTGACCTCAGTAGTATCTTTAGTATAATTTTTTAAGTCAACTTTGACAATATCCAAATTAGACATAATGAAGTCTGAGGACAGTATCTTTCTTTCTTCTAATTGCTCCCAATCCCAATCATCCCTTGTCTCTTTTTGACGTAAGATCAATTGTTCTATTGTTTCAGCTTTTCGCTTAGGATCTGAAGAAAGAACTTCTAAATCCCAAGGATATTGGACGAAATTATCGCCTTCAAGAAGAAAGTGGTCTTCTACTCGGTCTGTCAATATGATCCAATCAAAGTGTTCATAATATGAGGGGATATAATTATAAAGTACCTCAACGGGACAGTATTTTGATATGTTTTTCCAGCATGACGGATTTGAATGTTCAAAAACTTCATTCATTAATCTCCCATCAGTCCACACTATACGACTGTCAATAGTGAGTGCCTCGAAATCTACTAACTCAAAATAGGGTTCAAGTGCCTCATAGTTCAGAACAGCATCCTTATTATCCCACAACTTATGGAACAAGCATTCTAATACTAAGTTCTCATGATAAAGTGCATTTTCTGGCATATTTACCAATTTTGTCGCTTGCTCTGCTATAGAATTCTCATTCATCACGACAGGAATGTATCCTTCAGAATCTTGATATAACTTTATCTCAACATCTTTGGTCTCAACCTCAAAGTATTTTTTCAGATCTGCTTGGTATATATTAGTTTTCTCTTTCGATTGATTGTCTAATCTCTTTAGCAAGGGACTATCGTGATAATATATAACTTCTTCGATAGTTTTATCGTTTGGCCATATTTGAGGGCCTTTAACTAATGAACTATATATTCCCATATCTTTATAAAATGGGAACATTGTTAAATCCATTTGTTTATCTGATTCTAATTTTAGATGTTCGTAGAGATCTTTATGGCCTAAAAAGAATTTATAGTGTTTCTTCTCTTCAACAGAAATCCTACCAAGTTTTGTGAGAACAACCTCATCATCATCGTCTTCGATATTGATAAGATGTTCTTTCTCGATCATCTTTAAGATATCTTCAAAGACAAAGTCTTCCGCTATATCATAATACAATGGGTTATTTTCATCCTCTGAAGTTATAAGACTAAAACCAAGCAGGACACCCAGATCCCTTTTGCCATAACGTCCATTATTGTGATATAATATTGAACAGATGGCATCATAAAGATCTTCCAGCGGATCCTCCGTGAAATACCTTATCTCACACATATATTTTTTTAACCCCCATTTCGTGGTTGTTGAATATATGTATTCTGCAGAATTTATTTTATCTATAATGCTCATACCTCTTCTTGATTTACAATTATATTGTTCTGGTTAGACCGAATTGTTGAGAATAGCCTTTTATAAATGTCTAATTTTGAGAAGTGCTCTTCGTTCCCAACAATAACTAGCAGCCTTTTTGCACGAGACAGGGCCACGTTTAATCGATTAGGAGACTGGGCAAAACCTAGCGAACGCTGTTCTGGATAACCATACTTGGGGTATCTTTTCCTGTCTGGTTTTTGACCTTTTGTGCTTTGTGCTTTATTACTCCTTACCATTGATACAATAACGATATTACGTTCCATTCCTTGAAATCTGTCAACTGTGCTTACTCGCGTAGGTATATTTCGATGGGCAAAAGCTACATTTCTTAGTTGCTTTATCTGCTTTCCGTAGAAACTAATAATTCCTATCTGCTTGTCCTCCTCTTTAGAGAATTTTGAAAGATACTCTTGGAATGTTTCGGATTTACCCAATTTGTCTAAAAGACGGTTTATGGTTTCTACTTCACCATAGTTTACCCTAGATTTTCCATCAAGCATTTCTGGTGATGTCGTGTTAATGAAAAGAACATGAGTGTTGGGGTCAATCAATCCATCTACCTTTATCCCATGATAACGAGATGCAGGATTACTCATGTCTACGTCATTTACCCCAAGGTCCATCGGATGAGTTAAACCACAATCGAGTCCTCCATCTTCTTGATAGAATTGTTCAATAACTTCGTTAATATCGGGGTGCATACGATATTGTAGGTTGAATGTCCCCTTTAGAGATGGGTCAATATCTTTATATAGTCGTTCAAAATGAGAAATCTCCATCTCATCAAAATGCTGTTCTACAAATGTTCTTAATTGTGCGATTTCGTCTTTATCTTCTTTGCTTTTTGCAAATTCTTGAGCATAGTCAAGTGTGTCTTCAAACTCTTCCTTATCCAGCATAGGAGGAAGTTGTCGATGGTCTCCTATCACTATGGCTCTTTTCCCATAGACAAAAGGCAAGATAAGTTCCGCCGGTGTCGCTTTGGATGACTCGTCTTGTATGACAGTAGTAAACTCAATCTTACTTTTCCTCTTGTTCTGTTTAAATACCTCACAATAGTTATGAAAGAATGAAGTATATTTTGCGAAACTATCATTACTAGCTTTTCTGTCACCAATAGAGCTACAAGTCGCACCTATGACATTAACGGATTCCATATATCGGTCATAAATAATCTTGCGCAATTCTTTGTTTGGATGATCCAAGAATGCTCTCCATTTAGTCATTATCTCGTTGTTATCTTCAGAACCATAAAATGCGCGGCGTGAAATGTTTGATAACCAATTCTTTAGAATTAGATTTACTTCACCATTTGCGTCAGTTTCTTCATCAGATTCGTCGATATTCAAGCAGGTGTCGCCTTCTTCAACCCATCGTTTCATCAGGTCAATAGAAAATTGCAACCCTTCTGCTTCTAATTTTTCTTCGCCACCAAATCTTATCGGTTTTACTAGGTTTGTCTTGTTATTGATAACACGAGAAATAGCATTATCAACTGCAAGATTCGTCTCTGAGGTTAATAGGATACGCTCACGAGGATTACCTTGTTTAAAGCCATTCCTCACGAGTTGCCATATCAATTCTGCGATAGCCGTTGATTTTCCTGTCCCTGGAGGACCTTGAATAACTGCGAGATCCTCTGCGAACATAGCTTTTATAATAGCTTCTTTTTGTGATTCATTTATATTAGGATTAAGTAAATGAAGGCTTAATTCAAGGTATACCTTTCCATCTTTCCTCGTCAACAATTCTATTTCATCAATTTTACATGCCAGAGATGAATCAAACATGAAATTTTGAAGACGTGGATTGACCAGTTCTCGGCCAGTTGTAGCCATAGTAAACGTGTTCTTCAAGCGAGAGATCTTTTCCAAATCGCCTGTAAGAATAGGAATAATTGTATTGACTGCCTTAGACTCTAACGCTGTTAAAATTGGTTCTTTCTTGTCCTCTTCAATATCAATGTCGAAAATAAGTTTTGGATAGCTTACTTTAATGAGTCTTCCGAATCTTATTTCCTGTTCCCCACGCATAAAACCGAAATCTATATTCCTCATATCAGAAATGGCCTCCTCCATGTCTTCCCGTCTGGATTTAGCGTTGTACTTGATACTAAGACGAACCTTTCCTTCTTCTTTGTGGGCAAAGTTCACCTTAATTCCTGTTACACTTACTTGCCGAAGAGTTTTTCGTAGGTCAGAACTCAAAATGTCATAGTGTTCTTTCTCTACATACGGAAGGCTAATTAGAATCTTATGATTCACGCTATCATTTAAAACATCTATATCTTGATATTCTTCTTCCAGAGTTTTTTTGATTTTTTCGTAGCCAACAATAGCAGTATTCACTCGGCATTTGTATCTATGATCCTCGTGAATATTTACCTTGATAAATGGAAAACGAGCTTCCAATTCTGCTAGGATAGCCTTGATGTCATCTTCTCTCCAGTTGAAATCAATACCAATAGCGCCTGTCTCTTCGTTAAAACTATAATTCTCCCGTCCCGCAAGTTCTAATGCTAGCTCATGAAGCTGCATTTTCGCCAGAGTATGATTCTTTACCGAATAAGAAAATATTACCTCTACGTCTATGTCATTCAAAGAACAATACATGGACGCTTCATTCATAAATTGAGAGATTGTTGCATTCACCTCATAAAGAAAGTCTTTCTCGATAGGCGAATCCTTGGTATATCTTTTTGTGTATTCGTAGTAGGACTTAGCCTTTGACGAAGGTTTAAGATTTTCAAAAGAAAACAACAACTTATGGAAAGCTTCTTCATTGTTAACTGTAAAAATAATCTTATAGCTCTCGCACTTCAAGCCTATTGTGTTCTGATATTGCAGATAGACATCCCAAGGTATATATTTATTGTGATACTCAATCGTCTCTTCTTCCTTGACTGTTTCTACACCTTTTTCCCTCTTTTTCTTTTCACGTTTCTGGAAATGGTCGCCAAACAAATATCGCAACATTGTTTCTCTTTGTATAGATACGGTAGAGATAAAAGTTGCCTTGTCGTCAATTGACCCTTCAATAAGATTCCTTTCTTTTAGAATGAAATCTAATTGTTGAAGTTCCTCTAATGTCAGATTATCTGATTTTCCTAAACCATTACTATAGTCAATTGATACATTGATGGAGGGTGTTGTATTAAGTTCAATATAATTTGAAGATAGACTTTTTCGTATTCTAGACAGATCTTCTTCAGACAGTTGACTCCATTTGTTTTCATCGACCATAATAAATCCAGAATTCAAATCATAGTCATCAGCACCTAGTTCTCCTTTAAGTATTGATTCTATTTGCTGGATATTATTACTCTCATCTACTGTTACATAGAGTTTATCATCCTCTATCTGAATAGATTCAGTATCTATGAGTATGGGCAAACTTCGTTGCCGTATTAGTTTTTCTTGGATATCAATATAACGCTGCCAAACATCCTTTATTTTTGTTATATTATTTTTATTGTATATTACTTTTTTAGGGGCAGTTCCTTTATTAACGTAATAACTAGTTCTTTCATTAGTCTGTAATTTGGATGGGTCAATTTTACCAACAACTTTAGTTTTGGGAGTAAGACTTGTTAAACTCTCAGTCTTTCTCGGTCGCATTTGTCGGTCTTGTGTCCTCTTTCTCCGTATAGGAGTATAAACTTCGTTGACTTGCAAGGATGTTGTTTCATAGGATGGATTTGATGACAGTGAGTTTTCGCGTTGCTCATTTACGGGGCCGCTCGTTTCGTTTTGTTCATCAGAATGCTCTCCAATAATCATAGACATCCTTTCTTCTGCTCTTACAGCTTCTTCTGAAGCTTTTTTATCATCTCCGAATTTCTTTTCAAGTTCTGCGAGATATTCATCCGACACCTTCGCATTAGGATTTTCCTCAACGTTGGCGCCTAACGAGTTTAGAAATTCTGCTAGAGTTCCGAGCCCGACGTTAAATTGTTTAGTTAACTTGTTAAGTCTGATATCTGCCATGTTTTGTTCATTCTTTACAGTAAAAGATTTTATAAGAAGTTATAGAAGTGCCCTCTATTAGAGAATCGACCACATATCAAAATGTTCAACCGAATTATATTTATCCTCAAGTGAGAGGATATCATCAATAGTCATGATCATGTCCGTTCTCTATTCCAGTATCGTGTTATGTATCTCTTTGCCAAATTTAACAATTTCCTCCCAGATTTCAATTAATTCATAACTAAATCTTTAAAGGAATTTATGCAAGAAGGAGAAAGTCCTACGCCTTCTCCTTCTGCCAAACGAAAATCTCCTCAGGGTAATAATTGATTTAGAGATTATCCTAAACTGCTGATCCATGCTCTAGCTAAACCTAGATGCGATTTAATATAGTCTTGACTTTATCCTGCATATCCGGCATCTTGTATTTTATATATTTTCCTAGACTTGGATGCAAGACGACTATGTGCAGATTGTTAACCTTAATTCCATAGTTCTTCTCAAGGATATATTTGTAAATATTCTGTTGAAGCGCATAATGATAGAAACTAATATCTGGCACAGACTCAAGTCCATGTATTCCGTGTCTCCATACAGTTTCAAATGGACCTGCTTTTTTGCTTCGTTTCCAGTCATAGATATCATATGAATCTCCATTTCTGCATATTAAATCTATGGTCCCCGCTATCTTATGCTCTAGGTCATAAATATGCCATTCAGTTCGGAATGGAGTTATTGTGTTTTCATTCAAGAACTGTTTGAAGTATTGGATTTCTTTTGATATTGATACGACCTTATCTTCTTTGATAAACTCTCCATTGTATTGATATCGCGTGCTATCTTTCATCACTCCCCCATTGAGATATGCTTCAATTTGAGCATGTAGAAATGTGCCGACCTCTCTTGATTCCTTACCTCTGCTATCCCAATTCTCCATTACTTTACATTGATCGAGACCATATTTTTGGGCATATTTTTCTGATTCCCGAATAAGGTCAAAGGGCTCAAAGAAATGTGAAATAGCCGTGCTGACAGGCATTAATTCTGTCGTGCCATTGTAAACATATACATGTTCCTTTGGCTCAAATGATATAAGATTGTCTTGGTTAAATGACGTATTTGTATGGTCAATATTATTATATGATTTTTTTGCAAAAATTAATGGAGTAACCTGACTAGCCGCAGCTTTCTCCAAGGCGGTTTGCTGAATATCGCCTTTGGTTATTTGAGATGTTTCCAATTTGCCGAATTCGTGATTCATCAACGTCTCTCTATATCTCCTTACGGCCATCATTTGGGCTTCGGTTTCTGTCCAACGTTTATCAAATGATGGCGCATCATATCCATTTTGTGGAGCAGACGAATCTATACAAGAAATGATATGTTTAATCAATGCGATACATTTAGAAGGCTCTTTGTATATTTGAGTCTCGGAGAACCGAATAACAATCCATCCCATGTTAGCAAGTCTCATGTCTCGATATTCATCACCACACCCTATGTAATGGATGGGTTTCTTGTCTACTCCGCTATAGGGCTCATCTATTTCAATATCAATCCTTATTCCGTAATTATTTTGTATCTCGATGATTGCTATATCCGGTTCATAAGGATGGCATCCATCACTTGGGAGTATGGAAACGTCTCCTAGAACTTTGTAATTCTTGAATTCATTGAGCGAGGAACGAAGTTTATTTTCGAATGAAGATTCTGTATATCCTCTTAATTCCACTTTGCTTCTTCTGTATGGGAATACTACGGTATCATATTTTGGGGAGATTAAATTGAAGTAGTATCCATCTTTTGTCTGTATGCTCTGAGGAAAATTATACTTCACATGTACTATCTCTTGTTCCGGAATTATGCCAGATGTGTATTCCGCATCAATGTGTTTGGTCTTTTCTTCGACTTCCTTCTTAACATTTGCGGGCAGATCTGGGACAAAGGCGGCTTTTGCTTCTTTAATTTTTGACTGAGCGCTTTCTAAATCGCCTTTCTTGATAAATTTATCCGCTTCTGCGAGGTCATTATTTATTGAGTTTATTATTGCCTGAATATCGTTCTCCTTCTTTACTTCAGGTTTATTATCATTAATGGTTATAGGTATATTTGAATTAGGCTTTTGCTGACTTACATTTATTTGATGTTTACTCTCATCTAGCCAATCGTTTTCAAAGATTTCTATATCTATATTATTATCTTCATCATGTATAAAGTCGTCTTCATATGATGGTAGAACATCGTTGCCAGTAATTGTCTTTGAGTTCTTATTCTCGCTAGTGTTTTCGTTCTTCTGATTTCCCTCCTGTGCCTTAACTGAGGACGAAATATTTACTTTTGGAGCATTAGAATTATCAGCAGCGACTTTTGCAGTTTCCTTTTTTGAATTGTTTTCTTTCTGATTAGGAACTTGGGCTTTTGTGGAAGTTCCGTCCTCTGTTTTATCAAGTATAGCAGTCGATTCCTCATTCTGCTTCTTGTTATTCAATTTAGAACCAATCCATTTAAAGAATTTTATGGTGTAATCTATTATAGCTATAATGGCACAGATGCCAATAAAAAAGCTTATAGTAATAGCGATATATTCAGATATAGTAAATATAATAAACGCGATGTCCATTAGGTATCAATTTTAAAAATAATAACTTCTCGCTCCAACGCTTCGACAGTTAATCTCGGCTGACTGTTCTCTCGATAAATATAGAAAATTTAGTTGGGAATATGCGCCATTTCCCAAAAATCTTAACAAATGGCGCCTTGCCATAATATTCCTAAGCCTTCTCCTTCTGCCAGACGAAAATTGTCTCGGGGAAATAGCCCATGACGAATTCGAGGACGTCGCATAGCCACATATTATGGCTTTCGGAGCCGTTCGTGGCTACATAATTAGCACCCGTATATGGCTTATCTGTCATGGTAAACGTCCATTCCGGTTGCTCGTTGTCGCTCTTGCTCAAACAGTCTTGTTCGCTAGTTCCGCCAAGAATATTGATCGTGACCAGATTTTGGTCTTTCGAAGATTGCAATAGCATATCTAGGAAATCATCGGCTCCGGCAACCATCTCAAGGTGGCCCTTGGCGAGTCTCCATTCGGGAACAACGGCATACCATCTGCCATTTTCCTTCTCGAACTGCATTGTGAATACTCCATTCTTGACTTCAGGATTAACAATCCTTCTTGCGATTTTAGTGATAATTGACATATTGTTTTGATTTTAAGTGGTTTTACAAATTTTATAACGGCATCATATGATTGGTCTCAAACTCCTATTAGAGTGCTAAAATTTATCTTGTGTAAAATTTACACTGCAAATATATAGCCAATTTTTCAATCTGCCAAATATTTTGTGTAAAATTTACGCAAAATGTCATTTTGACAGTTTTCTTACTCCTTCTCGTAGCAATCAGCGTGACTCCCCTCTCTGGAATAATGAGTACAACTGATACGCAATAGGAATGACATGACAAAAAAGCATGGAGACAATATCATCCATGCTTATTATAAAAGATATCAGTGTGTGTCTAAGGCGTCAAAGCTCCTCTACCTTCCAGCCGCCATCGGGGATGTTGCGAAGCTTGGAGTCGAAGTTGACACCGATGAGGAATTTCTTGCGGGGATCGGTTTTGAACTGGTCTGCATAGCCTTTCTCATGAATCTGGGCAAGGGCCTCTTCGGGGGAACAGTCGTGCTTAAATTCGAATATATAGATGTAATCTTTGGTCTTAATTAATAAGTCAATACGTCCTCTATTGGTATGGAGTTCGGGTTGTGTTCCATTCCCTAATAACGATCCTATTATGTAGAATACCGATTGGAATGTCTGCTCATCATTCTTAAAAAACTCATAGTACATTCCGGCAAGATAAGCCTTCATTTCTTCAAAGAAGGTCTCGAGGTCACCCGTTCTCAAGGCTCTACGAAGTTTGCGAACCAAATCATCTTTATCGGTGTCGCTAAAACTAGAGTATAAAGGAAGTAACTGATTTATAAATCCATCCTTAACTTCTCCATTTGGGAATCCCAACACTAGATAACCGTCTTCATCCTCGCCCTTAATAGTTAGATAGCCACTTTGATAGAGTAGAGGAATTATATCAGTTTGGTAATTGAAGATATTTTCGAGACTTTGAGATCGCACGGCCTTACCATTTAATTCGGAAATATCCTGCTTGGTTTGCCTTAATGCTAACATTAGTCCAGTCGGAGTGCCGGTGTGGAACCAGTATGATCCAAAATTCTTACTGTTCAATGCATTTAGCACACTGAAAGGGTTGTACATTCCTACGCCGCCTGCAACGAAGTGATAGCCATCGTACATATCCTTCATCTTGCCATAGCACTCTTCCTTGCTGATGCCTTGTTTTTTGGCCATCTCATCAACCCCTGCATCAAAATTGATATGTAATTCCTCCTCATTGATGCCACAAATACATTGGAATCTTTCATCCATTGAGATATCCAAGAGATTATTTAGGGCGCTGAAAACATTGACATGGCCGAACTTTGTAACACCGGTAAGAAAAGCAAATTTGATGTAGGCGTCGTTTGCCTTGATGTTCTTGTAGAACCCAGATAATTTAGCCCTATTCTCTTCCAATAATTCCTCATTATCGATAAGACTAACGAGCGGGCCATCATACTCATCCACGAGTACAACAACCTTTTTCCCAGTTTTTGCTGCGACCTCTCTGATAAGAACATCAAATCTTACATCAGGAGCCACACTCGGAGTTTTAACGCCATATTCAGCCTCTAAGGAATCTATTGCGGTTGAAAGAATGATATCGAGTTTGCCTCGCTCATGGAAATCAGCTTTTGATAAATCAAAATGCAGCACCGGATAGCTTTCCCAATCCTTCTCCAGATTCTCTATGGCCAAGCCATGAAAAAGTTCCTTTTTCCCCTTGAAATAAGCCTCCAAAGTGGATACAAGCAAGGACTTGCCGAACCTACGAGGGCGGCCAAGGAAGTAGTAACTACCACCTTCCACTAAATCATAGAGAAGATTTGTCTTATCAACATAGGCAAATCCATCTTCACGAATTTTCTCAAACGTCTGTATTCCAATCGGGTACTTAAGCATCTGGCAAACAATTTACAACATTTGCAAAGATAATCATATTTTGCTGAAAAACCTATTCGCGAGATATCCATAATGTCATAAAAAATATAATGCCCACAACTTAACCTGTTTCTACCCCTGCCGCCTAGCAAATTCCATGCAACTACTTATATATTAGGCGGTTAGAATCGGCTTGAAACTTTCGAGCCGATTTTCCGTATATATAGGCGTCTACAACTTTTAAATCAATTTTAAATATGTCATTATTAAAAGTCCTTGCTTCTTTGAGCAAGTTCAAGAAGCATCCCTCAGAGTTCACTATGTCATTCTTGAAAGAAGGTCAACAATGGTTTGCCTTTATCCCCTATTACCCGCTTTCCAAAGATGATTTGGAGATGGTGCTTGGTGCAGATGTCTTTCTATCGTATCTTGCTTCCTGTTCGACCGATCCATCTATAGTTAAGCTCCATTATTATTTTAAGATGTATCACAAACCTTCCATAGATTGACGCAAACTTATGATTTACATCACAGACTCTATCTTTAGACTCCTCAGCAGATTTCTATTGTCATTGGAGAAAATCCTTGGATGGGATTACGAAAAGGCCAGCGTCTATATCTGCATATATCTATGGCCTGTCCTATTATGCTGCACGACTATTCCCATTGTTTGGAAATGCATCATAGCCATAAAAGCCATGAAATGCCTACTCTTGCATAGTGTTCTCTTGGTTTATTGTCTGGTTTATCCTTGCGTCACAATAAAAATCTGGCGGCATTATAATCAGCCAACAATAGTGGAAAAATACGATAAATGTTACAATGACCTCATTACTCTCTCGGAAAAATGGAGAATCAGCTATGAACTTGTAAATCTCCTCCTATTTGTAGGACTGTTCATTATTTTAACAACCATAAACATTTGTATCTATGTGCTTATTTAAAAAGAAAGAATCATATTATGAGCGAGAGGAACTTTTAATGAAAGCTTTTCCTTCGCATTACGCATATCTTGAAAACTTATATCAACAATCAAAAGATAAACAAGATATCTATGCTATAATTAAAGATGTGATTCTAGGATATACAGATGAACAATATGACAAAGCAATTAGGTCAGTTCTTCGTTTGATGGCAAAAGAGCGAAAGCAAAGAGAAAGGCATGTTTGTTTTATTATAGAAGACCTAGTGTCTTCCTGCTGGTCAGATGTGGAATATTGCGATCTTCTATACCGCTTAATAGCATATGTAAAAGACGAGCTGGCCAATACGCGGTGAAGTGAACACAATAATTTTCAAATTGAATTTAGGTTTTTTACTCTTTATTGTCTGAAATGATTGAAATTTTGTAACTTTGAAGAAAACGTGGCGATAATGGAAGATAATAGTTACAAATATCAAGAAGCCGTTGAGCAGATAAAGAAAGCAATATTAAATTGCCAATATTCAGCAGTGAAGCAAGTCAATGCTGTACAATTAGCACTTTACTATGGCGTAGGAAAATATGTTTCTGTAAATAGCCGTGAAGGGACATGGGGATCTGGCGCCATTGCTGCCATTGCAGATCAACTTCATAAGGAATTGCCTGGATTGAGAGGATTTAGCGAAACTAGCATCAAAAACATGCGTATATTCTATGAAGGATGGAAAGATCTGGATAATAATTCGTCAGCCATGGCTGACGAATTAAGGAACACGAATTCAACAATTCAACTCCCTTCAAAATAATTGCTTTACCTATCTGAGTTGATTGGAAATTTCGGTATGGATTGTCGAAATATATGCCCCTTTCGATCCAATCGGTCAAATTCTCAGAGGGGATTGTCTCGAATATGGCCTTAAGTTGTCCAATCCCTCTCGGACTTTCCATCGGGCTTCAATCGAAAAAGGCCGAAAACGCTTGCAGAGGGTATCCGGAAGCAGGGGCTACCCTCGAAAAAGGCCAAAAACGCTTGCAGAGGGTATCCGGAAGCAGGGGCTACCCTCAAAAAAGGCCGAAAACGCTTGCAGAGGGCAGCTGGAAGCAGGGACTACCCTCGAAAACGGCCGAAAACGCTTGCAGAGGGTATCCGGAAGCAGGGCTACCCTCGAAAAAGGCCGAAAACGCTTGCAGAGGGCATCCGGAAGCAGGGGCTACCCTCGAAAAAGGCCAAAAACGCTTGCAGAGGGCAGCCGGAAGCAGGGGCTACCCTCGAAAAAGGCCGAAAACGCTTGCAGCGCCGGTCTGGAAACGGGGTCTACCCTCGAAAAGGGCCGAAAACGCTTGCAGAGGGTATCCGGAAGCAGGGGCTACCCTCGAAAAGGGCCGAAAACGCTTGCAGAGGGTGAAGAGATTTTGCACGCGCGCGTTCAAAATCTAATGTAGACTCATTTCAGATTTCCCTCCAGTGCATCATCAAAGGCCTTCAGTCGGAATTGCCAACGGATCATCCCACGGAATCACCCCTCTAGAGCATCAACAAAGGACCTCGGGAGAAGGATGTTTTCGACCGGCAGTGCTTCTTCGAAAAGGGCGGCAATCTCACTATCTTTGAAGCCGGCAATGCCGCATCCGATACGCGTGACGAAGAATTTCTTATCGGGATTCGCCTTGGCAAATTCGATAAACTCATCAACATACGGCTTAATCGTCTCGACGCCACCATGCATCGTAGGGATGGCATAACTCTGCCCTTGGAGTCCAACGCCCTGGCCCCAGACGGCACCAAATTTATCGACGGCGGTCTCAGCGGCACCGGCACCATGAAACCCTTGCAAATTGCTGCCAAACACGAAAATCTCGTTTTCAGCAAGACTATTAACGCGATTCGGAGTGAATCCCCTATTATACTTTTTGTCCATAATCAATCAAATTTTCTATGTCAAGATAAATATAGAAGATTTTGTTGGGAATCCAATGCCATTTGCCAAGATTTTTGAATTGGGCATACAAGGCGAACCGCCGCATGCAAGGGAAATCCGTCCTTGCATGCAGCGGCGCTTGAGATTAGAATAATCGCCACCCTTAGCCGAAGCTACTTCTCGTCATAATATTTCTTTGACCTCTCCTTCTGCCATTTCACTCTTTCAGCCCTTGAGGCATCTGGATGCTGCCTTTCCCAATCTTCGATTGATTCGTAGTACGCATTGTTCATGTTGACTTGGAAATACATGGCATTGTGCATACCATAGTCCGATTTCTCGAACTGCTTGACGTTGTCGATTGAAAGTTGCGAGGCGACACCATAGACATCATGGTCTGTGCCCATATATGAGATGGCCCATCCCTCTTCCTTGCACTCGTCGATCATGGCCTTGATCTGATGTCCGGTGTATTCTCTCGACGCATTTTCCAAGCCGTCGGTGATGATGGTTAGAATGACGCTATACTTCCCATCCTTCGGGAGATGGCTTTTCGCATAGTTAATGGTAAGGCCGATTGCATCAAAAAGTGGCGTGCAAGCACCTGGAATGTAGTTTCTCTTGTTGAGTTCCACAACTTGGTCTGGGTCAGCATCAATATAAACAGGCTTAATTGCACTGCTATCGAAAAGCACCAGCGACATGCTCTGGTCAAGTGTCTCTGCGTGATCCTTTTTGGCGGATCTGACTCCATTGAGTACTTCGTTGAAACCTGAGATTGTTGAATCTAGGATGGCTGACATAGAACCGCTACGGTCCAAAATGACGATGTTGTAAACTTTAGTCTTTTCCATATTTTAGTGTTTTAAATGTTAATGATTTTATCCTTGTGTAAAAATTACACTGCAAATGTATGGTAAATTTTTATATTCTCCAAATTTTTTGCGTATTTTTTACACATTTTCGAAAATTTCCCTATCTTTGCGGCTGAAAATTAATTTATCTTATTATGGAAAAGACTTGGGGATACTTTCCTAACGACGCACTTCCCTATCATTATAAATATGAGCATAGTGCCGTTACGACCGATTGCGTGATATTTTCTTTTGATGGTCATAAACTCAATGTGCTTTTGATCCAGAGGGGTTTGGAGCCATACAAGGGCCAATGGGCGTTTCCTGGCGGCTTCCTTAAGACGGATGAAACGGTGGAGCAAGGGGCTCTTCGCGAGTTGAGAGAGGAGACGGGGTTGGAGCCAACCAGAATCGAGCAGTTCGGTTGTTTCAGTGCGCCCGACCGTGATCCGCGTGAGAGGGTTTTGACCATTGCATTTTTTGCTCTGGTGCGCCCTCGTGAGGTTAAGGGTGGAGATGATGCTGCCGATGCCAAATGGTTTTCGCTCGATGAACTTCCGCTGCTGGCTTTTGACCATGCCGAGATTCTCAAGTCTGCTCTTTCGCGTCTGAAGCAGGCCATCCATTTTGAGCCGATTGGTTTCGAATTGATGAATGAAGAATTTAAGATTTCTGACCTCCAGAGGCTCTACGAGGCCATTTTGGATACCAAGTTCGATCGTCGTAATTTCCAGAAAAAGATTCTGAGTCTTGGAATTTTGGAGGAGGCTTCCGAGGAAGATAGGGGCTCTTTGAGGAATTCGGAGTCTTCTCCTAGCAAGTATTATTCGCGCAATTTTGATTATATGTCAGCGGACTCCATGCCCGAGATTCATGCCTGCTCTGCCCCTTCTTATGATTCCGAGTCTGATCTACTCATGTCCGAAATTTGTGCTGCCGAAGCTCCTTCTTCGGCGTACAAAAAACCTCGTTCGGTTAATGCTAATTCTCTAAAGACTAGTTCTGATTCTAAGTCACGAACGGGCAGTTCGACTGATTCCGATTCCGAAGAGAGTTGGTCTCGTGCTCCCAAGCGCTACCGCTTCATCAGGAAGGCCTACGACGCCATGAAGAAGAACTTCGACAAGAAGGAGTTTTAAGGCGCACCACTTACAAGATGAATTGCAAAATTACTTCTTTCTATTTCCATAGATTCAGAAAAGTTTGTAATTTTGCGCCGCCTTTGGAAAGATGCTAGAGTGGTCGAATAGGCCGGTCTCGAAAACCGGTAGTCGCTTCTGCGGCTCATGGGTTCGAATCCCATTCTTTCCGCTAAATATTGAAGCTCAGCGCGTTAGCGCTGGGCTTTTATCGTAAGAACGCTCTCGAAAGCTCGCTTTCGGAGACGTTCTTGCGATAAAATGCCCCAAACGGCGAAGCCGTTTTGAGCTTCAATTATTTTGCAAGGGCCCCTCCGGCGAGGAGATATGGGATAGCGCGAACGCAGTGAGCGGAATCCCAGAAAGAATGGGATGTGGTCGAACGTAGTGAGACCAAATCCCTGAAAGAATGGGATGTGGTCGAACGCAGTGAGCGGAATCCCAGAAAGAATGGGATTTGTGTTGGCCGTTCGGGATGTGGTCGAACGCAGTGAGCGGAATCCCTGAAAGAATGGGATGTGGTCGAACGTAGTGAGACCAAACTATGCGAATTACTGATGCGGGTTGATGATTTTTTTTGTATTTTTGCATATATGTAAGCCTCCGGAACTTTTAATATCAAAGAGAGGCA
>Ga0065708_1039883_pt1 | contig 30184 bp, 27 predicted proteins | sample Hoacrofraction12_2_FD_59095 | JGI IMG/M metagenome (GOLD analysis project Ga0065708, IMG submission 59095) | Hoatzin crop microbial communities from Cojedes, Venezuela, sample from fiber fraction 12 v1 | ecosystem: Host-associated > Birds > Digestive system > Esophagus > Crop | place: Venezuela... | reverse complement strand
ATACCGTATGTGTTAATGCTATTAAAACTGGAAGACATAAAATTCTCCTTTCTTAATTATACTATGTGTTCCAATTTATTTATAGCACCTCAAGGATATGATAAATATGAACTAGCCAGGAAACAGGATTATGTTAGTAAGTTACATGCCAAGGGAGTAAGATCAGATAATAACATTGATGCTGCTATGGGGGATATTTTTGACGATAACTATATTGAATTGATGAAAAAACTTGATAGTAATCCAGAAGGTAAGAAAGAATTAGAAGGGCTTCATGAACGACTTCAAGCAGACGCCTTGGAGTATTTTGATATGATATTTCCAACTGGTGGACATAGACATTATGACGATGAAGAAAGAGGGCGTATTCACGATAATATGATTAGCACGCTGAACGATATGAATTCGCTGGCGAATCAATACGGTATGTGCTTTATAACATTTCAAGCGCCAACGCGATCACGGGAAAAATTATCGTATAATAGGAACAAAGATTGGAGTGGGAGATTTGACGCACAAATAGAGTATCAACGGAATACTGTAGCGGAGTACGTTACGAGGGCGTTTACTTCGGGATATAGAAAGCAGAAAAATAAATCACTACGAGATCATCCTGAATGGAATGGATTGTCTTTTTAGATATAGGATAAAAAACGGGCGCAAATTTATATTGCGCCCATATCTGTAGCATAAAATTTCTCAATTAATCATATGGTTCCAGTAAGCACTGATGATATTTGGATATTTGCCTCCCCAAAATAATAACCGTTAATGCATGTAATAAAATATTATCTTCCATACTATCGATATGATAATCTGATAAAATACCTATTTTACAAAAAGAAGCTCCTATCTTGCTGAAAGCTCCCCTAGTATTCGGCATAAACTCATCTGGAATAACGCCGCACGCTCGGACCGTCCTGAAGTCCTCGGTTTGGATTATTGGTAATATTTTCGTTTTAAACGCCTCATCATCATACGCCGAGATTATTTCGTATGCTCTCGACAAATATTCATCAAATTCCTGCTTAGTTATGAAATCCTCTTTCTCTGTTTCCATAACGTATACCCCCTTTTTTTATTCAATTTGACCACGAGTTTCCAGCCAGAAAACGGCTGATTGAGAAAAATAATAAAGAGCCTAAGCTGAATGCTTATTAAATTATCATATCACGCTTCTGGTGAATTGTCAAGATAATTCCCAAATTAAACCAGTAGCAGCGGTACTTTGTCGTGAATTGTCAGACAAATCACGCAATAGTATTGACAATTTGGCAAAAATGTGCTATTATTAATATAATAGATTGGCGACCAGGCTGATACGCCAATCTACCCCCGTAAATTAAAACGTCAATTGTCTTGTGGCTGGGCCAAATCATGACTTTTCGTGGTTTTGCCCAGCTACAAGGGGTTTATCCCCTAGTAGCGGTTACACCTTAAAATATCAATAGTTTCGGAGGACAAGAAATATGAAGAACGAAAAAGATGCTAAGATTATGAATACAATTGAATATCTGGTAGACAACGGTGTGATATCTTTAGATTTTGTAGACGGTGATGACCTGAGGCAGATGCACCTGGACGAATTTATCGAGGAAGAGGTAATGCTGCCGATCTGGGAAATCGATAATTTCAAGCAGTTGCTTTACTATATCGAAGATACATTTGATGGGCTTTGGTATAGCAACAGTGATTGGCATGATTACATGACGACCAACGCAGATCAAATTATCGAAAAATACGGGATTAAGGCGATGGAAGGGTTAATCTATCTTATAGACGTTAATTTTACCCCGGAAGAATTCCGTAAGTTTCGTGAATCGGGCTACGATTTGCCAATTGGCCGTCTTGATCTTTCCTACCACGAACTCGAAGACATAAATAATGTCAAAAAGATCTTGGACGTGTTACGTCTCGAAGAACGCGGTCTGGAAGATTTCTATGACGTGTATCTTAATTATGACGCAGAATTTATCGATGAGAACCTGGAAGAGCTTCTCTCCTTAGGATTCAAGCCCGAGTGGATCAGAAAGGGGATCAAAGAATGGCCTGGCGGTAATAACGATGCGGAGTGGTTTGACGAGAGGTTAGCAGGAGCTACCCCGAAAGGAGGTTTTTAAACTATTGATATGATCAAAAAATAGTCTGCTGTTTTTTAGCAGGCTATTTTTCATGCACTCGATAAACCTGTGTCGACATTATTTGTATATCCCACTAGCTAAAACCGCCCTCAGATCGTATAAAACGCCCCTCAGAGCCATCCAACCGCCCAACCGCGGGGAGAGCTCTTTTGGGCTAAAATGCCTAAAAATGGCCTTCTGTGCGCCCTGAGGGCGATTTTATGGTCATTTCCCACCCACAAAATCGCTCGTTTCACTCATCCTGCCTATTTTCTGAACTTATGGGCAATTTCCCATTATAACTTGACCCAAACATATGTTCTTGACAATCCCAGCCGGGGGGGGGTACAATTTAGCTAGTAACCAAATATTATAATAGAAAGGAGTTGAATGCCAGAACTATCAAAAACCAATAAAGTAGAAGGTCATGAATCTTCAGAGCAAAATCGCCGCCACGGCGGTGTCGCCCGTAAAATCGGTACAATGTCAAACACACTCTCAAACATCGAGAACGAGACAAACCGCGCCGAAAACGAGACTCAGCGAGTAACTATTACCGAGAAAGACCGAGATGCTTTCTTCAATCCCGACCTTGCATTTGGCAAGGCTGCAAGAGAAGAACGCAACTATGCTGTAAATAGGTTATTGAAGGATATGTCGCCACGTAAGCGTCGACTTCTCGCTGAAAAATGTTTTTATGGCATGAATTTCAGCAAAAGGAATCAGAACCTAAGTTTCAAATATGACAGTTTTGTCCAAGATTTTGGCGAAAAAACCATAATGCGCGATGCCGCCCTGGCAGGATGTCAGCAAAAACATTACGAACGACTAAAAGCCGAGCAAGAAGAACAACGCTCAGCGCGCGGGGGTTATGGTGTGGTTGAATATGATTTAAACAATCCTCGTAGTTTGGAACTCTTAGTTATAGCGGGGATAAGGGGTGGTAATTGGCTAGATGCTGGCCATGACGAAGTTCATGTCCGAAAATCCACAAATTTTGATGATTATAATAATGCGATAGATATCGTTGGGTCAGTTAAAAAAGATGGATTTAAGCGGCTAGCGTTCGGTATCGATGTTACTTGTAACCCAGATCCAAAAGAACTGGAAAAAAAGCTCAATAGAACTTCCAGAGGCGGATTATCCGAAGGTCAGGAAGGGAAATCAGGTATCGGATATGTAAAATATTATTATGATGGAAAAAATCTCAAGGATAGATTCAGAGTTCCTCGTTTTGTCGCTGCCACAGAGTATTTTGATAATCCAAGTTTTTCTCCTAAGGATATGAATAGACCGAAGTATCGAGAAACCAAATTCAAGGTTTTATCTGAATTCGCACATGAGGCGCGGGCTTTCTATACAAGCGAAATGGCTAAGGACGCTGAAAATGGCGATCGTGCGGCGCAGATGATGAAAGATTTTGTCGAATATTTTGACCAGGCATTAGATGATTGCGCGCAAGAATTTTTGCCAAGCTCGGAAGAAGTCGCTGAAAAGCGAAGAATTATCGCAGCGGCCAAAAATAGCATTTTTAAGCCCACAGAGATAGGGGAAAATGATAAACTTCGCGAACAATACGACAGCGGTAATAAGGCGGCTGTAATCGCAGGGCTGGAAAAGCAGTTCATGGAAAACGATGACGTTTACAAAAACTTGATGGCGGAAATCGAAAAAATAAAGGGGCGCTAATATATAGCACCCCAAGGGCGTGGCATAAAATATGTAATCGCTCAATCGCTTCCGCGTTCACGTATAAAATCACATATTTGATCGACTACTGCTTTTATGATCTTGTCGTAATCTTTGGATAATGCAATATTTACAGATACGTCGATAATGCCAATTCCAAAAAACTTTGCAGTAATACCTGCAGAATAATAAGCCCAAAAGGATCCTATCATATCGTAAAATTCATCTTCGTCGTCGGTGACGCGATAATAAAAATGATCATAATGGACCCGATACTGGGATTCAGAGACTTTTTCGACCATGATTTGTTTAGTCATGGCATCACCTCCCTTCGTAAAATGTGATAGTCTCATTGTAATAATGTACAGATGCAAAGAGCATCATCATTGCATATTATACATCAAAATGCACAAAAAGTCAATGGTGAAACTTGACATTTTTAGTGAAATGTGCTAATATAAAGGCAGGCAACCATCGGGTCACGCAGTTTCAAAATTCATACGGTCTCTGCTCTTGTGACTGAGTCAAATGCACACTCCTCCATGGGGACCTTGTATTCCAGAAAAATCGAGTTAGTAAAAACAGCGATCGAGGGAACCAGGGTTAGAAAAGAGGTGATCCAGTAATTATCTATTCGACTAAGTTTTAGTCCCAAATTAAACCAGTGGCAGCGGTACTTTGCCGTGAATTGTCTGATAAATTACACAATAGTATTGACAATTTTGCAAAAATATGCTATTATTATTTTAATGGATTGGCGAGGCTGATACGCCAATCCATCATGTAAATTATATCGTCAATTATCTTGTAGCTGGGCTAAATCATGACTTTTCGTGGTTTTACCCAGCTACAAGGGGTTTATCCCCTAGTAGCGGTGGTACCTTAAAATATCAATAGTTTCGGAGGACGAGGAATATGAAGAACAAGAATGAACTCATCGATTTAGCAGACTATTTTTCATACATTCAAATTTTGAGAAGAATTATCACGCAAAAATCGCCAAATTAAGCCATAAAACCCCAAATTGTCAAGACTACCGCCAAAAACCGCCCGATGATATAATTTGAATATGACAAAACTCCCGTTTAGGGGGGGGGCAGGCGTGCGTAAAGCCCTGCTCACCACTCGCAATGATCTGAGCCTGCCGTTTTTCGCGGATTGGGAGATTTATTTTTATGATTCAGCCGAGTTTCCGGCGCCGCTCGAGGTGGATTTGCTCTATTGCCGCGACCCCTTTAATCAGCCTGATTTTACCCCAGATAAGCGGGAAATTGACCAATTAATCAGCTCAATCCACCCCAGTTATTCCATCGATCACATCTCCAATTTCTCAGATATGCGCGACTTTGAAGATAAGTGGCGCCAATACCAAAGATATCGTGATTTTATGCCCGTAACTTGGCTGGCGCCAGATGTGGAGTTCCAAGAAGGCGCCATGATCGCCAAACCACGCATTTCGCAGCGTGCGAAGAATATATGTTTAACAGAGGCGGATTATGAGGCGCATCACCCTGATGAAAACTGGATTATTCAGGAAAAAATGGAGATACGGGAAGAATTGCGGGCTTACGTGGTCAGGGGTGAAATTTTGCCGGATGCGACGATTAAGAGCAGCAAAACCTCTGATGGGGACAAGGTAAAAGTGATCGGCACCAGGCCGCTGCAGGCGCCGGAGCGTGATTTTGTGGCTCAATTAATGGCAAAAATGCCCGAAATTGATCTGGTGGGGCTTGATTTGGCGATTTTGCCAGATGGCGGGATGAGGCTGATCGAGGCTAATCGATCACCGCAATTCAAGCGTTACATCGAATTTACAGGGATAAATTTAATTGAAAGGCTAGAAAATGGAAAAAATACCTAAAACAAACCACGACAACTGGGATATGTCCGGCGTCGAATTCTTAAAACCACCAGAGAAATCCTCTGAGGATCAGGCTTTTGAGCACCTCATTTCGGCAGCCGAATCTACCAGTATTGAGGTCCTGAAAAATCTCAATTACACCAATCCAGAGGCGAAAACCGAGTTTCTGGCGGATCCGACTCTAGAACGGCCGCATTACGAATATGGCAATCTTCATCCGGAACAGGCTGTGCAAAACCTTGAACAGATACGGGAATTGCGAAAAGTGATTTTAGGGGCGGATTTTGCCCATAAAAAGCAGCTAATTCTGGAAGAAGTGCTCGATTTTAACGCCCGCAAGAACCGATTTGTGCTCGCTTGCGCGGAATATGACCAAAATCCGACGTTTGAGAACAAAATCGCCCAGCAGCAGGCTAATATTGCGCTGTACGGCGAGCCGGATGAGGATACTTTTTGGGCGCTTTTGAATGAAAAAATCGACAGTATTGACCCAGATGCGCTTTCTCCAGAGGATAAAACTCAATATGATGAACTTCTCACGATGATTGGACTCCGCAAACGCCCCGCCAAGGGTTATTATCGCCCGTCTGAAGAGACGATCCAGCGTTTCCGCGAGGGTACGCAGATCTTCTTCGAGAGCATTTTTAAGCATATCCCAGAGGACCAAGAGGAATTTACCCCGGCTGACGCCGCCAAAATCGCCAATGACGTGATTGCTGACATCTTGGATGATGACACTAAATGGCATGCCGAGGTTAAGCCGAACGCCTCTTGGGCTTCGGTCGGCCAGACGTCCAAGGTGATTTCTTTCCCTGGGAAGCGCAATCGCGGCAATTACGATCGCCTCAGTTTAACGAAGATTTTGGGGCACGAGCTCGGCACGCATGCGCTACGGGCTATGCCGTTCGAAAATGCGGATATCAGTATGTTCCGGACCGGTTTTCCGAATAACGAGACTTTTGACGAGGGAATCGCCAAGGCGGTCGAGCAGACGCTGGATGACGAGTATGAGCCAGCCGGCGCCGATCGGTATATTGGGATCGGTTTGGCCAACTTTTTACACACAAATTTCCGCGAAACTTTCGAAATTCAGTGTCGCTTGCAACATTTGACCGGCAATGATAACGAAAGCCCGATTTTCGACGATGTTTCGCGCTGTTTCCGTGGCACCGGAGTTTTGCCCAATAATAAGGATCTGGCCTATTTTAACGGCTCTGTTAAGGCCTGGAAATACATCGAGGAAAATATCGATAATCCGATGCTGTTTGATAATTTATTCCTCTCTGGCAAGGTCGACGCTACCGATCGCGACCAAATGTATCTGTCGTACGAGGAAAAATCCGGCGGCATGGACTAGCCACACCATAAAACCCAAAATTGTCAAGACTACCGCCAAAAACCGCCCGATGATATAATTTGAATATGAAACAAAAGAAATCGAAATGGCCCGAAATCATCAAACGTGCCGAACGCGAGATAACAGAATCCGGCATCACTATCAGGGAATGGTGTGAAAAAAATAATATCGATTATGGCGGCATGATAAATGCTATGCGCCGGTATCGCAAAAAGGGCGTGAGTAATTTTGCCACGAAAGCCCGACGTTCTCGTGAAGAGCGGATAGAACTTGTTAAGCGGGGTTACACTGAGGCCAAAGAACAGGGGATTTCTCTAGAGGAGTGGGCAAAGCGGAATAATATAAAATCTGGTTCTACAATTTTGGCTACGTGGCGTAAGGAGCTTTTATCAGAGGAAGAAGCCAGTAAGTATAACATGGGCGAGGTTAGAACCACTGAGGAATGGGTTGAGATCATTAACCGAGCTTATCGCGAGAATGCGAAAACGGGTATTACGATTAGGGATTGGTGCGCCAAAAACGGAGTGCATTATGGCACTTTTCGAGAGGCGCGATTGCGGTATCTTAAAGACGGCAGATTAAAAGAATACGTCGCCACCCGCCATAAAAACCGTTCTGAAGAGGAATGGCTAGAAATCGTCAAAAATGGAGTGCGCAAGCAAAAAGAAGAGGGAGTCTCCAATACGGAATGGTGCCGGCAAAACGAAATCGGCTATAATAGTTTCATGGTGCACAAGTGGGATTTCATGCGCCGGGGGCTGCTGGATGAGGATGGGGAATAGTTGCTCCATCCCTGAAAGAATAGGCAAGCTATTGACTTTTTCGAGCATATGTGCTATAATGTAATAGTGAATGTTACAACATTCGGCACATTTATTTCTTCACCTCTATAAAAATCTTTCTGTTTTCCAGTTAAGCTAAAGATTCAAGATTATGCCACCCCCCTGGGCGGTTAATCGTGCGTCTCTAGCTTAACCGGAAAAGGAGCCGGTTTAGTGTAAGAACTAAAAAACCTGGTTAGCCGAAAGGCAGGAGGATCAAAATATGATAAATCTTGATAAGACTAATGGAACAGTAAACGCAAACGAGGCTGGTACCTGGAAGGACTTGTCTAGCGAGCTGGACAAAAGGGCTCTTGAAGAGCGCCAATGTCGGACGGAGGAAGTTAAAAATCACTTCCGAGACATGCTGTTTGGGTACAAGGTCGATGAAAACGGCGACCCCGTCATTACAGATCACTACAAGGTGATTCCATCGAATTTCCCTGACGAGGACGGAAAAGAATTTTTCGCTATCCTGAAGGATGGAAAATTTTACTGTAAACTTTACAAGGCAGACTGATTTATTCGGTCTCCGCAAGGAGGTGATCATGTGGTGCGACCTTAATTTGGGTCGCACTTTTTAATATCTGCTTAATTCTGTGACTTATCACACAAAACCGCCCGTAACTTTTTACACACTTTTCCACTACCCGAAACGAAAACCTCGTGATACAATACCTTCAACAGATAACCAGACCGCGAGACGGCAAACACGATTTAAGGGAATTGTGCTTGCTGTTTTTTGTATCCAAAAATCAAAAAACAGAGGAGGTCCGCCATGAACATGAAAAACACCGATATGATGAAAAATCTCAAAAATCTGCCGTACATCAAGCAGCGCATCAGCGTGATGGGCGAGGAACTGGCCTATCTGAAGGAGCTGGTCGAGGAGCTCGATCCGGAGACCGATGCCGGCAGCACTAAGCAGGCCATCGATGATCTGGCGCACCGCCGCATGAGTGAAATCCGTCAGCTGACCCGAGTTGCGACTTATCTACACCACTACATCGACCTGGTCGACGATATGAACTGCCAGATTGTACTCGAGCAGCGCTATATCCTGAATAAGCCGTGGGTTGCGATCTCGATTGATATGGGCTATGGGCTTGATAATGTCTATAAGCTGCATCGGAAAGCGCTGGCGAAGCTCGATGATGTGATGGATGATGCGGCGTAATTTTGCATTTTTTCGGCTTGTATGAGAAAATTATAATTAAATAAGCAGAAAGGAAAATATGAAAATATTACCATTTATAAAATGGGATCCGTCGAAACATTCTTTGACATTTGGCGTAAACCGTACTACTCACAAAAAAATGAGTGATAAAGAAGCTGAAGCCATTCGATCGCAGATCGAGAAGGAAATGCAAAATCCAAAAACGGGCGTAAAAATAAGCGTAGATACACAGACGCAAATAGATGGTCAGAAATTTAAGTATCATGATGAGGTTAATATTGAGGATCCGGACGAAGCTCGCCACTTTATGCAGGAAGTTTTTGGAAAAGAAAAATAATTACCTGGAGGACTGTTGTATTTTTTACAACAGTCCTCTCTGTTAGGAAACAAAAATGACCAAAAACCGTTTTTTTTTTTGAGATTATGGTTTAATTTATAGTGTAGGTTTAACAATAAAGAAAGGATTTTATGAAAAATGAAAAACAATTAACGCCGGAGGAGAAGAATTTTCGTACTAAAATAGTCATGTACATAATTCTTATGAATATTTTCCTTAATTCGGGCGGTCAACTTTCAAGTAATGGCGAAACGTTATTGGCGCTTATTGTTGGTTTAGTCCTTGTCATAGTTGGTATAATCACTGCTCGAATTGGTTTAAAGGATGTGAATGAGAATGAAAAAGATGAAAAGCTAAAGAAAATTTTTCAATTTCTTTTTATCCTCGAACAGATTCTGGGAGTCTTCTATATCGTTTCTGCTTTGTTTGCCTTGGCATAGCAAAAACACAAATAGCCCGCGGAAGCGAGCTATTTTAAACCGTCGAAGCGGTTGTTCCAATGGTAATAATCGCTTCTTTTTATATGTAATGAAGCCTTTTATCTAATAGCTTTTTTGACACGCCGAGTGATTCGAGCTGTTTACTGTATTTTTCGACATTTTCTGTGCTGACTTCGTAGATGAATTTTGTCAAATCGATTGATGCACCGGCCTCAATGAGCTTAGCGCAGAACTCAATCAATTCGTCCGGATCTAATGACGATGCAATAACATCTGGATTGACGCCAGATTCTAATAACTCGTTCAACATGTATTCTACAACGTCATAACGATCAAGAACTGGCAATATTAAAAAAGCCTCATCCGGATTAAGTCCGGCTGAAACTAGCCCTTGAAAAGCCTGAATTGGCGGGCTGGCGCACTTGAAAGTGTAAATCAAGTTTGATATATCATATCCAGCATCCGTAAGTTCTTGCATTTGCTCTACTGTAAACCAGCTATAATGCTTTTCTAGAACAGAAAAAAAATAATCCATATCACCTCCGGCATCGATGATGTCGCTGGCATTATATGTGAGTATTTCGCGCATATCTATGTTAAGAATCCAATCTGCATAAGCAATTTGGTCTACATAATCGATTACTTGATTAGGATCAACATCTGACATCAATAAATCTAATATGGTATTTTCGTCGAAAACGAGATTACCTGTATAGATTAAAAACGCAGATAATTCCACGGGACTAGCACCGTATTTTAAAAACGTATCAATGTATTGAGCTGTAATCTCTGGCGGAAGTTTTTTCAAAAGTTCGCTGGCAGTATATCCCGCGCGCCCCTCTGATAAAAGTTCCTCTAAATCTGCTCCGTTCTCTAAATCTTGAATCAATATTAAAATCTGTGGATCCAAAATATCACCTTCCTCTTCTTTATATTTTTAACGCAAATACCTTCTACCATTGGAATTTTAATGTGCACAGCGAATAAGTTTCCAAGCTGTTCTATATATAATAGCACACCAGAGTAAAAAGCGCCAGATCAACGAGTTTTGAGCCAAAAAATAGCCCGCCGAAGCGAGCCACTTTGCCTACCACAGTAGGCTTAGTAGCCGGCTTGGCAGGTCTATTTTTCAATAGGTTTTTTCAGGCGGACAATCTCGTCGTAAACTTTCTTCACATATTGATTATCCAGATTTTTAAGCTTTAATAGATCGATGTAACTGAATTTGGTCAGAACCCCAATGGTAAAGACCCCATTATCCTCGAGTTCTCTAACGATATCTTCTGGAAGTTTTGCTTCGCAGATCGGATGATCGTGATGTTTGGTTATATCCTCATTACTTACGGGTATAATATCACCATAAACGATGTAATTATGGCACAAATCATCAACTTCATCCTTGGTGATGCCTGGGATTTGGAATAAGCTATCGTAGCTCGAATAGCCCATTCTATCAGCCTGATCCATGAAATGCTGTATTTTTTCATTGTATTCTTTTTGCGCTTTTTCGCGCACTGGATCGATGTAAAAATGTCTAAAACGTGGGCATTTTAGCTTAAATAGAGCATCGCACTCCAGACCAGCAAAATTGATAAAAGTCCAGCCTGAACCAGATCGTTTTTCGAAGTTGTAATAGCTAACTCGGTGCGTAAAGCCCATTTTGCGAGCGATATCCTCGTAGCTAGCTGGTTTTCCGGTTTTTAACCCGTAAATTCCCACGATAACTTCACGTTCTAGGGGAATTAAGGCTTGATAAAGCATTTTATTGATCCCAGCTTTATAGTCTTCTTTGACGCATAATTTTTGCTTCCAATCGTTTAATTCCTGTTCATCAATGCCATCAAAAGGATTATACGGGTGGTCATCACTGATAAAAGATATCAGCTTCAGATATTGAATATCAGTCTTTTTCATACTAAAACCTCCTAATGAAAAATGTTAATGTGCAATAAAAATTGGGTGGGCCATTGTTGACCCACCCCTTATAGAGATAAGTTACTGGTAGTGATTACCCGTTGTGAATGTTATGTGTCCGGTTTTACTGCTGGTATTATAATATGCGGTACATCTCAAATCCTGAAGAGGATGCCCTTCCGGCAGAAGTGGTAAGAGCTCCAAATTGAAACTCTGGCCACTACCATCCTCGTATTGGAGTGAAACTACCCTACAGAGAAAATCCTCATTTTCAGATAACGCTACACGCCTAAAAGTATTTTCGCCACGAGTAATAACATAATCTGTCTCGTTGCCAGTTTTGAAAAATACGTGAGTATTGCGTTTTGTGTATGCGTTTTCAATGGCATGGAATAAAAAATCTCTGCCAGGACCGTTAATCAAATTGGATCCAACAGTACATCCAGTAACTTTTAAAGAACTAGCATCCATATGCTCTCCCTCCGATTTTAAGTCTCCCGACTGTAAACTTCAGCGCAAGGCGCTATATCTATTATAGCACAAATATAACAAAAAGTCAAAAATTGACCTTTTAGGCATTTTGTGGTATAATGTAACTGCAGGCGTTACAACCACGTCTTGTACCTTAATTTTTTCAATGTTTTCGTACAAAATTTCCGTTTATCACTGCCTGTGAAGGTTGCACTGATTTTTCGGTGATCTTCACGGGCAGTGAATTTTAATGCTCGAAATTTCACATTAAAAAAACGGAGGTATGTAAATGATGAAAAATGAAGTAACCGCAACCGAAGAAAAATGGTTGGATGTAGTTAGCCGTGCGAATCAAGAAACCGAAGAACTTGGGATTTCACTAAAAGCATGGTGTAGGCAGAATAGCTATAGCTATAAAACTGTCACCACATATCGAACCAAATTCATCAAAAAAGGATTGGTGAAGCCTCATCAGCGAACCGAGGATGAGTGGATCACGTTGATCAACCGTGCTATTCAAGAAAGCGAAGAACAATGCATCACGCTTAAAACCTGGTGCGAACGAAACAAGGTCAACTACAGTACGCTTGTAACCATGCATAAGATTTTGGTTAAATCTGGAGTGCTAAAAAGCCAGCAAGTTATTCGGTCAGACGATGAGTGGCTGGGGCTGATTGTCCGCTGTAGCTATGAAAGCGAAGCTGCAGGGATCACCATTAAAGAATGGTGCAAAAACAATAATGTCACATATGGCACTCTGCTGACGCGCCGGAAAAAATTCGCCAAAAAGGGCTACATTAAACTCAATCAGTTATCGGAATTCGTCCCAGAATCCGAATGGCTCGAAGTTGTTCTTCGGGGTTCACGAGAGAGTGAAGCCGCAAATATTTCTTTTAAAGAATGGTGTGCAGAAAACGGCGTGAAGCTTACTTCGTTTTATGCATATCGATCGATATTTATCCGAAAAGGGTTAGTTCCTCAGAGGGGGGCGGGTAGAGGCCCGCGTTTTACTGATGAGGAATGGCTCAATCTTGCTAAAGAATTCACCGCAGCAGTAAAATCGGGAGCGATGGCTAACAGGTGGTGCGCCAAGCACGGAGTTAGTGCAACTTCGCTTTATACTATTTGCGATATTTTCAGAAGCAGGGGTTTACTTTAATTTTAGTATGAGAACAGAGAAAGGAAGTAATATGAAGAAGGAATGTACATTAACATTAGACAGATTACCAGAAGGATCGATATATGAATATCTTTTTCGCAAAGGTGATGTCGATTATTATACAAAATATGGTAAGTTTCAATATCTCCCAGACGGTTGGGAAGAACAGGCGCGAAAAATAATCAAGCAGCTCCCACAGGAACAATATGACATACTTAATCTGAAGTACGGCTTGACGGAGCAGGATCCGCAACCTGTCACTTTTAAGCAATTAGGTGAAATTGTGGGTAATAGTCAATATATGAGCGTCAAGGGTCTTGTAGATACGGCTAATCACGATTTCTACCAGGCTCTTTTCAACATTAGAGATCATACGGTGGAATTGGCCTATCTTAGGTTCTACTGTAATGTCTTCAAGCTAAAAACCATGGGGAAATTAATCTATGAGGCGCCATATCTCATCCCGGAGTGGAAAGACGATTTTGGGATTTACAACGACCGCATCGATGAGGCATTATCAACGATAGGCACAAGATCTCGTACAACCGTACGACTAAGGTTTGGGCTTGACGATGGTATTCCTAGATCGCCCGCGGAGGTTGGAAAAATACTTGATATAACCGCGACAGAGGTGCATTACATTATACAGAACGCTCTCTTGCACCTCAGTGGCCGTGGCTGCCGTCATTATTTTTCAACGATCTGCATGAATGAGATCGCGTTTAAAGACCTTTTCGCTAATGACATCGACGAAAAGCTACTTTTTAGGAGGTTGAGTAAGGACTTTCCGATGTATTACCAAATCGACAATGAATGGAAGTTGAAGCTATTCAGACAACTTTCCACCCTTACGGAGGAAGAAATCTTGTTAAACTATTGCTACGGGAATAAAAAATACGCCGATAGGATTTGCCAAAGGTTGGCGCTTTTAGGCTACGCTGATCCTCGGACCGGAAAAGTCAATAATAAATTTGTTGGCTTTGATGGTTATCCGATCGAGTGTCTGCAATTTTCGAATACTCTAAACATAGAGCTCAAAAAATGCGGAATCCGAACAGTGGAAGCACTGCGACCGCACGTCTCATCTGAAGGTAAACACCTTAAGGTTTATAGTAAAGCTAAAGAATTGCAAAATCTCTTGCATTCATTTAATAAACAAATGATCAATCGTGGCTCCGCGCCACCGGTATAATAATTTCTGTCTTTTGTAATTTTCAATAGCTCGCTGTTTGGCGAGCTATTTTTGTTAAAAATCTTGAATTTTCAAAGCGGTTGTGCTATTCTAGGTATAACAATATAATTTAATAATGAGGTCACTACATATGGAGGAATCTACAAAAAATATCCCTGCAGAAAGTTACGATCTAGGACAGTTAATGCCGATTGTAACTAGCGCTATGGAGCGCGCAGGATACAGAGAAAAACTAACGCCGGAACTTTTCCAAGCTACGGCAGAGAAAAAATTAGATGAGTTATCAGATAAAATCTCGCAGGAGTTATTCTTACAGCTACCGCTGGAAGCGGATATGGAATTCGTTGAAAATGAAGCGCTTATGACATCCGAAGAACTTATTAGCAAGTTTAAGGAGTTGTTAGAGAAAAACAATGTGGATGTAGAAGGGGTTTTGAAGCGTGTCATAAGCGAATGGGAAGAAACCCTATCTGAAAAGGGAGGTGATAATGAGTAATCCAAATAGTCTGGGTAATACCCCAGAAAATGATCAACTTCACGATGACGTAATCCGGCCAATGGGTAAACAGGCGAACGAGCTAACATATCAAGAAAAGTTCAATCAGCTCGATCCAGTCCAGAAACAAGAGCAAGAAGCTTATAATGAGATGGTCGAAGATCTCTTGATTGAGCCTGGAACTGATGAGTGGAATGCTCAACTTAAAAATTATGCTGTAATTCCAACAAATCATTTGGCAGAAAAGACCTCAAATGAAGATAATAAAAACTCGGCAGAAACAGATAAAGACAAAACACAGGCAGAAATCGATAAAATCCAAGGCTATATCGATGAATTAAAAGGTAAGCCAGAAGTTTTCATCACCAACAGGAATGGACATAATGTTCATGTTAGAAGAGATTACGAAATCGAGCAACTAGAAGCTCGAAGAGCCGAACTTGAAAATTCTATGAAAACCGATGCCGAACAAGCCAATCAAAAACCAGAGGATGACGAAAAAGATACACCCAAAAACAATGAATTGCCAGAGCTAACCGCACATAAAAAAGAGCGCGACGAGCTAGAAGCAAGAATTCAACAACTTCTTGGCTATGGCGTTGAAGAGGATGATCCGAGCGTCGTCGAGATGCAGAAAGAACTCGAGGCGCTAAATCAAATTATTGAAGTCGAAACCGAGCGTGATACTCTGCTTGGTCAGTATAATCAGTTATCTGGTTATGGAGTGGAAGATGATGATCCTACCGTGGCTGAAATATTGGATCAGCTAGCTAAAAATGAAGCGAAGTTGCAAGCCTTATATAATGCCAATAACCCAAATAATCCAAATGGCCCAAATAATGATCCGAATAACAATCCGGATGATAGCCCTGAAGATGAGCCAGGGCAGATAGATAAACTCCAAGCTAAAATTAATGAGCTTCAAGATCAAATTAACAAATCTAATGACGATATTGCCAAACTCATACGACGTCTTGAGCAAACTGAACAGATTTTTGTTGATGCTGAAAGAGATCCGAATAGAGAAAGAAAACTCAGTCTCTGGCAACGGATGTCTAAAAAAGCAAAACGCGCCGTGGTAACCGGTGGCTTAATACTTGCAACTGCTATTGCAGGCTTGTCGCCATTTGCATCACATCTTTCTAATATTTTCCAACATCAAGTCGAACAAACTCAGGATAAAGATAGTAACAAAGAAGCGGTCGATGAAAACAAAGATACCGCAGAAATTGCCAGCGATCTTGATCAGGCCGTATCTGAACAGCAGGAAAATAACGAGTCTGATGTAAGCTATTACGCTATTCCGTTCACGGCTGCTAGTGGGGAACATTTCTCGGCCGTCGTTGAAAGTCAGCGCGGTGGATATAATGCGAGTAAAGACCCTCACGTGGACGGTAACCCAGACATTAGTGCTGAGAATATCGATACTGAAAATGAGGGTGCTTACGTAGAAGGATTCTGCGAAGTACTAAAAAATAACCCTCACGCCCTAGCTTTTTATGTGGCGACTATGGAGTTAATCGAACAAGGCGACGGAGAATATTACAATGATAGTAACTCTGGTGTTAACGAGCTTGCAGCAGATTTAATGAATGATGCTGAAGCATATGACCGATTCGCAAACTTGGCAATTGAAGACTTTAAGCAAAAAGTCCAAGACGGGTCTGCTGAATTGAGAATTATTACAGATAAATATGCCTCCAACTATATTGCTGGCGCTGGCGAAGATAGAGCGATGAACTACGATCGTTCTGTTGCACCAGAAGCCGGGGATAAAGGATTCTATCTCGATAGTTTGAATACGGATAAAGTTATACGATCTGTAGTAGAAAAACTTGGCCTACCAAGAGATGGTAGTTATCAAATCTTACTTCTCCCATGTGGTCAATTCGGTGTGTTTGCTAAGATCCAGAGTGGAACCATAGCATTTGAGGAGGATCAGAATGGAGACATAACAAGTGTAACTTATTACTCAGAAAGCGGTACAGCCGAAGCCAAAGATACTAGTAGTGAAACTACTGACACCTCTACGGAAAAAGACACCTCTACAGAAGTGGATAGCTCCACAGAAGTGGATAGCTCTACAGAAGTGGATAGCTCCACAGAAGTGGATAGCTCTACGGAAGTCGACACGTCTACCGAGGTTGATACGTCTACCGAAATCGATACTTCCCTTGAGAGTAAAACTGCAAACATAAATGCCGGTAAAGAGGAAGATAAACGTATCACTACTCCGAAAGAAGAAGCTACAACCGCAACAGAAGACAATAAATTAGATACCTCCGTAACGCCTGGATCTTCAGTAGATACTAATACAGAAGGTACTGCAGAGAAGAATACTGATGTAAATGAAAGTACAGAAACCGTCGTAGAAGATACGGGTGAAAATCATAACGATGAGGCTGACCAGATCGCTGAAGATGTTGCGAATGGAACCCAGTCAGCCGATGACATCTTTAACGCGATTAACGCAGAACGTCAAGCAAATAATTAATAATATAAAAGAAAGGAATATATGAACAAAATTAAAACTCTCGGGATTGTAGCAGCTACAGCTACTCTATCCCTTGGTGGGCTTACATCAAATGCCTTTGCGGCGGATTCATGGGGGCCGCAAGATCGCGAAACCTTCACGTGGGAATCGCCAGCATCTTATGCAACCTTTAACTCCATCACGGACAACCCATCACTTGGCGATGAGCGTAATTTCGTCCGCGTTTGTGAGGTCGAAGATAGTGAAGAATATGACGCCGAAGCCAAACTCAGCAAATGTGACGATGAGCTAGAACTTGAGATTGGCAAGGAATATAAGGTATACATTTATTACCACAACAATGGCGCAGCTAATCTAGGCTCAAAAGTTATGGCAACGGGTGTGAAGGTTGCATCTCAGATGCCATCAACCCTCCAAGCCGGTGAAACTGCTCAAGTAAAAGGTACGATCACCGCCTCAAATACCACTCCAACCTCAGTTTGGGATACGGCATACTTAACTGCCAAAGAGACGACTTATCTTCGCTATGTCACGAATTCTGCAGTTTTACATAACAGTGGCACGGCGAATGGTACGGTTCTGGACGGTGACGCATTGCTCAGTGATGGGGGTGTCGCAATTGCTTACTCTGATAGTTATTGGGGTGTTATCCCAGGCTGCAACGAATATGCTGGCTATGTGACTTATCGTGTTAAGGCCGATGCGCCAGATCTAACAGTCATCAAGGAAGCGTCTCTCGATGGTGAAAACTGGAGCCAAGAAGTTTCGGCAAAACCTGGTGATATCGTGTATTTCCGCATCACGGTTAAAAATACCGGCACCACTACTCAAAAAGATGTCACTTTCCACGATGAATTTCCAGATGGTCTTGAATACGTAAACGGATCTGGTTATGTTACTACCACCGCTGATACAGATGGCGCCACTACTACTGACGTATTATTTACGGATGGCGTCGGCATCGGTAAGTTGTTAGCCGGAGAAGAAGCTATCTTTACCTATAAAGCTCAAATTTCCGAAAGTACTGATTTGTTTGACTGTGGCGATAGTACAGTTGTAAATAAGGCATATGTTGCCACTACTAGTGGCAAGGAAGAATCTTCTTCTACTATAACTATTACTCGTACTTGCGATTGCAACGAAAACCCAAATCAAGATGGATGCAATATAACTCCAACCGAATTGCCAAAAACTGGTCCGGCAGAAATGGCAGTTGCATTAGTAATTATGCTTTTGATTGGTCTTGGTGCAGGATATTGGTTCTCTTCACTGGTGCGTTTACGTAAAGCAACTAATAGTGCGAAAGGCACTCAATCAAAAAAGACTGTCAAGCAAAGCGATTCAGACATCGTAAAAGACGGAATCGTAGATAAAAAATAATGCCTACGTTAAAAATCAGCTACACGGATGACTCTGGTCAGGGAGAAGAAAAAGCTTTTACACTCTCAGATCAGGGCATCGTGCGGCTCGATATTCTTCGTGATGGCAATCCAAATAATGCTGATAGCTACCTCTATGCAGATCATCAGTTTGCAAAAATGCTGGAAATCAATTATGCGCCAGTGCGCAATCTAGAGATGATTAAGGATAAGTCTAAAATCGTCACGGATGCGCTGGCGTATTTTTGGAGTTTGGCGAAAGATGATGGCAGTTTTGTTTATCGACGGGATGTTAAAAAGTTTAAGAACTTCACGGGATACAATATTGCACGCCACAGTAATGCTATCTGGGGAATTTTGGTTACCAGTGCGCGGTTTAATATCGAGATTGATCAGGCGAAAATTCGCAAAAGTATTGATTTTGTATTGGAAAGAAGTTTGATCCGGAACGGAGAACAGCTTTTTTGTCGCAGTAATATCGACGCGAACGCAGATATCCACGTCTGTGGCCCGGCCCTGTTTTTACTAGCTTTAGCAGCTTATCACGAGATTCTCCAAGACTCTCAATACGATGAGATTATGCGTCAACTCGCGCACGGGCTAATTAGCTTACAAGAGGACGGCGAATATTGGCAACTACTCGACAAAGATGGCAACAAGAAGGAAAAACAAGTGGTTACCTGGTATAATGGCGAAATCAATTTGGCTCTTTCGCGGTATTATAAAGTCACTTCTGATCCGGCCGCCAAAACAGCGCTGGAGAACTTTTTCACCAAAAGTTCGCGCCCAGATGCGGAATGGCTGGATGATGATTCCTGGTTGATGTATATCGCCAACGAAATCCTCGATACCGGTTATCACACCTCTGATAACGCGCTTAACTTATTGGTCCAAAACTTGGTTAATAACTACGAGATGGTTTCGCGACGTTTTGGCATGGTTGGCATGGAATATCTCGCGAATGGGTTGGTTTTTCTGCAATCGCTCATCGATCGATACGACGAATTTAGCGCCCAACTCAGCTATTCCCGGGAAAGGTTACAGCGTATCTGGGAAAATGTTCATCAGGCCTGTCTCGTTCGAATGCAGCGTAGTTTGCGCTATTATGGTCTTCCGGAGAATGTCGCGCATTTTGAGCGCCCGCAGGACGTTTTGGGCGCCTATTACGATACGGAATATGAGTCGATTATTGATGATACTTATCATAATATGTTAGGATACGGGTTATTCGTCAAAAATGAGTATAAGTGAGTTTTATCCCAATATTTTCTACATGGGCGGCACCACGCTGTACACTTATTTTAATGGCTACGTTACTTGGTTGGTCAATCTGGGGAAAATGTTCCCAGATAAGGATCTGACCATCATTTATTCCAAATCCACCCCTGAAATCATCGCCAAACTTTCACCATATTACCGCTGTATCCAGTGGCAAAAAGACGCTCGATACGCCTGCGACCGCCTGATTTCGACTTATGGCAGTTATAACTACCCTGATAATATCCATGCTCAAGAGGGGAAGTATTTGTTCATTCATGGCCGGCCGAGTGGCAAAATCACCAATCGGGCGGATATTTACGACCGATACATCGCCGTTTCCCAAGATGGCGCGGAGGCCGCTCAGTCGTGCTATCCCAAGCACGTCGAATACATCTGGAACCCGTTGGTGATCGATGAGACGAAAATCGATCGCAGTTTGCGCTTAATGTCCGCTCAACGGATTGGGCCGGAGAAGCGCCTAGACCGGATTGAGACGATGGCTGAGACACTCGACGAGCTAAAATTGCCGTATAGTTGGGACCTTTTCCGCCGCGAGAAGCAAGTCGCTAAAAGTAGTGGATTGTTCTTCCGTGAACCTGTGGATAGCATCTTGCCATATCTTAAAAGCACCGATTATTTCGTACTATTGAGCGATCATGAAGGTTGTCCATACGTAGTGCTCGAAGCTATGAAAATGGGCGTAAAACTGGTTTTAACCCCATTAAAAGCCTATAAAGAGCTCGGTTTAATGGAAAATCCGAACGTTACTTTCATTCCGTTTGAATATTTCGAGCCTCAAAATCACGCCCAACTGAAGTCGCTTATACTCAAAATCTATTATCAAAAAGACAATCCCGTCAGTTACGATCTTTCTGGCTATGACCAAGGAATCAAAGAAGCTTACGCGCAAATCCTTAAATAATCCACCCATCAAAAAATCCCCCTCGTGGGGGATTTTTACACTCTCATAAACTAGAGATTAGTTGCAGTGAAAGTTAAGGTGTCGGTGTAGGTACCAGCAGCTTGATCGGCAGAAGTTGAAACTGCGTAAAGTACATCGGTAACTTCACCGCCAGTGGTCTTAGTGCCAGAAGACTTAATGGTTTGGTCGGTAGTCTTCATGGCGGTCCAAGCAGTGAGATCGCCACCTTGGAAAGCCCAGGCAGAAGTACCGGCTGCGATAGTAGCGCTAGCTGGGATGGTATAGGAACCATTTTTAAGTTCAGCGGTTGCACCCTTAACAGTTAACTTGTAGCCAGCCGTATCGTTAGTATAGACCGTAACCTTTGAAGCAAAAGTACTAGCGGTACCCTCGACTTTTGAATTTGGTGCGATTGGTGTTGAACTGGAGGCTGGGCCAGCGTTGATAGTTTTACCAGTAAGATTATCGGTACCGGAAGTTGCACCAGAATACTGATCAACGGTAGCTGAGCTAGAATCTGTACCTTTGATTGTCATAGAGATAGCCTCTGTAACGGTAACGTTGACTTTAGCATTACCAGAAACACTGGCGGCAGCGTAGCTGGAAAGTGGTAATGAAGCCACACCCAAACCGGCGACGACGCCAAGCGCAGCAATAATTTTTGTTGTTTTTGTCATTTTTATTTTTCCTTTCTGTTTTATGACCTGTTGTACTCCTAATTATAACTAAAATTACTGAAAAATCAATACATTGTAGTAAATATTACAACAATTTCCTAAGAAATCAGAAACTATTGACTTTTCCGCCAAAGTGTGGTACAATAATAGTGACTCATGACAGGCTTCATGAGCTGCGTTTCTCTTAGAGATGCCTCCGGTTTTATTGAATCTATTAATCTGTTTGCAGTAGATTGGTAGAAAAATAAAAACGGAGGTGTGTTCTATGAAGAAAGAGAAAAGAACCTTAAAAAAGGCAATAATGGAAAGTTTCACTGTTAAATACTTCGAAAATTCATCCACTAATAAGGGATACGTGTACGACAAGCATTACACTGTAAGTGATGGCCAGAGGCAGCTAAACAAAGTTAAACTTTGTTTAGCGATCTTTTCGATCTGGTATGCGTTAAGTCGTCAGTATACTTGTGCTGGTTTTATTCCTAGCACTAATGTTATAGTGATATGCTTGGTTGCATCTGGCTGTATTCTCTTATCCTGGGCCGCAATGGCCATGGTGGATCGTGATCTTAACCGATCTATCTATCGCGATATGTGCGAGGAAGATTCGGTTCGTACGATGAAAAAGCACATGACTGGCACCGTCACTTATAATGATGGAAAACGCGTCACTTTCAGATTTCTCACAGAGGTCGGCATGGAGGACTTGCTAAAGATCGAGAAAGACCGGGATGTAATTAGAAAATATCAATTTAGAGACAAGGCAGATATTTACTTTACGGACTTTTATGACCATGCTGGCAAATTGATCTATCGAAGATTTGACGATATAAGAAAACTGGATACACCAGAATAATCATCATAAACCCATTAATAACCTTTAAAACTAAACCCCTCTTCTCTGGAGGGGTTTATTTATTATAGGGGTAAGCTATTGACTTTTTGAGCCATCTGTGCTATAATAAATATAACTAGGCAATCCCATCATAGAATCCGCCTAGAGAATTGTTAAAAAGTCAGATCATCCCAGGTACAATTTTTTGTATCTGGGTTTTTACGTGCAAATATGCCATTAACTTGTTGTTCCAGGGGCATAGGTGCGCCCCTGTTTATATATATGAAACTATTATCGATGTTTTTACAGGAGGTGTCCTATGACTTTTGAATATTTTCTCTCTGGCTTAGCAGCCGGTTTTTGCGCGATTTTCGCGACCGCTATCGCAAGTGTAATGCATGACGACAGAAGAGTTTGCGATCAGGATGACGAGAGCTTTTCAGCATTTACTTACGTGATTGTCGGACTTACTTGGGTTTTACTCATGTGGATAACGATATCATTGCCGTATCATACCTTATTCAGCGCTATTACTTTTCCAATGGCGATAGAGTTTTTACTCTTTTTCTTTGAAATAGTAGTTGCAATGCGTTCGAATTCGGAACTTTCATGGCGTAATGATGAACCAATTTATAGGTTTGGGATTTTTGCGATTTTAGCAATCCCTATACAGGTGGCTATGTGGCACCAAATCGCAGCCTATGCAGATTACAAGAGGCTATCGGCCACAGGTTTTATCAAGATCGGTCTTTGGGCAGTTGTACCACTCGTGGTATTTATGCTTATAGGCTTGATTAGGGTAAAAATAGTTTCTGATTACATTGCAGATGTCCAAGAAAGTGAGGAGTGGTGATTATGAACAAAGGAACTAAAAATGCCCTGATAGCAGGGATATGCATAACGACATTTGCGGCGCTTATGATGATCGTATGGCCAAAACTGGATGCAGCGCATCCAGTTAAGGCTTCATCTAGTGACGCGGATAACCAGTCAAATATTGACGAGTTTGAAGCAGCCATTGCCGGCATTAATATCGACGATGCACAAATCGATGATCTCGTAAGATCTTATTTTCCAGATGCCGAAACCATCACTTATACTGATGAATCAGGCAATTCTGTTTCAGTTCCATTCGTGGAACTGAATTGGAATACGATTGGTCAAGGCGAAATTACCCAGAACAGGGTAAAATCTGCCATGAACAAAGGTCTCGCGGATCAGGAAATATCAGATGCAGCCTCATTTTGCTACAGTAAGTTGACTTCAACTGATATACAAACCATCCGTTTTGCTCAAATGGGCGAAACATTCGCAGTTTCTGATGTTGCTAGATTGAAAGAGGAGTTGTGCAAGGAGCTTTTAGCTAACCCACCGCTTCTTTTATCCTACGTTGAAACCGTATTGCCGATGAAAATGGGTGACAGTAAGACTATCGGCGAGTTATCTACTCCGCTGAGTGAATTTGTTGGCACCTATCAGGCGGCTCTCGCTGGAAACGGTAGGGGCGCGAATATCTGGATTATATGCCGTACGTCCGACCAGGCGTATGGCATGACTAGAGAATATCTTAAATATGCGCTGACCTACATTGAGCTCTTAAATCGATGCGGACTTTCGACCGCGCGACTTGAAGTGGTTAATCACTACCATCTGGTAGGGATTACCGAGCCATCAATGACCCGCTTGACAATATCAGATTACGTGGAGAATCTCCCGAGTTTGGTATTTACGTTCTATTTAAAAGATGGAACAGCCGCTGTAAAGTTTGGTAGTAACTTACTAGACAAACGTCCGGAAGTCTTAAAAGATCCGGAGCCAGCCCCAGAGGTGACTACTGAAGCGTCTACTACTAAGTCGACAGCTACAACCGCCGGAGGCGATTCATCGACTACAACGTCGAAAAAGAAGAAAACGCCACCTAAGGAGACGACACCATCAGTAACAACTACGGTTACTACTGAGACGACTCCTGAACCGGAGACGACCCCGGAGACTGAAACAACAACAGTTCCTCCTACCACCGTTACCGGACACAAAGATCCGGCCGACGATCCGGCTAATAACGGAAATGCAAATGTTGGAGGAGGATCAAACGATACTAATAGCGCAGGCGAAGAGGAATCTACGCCAGCAGTTACAAAATCGAAATCCGATTCTGTATCGGATTCTCAGCATGTCACAAAAGCTGATAGCTCTAATTCAAGTACCACGAAGGAGGTTGAAACCACCGTTCCGGTAACTGAAAAAGAGTCTGGTGCAGGATCTGGCATAAATGGTTCAATGGATTTTTCCATTGACTAATTAGCACGTACGTACCTTGGCGGGGAGAGGCTCATTTGTCTCTCCCCAGTTCCAGGATTGTGTCTGAGATGATCTGACTTTTGCTACATTTAAACTCTTGTTTTCTTGACCGCTCTAATATATAATAATTGCAAGTCCGCACGAGAAAATCAGCCATTTTATTTCTCATCATGCGGGCTTTTTTGACGTCCGGATCTTACGAGGTTTTTCAGGCGCACTTAAGCGGTGACGTAACTTTCGCGCATAAAGCGATAAGCTGGCTCGGACTTCAGATCCGCCACAACTTCTGCCGGCATCTCGAGCTCTTCGGAGTTGTTTTCCAAGAACTTCGTGAAGTCAAAGCCTTCGTCTTCGATTGGGGTTGGATACTTGTCATTTGGCTCGTATTCGGCGATGTATTGCCAATATTTTTCTTCATTCAATGCAATCTCGATTTGTTCTTTTGGTAGCCCTGTCTGGCGTGATAGAATTCCAGCTTCTGAATAATCTGTTGGGTTTTCTGCTTCGTAACGTTCTTCAAAAGCCACCACTGCCGATTCGCCAGAAATCGAAGAATTATATCGATCATCCAGTACATAACGCTGCATAATGGCGAGCTTTTCGGACGGAATAATATCGATGTCATATTCGTCGGCCGAGACTGCGCTCATCACGTCTAATATGCTATCCGACATTCCGCTCACCAAGGATGCAACCGCATCGCCAGGAAGAGTATCGGTGTATTCACTCAGATCAATATTAACATTACCGGCGTTTGCGACTGTTAGTTTATCTTGAGTTTGGTCAGAGCGTAAGACTCCATTTGCGCCAGAAGCCCAACCGGCGCAATTGAGAGCATTTTTAGAGTCGATAATATCAATGACGTCTCCTGCAATCGGAATCGCCCCCGCAAAAGATGAAACGGTTCCGCCAGTAGCTTCATCCCCCGCGTTCAGTGCCGCTAGGAATGAATCAGCTGATGCGCAGCCAGCAATAATATTTGAGTCCATAGTACCATCTTGGGACTCACGATTAAGTACGAAGTTTATAAACTTGGCAAGAAGAGAATAGTTGGCGATTTTTTCGTTACCATTAGAATCTAGTGAGAAGGTGTGTTCTCCATCTACACAAGTATTTTCAGTACTTACAGATTCATTTCCATTGGCATCTTTTAAGATAAAGTTACCCATTTTACAGTTCTCCAATAGAACTTCGTCTGGATCCATATCAGCATAACGCGTATCTGTACCGATACGGCTATAACAAACTCCAGCCCATGATGAGGCGCCAATCGTACTAAGCGAACCACAATTTTTGCCGGAAGTATTAAGATAATTTAATTCATTACTTTGCGCCGAGGCGTATGGGAATAACGAGGCAAAAGAAGTTGAAGCAGAACTTATCAAGCCACCTAGGACTCCGAGCGGGGTTGTCATTTTTGCGATTGGCGTAGCAACTGAACGCGCTAAGGATCCGAGGAAAGTATTTTGATTCGTCACGTCAAATGGACTATGTGTGGCTCGATCATACTCAGCTTCGTATTCTATCGCAACTAGTTCTGCCTGGTGATACGCATAAGCCACATCTTCATCCATTAAAAGACCACCACCAGATCGGGAATTTCCTAAAATATACCTAAATCCACCTAAGACCCAACAGGCACCACCAGTGTCACCCGTGAACTCTTCACATAAGCTAGTGGCAGCACCAGAGGTAAGGCCTTTCATTGCAACTTGTACTAGAAGATTCGCGGCAACGCCAATAACTGTTGATAGGGCAACATTAGCTATTAATTCGCTGCCCTTTTCCGCAAGAAGTGTTAAGCCACCAGTAAAAAATGCCGATACGATAGTGATTGCATCTATAACTATTCCGGCTATAGCTGTCCCAACCTTAGCTCTTGTGCACATAATTGTGGTTCCAATTGTCACACCGACGGCAGTAGTGATAGATTCAAGATTAACAAATGATGTAGATGCGTCCGAATCAGATGGGGTCACGGAACCACCACTTGAAAAAACAGAAGTGAGAATACTACTCATCATACTATTGCCATTTTCATCTGGTTCATAAAATGTATTAGCTAAGACATTATACAACTCACCAAGGTCGCCAGCCATCATTCCACTAACAACTGAAGCAAATTTTGAAAATCCACCCATGGAATTTATTAACATTCTTCCGACTTTGATTGCAGAAATTGTTACCGCCGCACCGCTAACTCCGCATGCCAAATTAGCAGCCCCGCCAATAACATTCTTAAGGCTATCGGCAGCATCGGTAATCCCTTTAACCTTTGTGTTTTCTACAGAGGTTTTTGTTTTGGTATCCGCGTCGGCATCCGTGGAGGTTTTCGTTTTGGTTTCCGTATCAGTGTCCGCGTCGGCATCTGTACCGGTATTAGTTTTTTGGCCGGAATCTGAATCTGAATCCGAACCAGAGTCCGCATCGGCATCTCCATCGCCCTCGCCCTCCTCTTTTTTAGCAATAGTAAGATCAGTCTCATTGTCTCCATCGCCGTTCTGTCTATTCTTGATTACATCATTTAGATCTTCATCTTGATCGGCACTATCACCTTTTTTGAAAAAGCTCTTAGTTAGACTGAATTTATTCAAAAACTTCTCGTTAATACTATCAGTCCAGGCACTGAGTCGACTCGTCAAAGTGGTACTTTTCTTAAAATCATTTCGAAAATCGGCGTCAGTTTGCCATTTACTCTTAAAATCAGCTGCATCAATATCTTCGCCGTTATATTTAAGCTTGATTTCGCCACCGTCTAGCTCGGTGATTTCAAAGTTATTCTTCGATAGGCTATTCTTGAGCTTTTTGACATTCTTCCCATATTTCACCTCGGCCTCGCCACCAAAAAGCTGTTTAATTTTGCCATGCGTCTCAACGTAATCGTCAGCATCTGAGGATGAAGATATTTTTAAAATTCTTCGCATTAGTTTGGGGAGGCGAGCATTTCGATCGCCGATTAGGCCACTATCCATCATCTGGTTGACATTTTCCAAAAGGTGTACCGGGCCAAGCGCTAAGGAGAAATATCCTAATCCGCCACCACCGCCTAGTAATAGCATAATTACTAGGACGGAGCTTTTTTTCTTCAAAAACCCCTTGACGCCACCTTCTTTCTTGGAAGATTTTTTACCAAAAAAGCCTCGCTGACGTTCGCCGGATCTACCAGTATATGGAATTCCGCCACTTTTTTCTAAAGTTCGTGAATCCTGTGAATCGGTCGTCGAGCCAGCAGCATCCTCGCCACCACGTAATTTCTCAGCTGCACTTTGATTTCGGGAAGAATTTCGCGACGCGCGGGAATTGTCCGCGCCAGAATCAGAATCGCCATCCGCATCCTCTTTGCCATAAGTCGAGCCACGCGGGTGGCCTTTCTCATCATAAAGGCCACCCTCAGTATCATCGTAGAACTGATCACTAGAGTCGTTACCTTTATAATATGTATTCATTAATATAATTTTACTACAAAACCGCTTATTTTCCAAGAATTTCGGGCCGTGAAAAGCCCAGAAAACCTAGTATTTTTCGTAATTATCGGGATCGGATAACATATCCATAATGGCGCCAAGACTCTCAGACTCCCATTTGTTTTCTTCCTCATCGGTGCTATGCATGGCTTGCTCACTTGAAAATTGAAATTCATAAGTGCCATCATCATAGACCGTTTCCCCTCGATAGGAATACCATCTTTCTTTATCGTGCTCTTCGTTATATTTGATCAAGTCTTTTGAAACTACTAAAAGACAAACTAAGTGTAGATCGTCGACATATACATCATCACTATTATAGTTCGTTCCGCTATATAAGAAGTCGGGGGCGTATTGATGGCCGGATTTTTTGGCGGCTGTAATCCAAAGCTCGGCATTCGCCATTTCTGAGACGGCATCATATTGATATGAAACATTACTGAGGTCTTCAGGTATTTTGATCCTATAACCTACGCTTGGGAGATAGATATAGGCCACTGAATCAGACGAGGCTTTTTCGGAAGATGCTTCCTCGTTTGACTTTTCTTCCTCATTGGTAGATCCTTCTAGTCCAGATTCTTCTGGCTCAGATTCATCAGTAGTGGTAGCGGATTCAACTTGGGATTCCTCAGTGTTGGGAACGAAATTTTGGTAAACAAGCACGCCCGAAACTGTCACCAGGGCAACCGCCAAAATCCCTATGGCGATCTTATATTTCTTGACTGGCGACTTCTGGCTTGGCGCTAGCGCCGCCTTTTTGGTTAATTGACTGGTTTGATTTTCTTCTGCATTTTCCACGCAAATCTCCTTTGTTATACTTCGAGTATAACACGAGCGCTTTAAAATCTCAAATTTTAGCGGCGCGATTATTTGGCGACGCAACGGATCGAGAATCCGTAGCCACGGCTATCTAGAAACTGAGGATTAACACTGGTGTCGTCGAATTTTAAGTTGAAAGCACTTTTCGAATATCCAACCATAGATGACCAGTAGCGACCGAAGAGACTATTAGAGTATAGTGAACCAAGGCTGTAATTGTAGTATCCTGGACGCGTAAAAGATAATGGAACCGCGCGCATAGTTATAGAGCCAGTTTCAGATGATGCAACGCTGTAGGTTGTAGTTAGTAATTTGTAGAATGAATCATTACCACTATCACCAGAGCTTCCATTGTAAGAAGTTGGCAGTTTCCAGCCCTTAGGACAGATTGAATCACTGGCATTTGAATGCGTAGTTGTAAGTAATGAATCGCCAGATCCGGCTGTAGTAGCGTACCAGTTGTAGAAGTTTCCAGCGTGACCGGTATTAGCTGTGTGTGAAGTTTTGGTCGTATAAGTGTCATTACTTGAGCTGCCAGAAGTTGTATAAATTACGTTCCCTGGATCGTATGAATGTGGATTATCATCAGTGTTATCCCACTTTGTACCTTTCTCCGTAAAAGTTGATTCACTTGGTGTCCAGGAGGTTTTCGAAGTGAGATTTGTGTTTGAGCTGGTGAGAGCTGTGGATGTACTGAGATCCAGATCGAGGTTTTGACTCATCCAGCAATTGCCGTCTGCTAACTTACGTACTATATATTTCTTATTGTCCCGGTTATCTGTTAAAGTAGCCTGTGGGACTAAGCTCGTACTGGTACTGTGAGAAGTTATCGTGGATATAGCGCTACTTGCCGGAGTTGTAGTATTAGCGCAGATTGTAGATGTCATATCTTGCATATAGGTAATATCAAAAATCGTACGAGTCTCCTTCTTCCAAACCGCATAAAGCGTCACAGATCCGCCAACTTCTTCAGTTAAGTCTGTCACGGGATCTTCATCCTCG
>Ga0065708_1006544_pt1 | contig 30246 bp, 20 predicted proteins | sample Hoacrofraction12_2_FD_59095 | JGI IMG/M metagenome (GOLD analysis project Ga0065708, IMG submission 59095) | Hoatzin crop microbial communities from Cojedes, Venezuela, sample from fiber fraction 12 v1 | ecosystem: Host-associated > Birds > Digestive system > Esophagus > Crop | place: Venezuela... | reverse complement strand
GCTCTGCCGCCACTCCGAGGAGGGAGACACAGACTGCATCGGCGTTTTCGACGCGGAAGTGCTACGGTTTCGCCCTACGAAGCACGAGGAGAAAGTTCCCGCTATGGGTTGGAACAGTTTGACAGAACTGAAAAGCCCGCTGTTCAAGGGCTTGCGCGAGGGCGACTACGCTTATTTCGTGCATAGCTACTACGTTCCGAAGTGCGACGCCACGATTGCTACGACGCACTATATCGGCGACTACAGCGCGGCACTGCAACGCGACAACTTCTACGCTTGCCAATTCCATCCGGAGAAGAGTGGCGACGTTGGCGAAAAGATATTACGAAACTTCCTTGAGATATGATTGAACTTATTCCAGCAATCGACCTGATAGACGGCAAGTGCGTGCGCCTGACAAAGGGCGACTACGACCAGAAGCGAATCTATAACGAGTCGCCGTCTGCCGTTGCCAAGGAGTTCGAGAGGATGGGCTTCCGTCGTCTTCACGTGGTGGACCTTGACGGAGCAAAGGCCAAACATATCGTGAACGAACAAGCCCTTCGCGAGATTACGTCGGCAACATCGCTTACGGTGGATTTTGGCGGGGGCATAAAGAGCGACGACGACATCGAGCGCGCCTTCGCAGCAGGGGCACAGATGGTTACGATTGGCTCGGTGGCAGTGAAAGAGCCCGACCTGTTTCTTGGTTGGCTCGACCGATACGGAGCCGACAAAATCATACTTGGTGCCGACGTGCGCAACGGTCGCATTTCGATAAACGGGTGGAAAGAAGACTCCGACGAGGCGCTCATCCCGTTTCTCAAGCGTTATGTTGACCGCGGAGTCAGGCAAGTGCTGTGCACCGAAATCTCGAAAGACGGCACGCTGGAAGGTCCTGCCGTGGAGCTATATCAAGAGATTATGCGCCACTACCCCACCCTGCACCTGATTGCCAGCGGTGGTGTTTCGTCGAACAAAGACTTAGAGCGACTCGACGCTGCGGGCATTCTGGCGGTGGTCTTCGGCAAGGCTTTCTACGAGGGGAGACTGAAATTCCCGATGAGGCAGACGGGATTGGCAAAGCGCATCATCCCTTGTCTCGACGTGAAAGACGGACAGACGGTGAAGGGCGTCAACTTCGTGAACCTTCGTCAGGCTGGCGACCCCGTGGAATTAGGCAAGGCCTACAGCGACGCTGGCGCTGACGAACTGGTCTTTCTCGATATCACCGCAAGTTTTGAAGGACGAAAGACGTTCACCGAGATGGTTACGCGAGTGGCACGCGAGATAAACATTCCGTTCACAGTGGGAGGAGGGATAAACGAGATTGCCGACGTGGAACGGCTGCTTCACGCTGGTGCCGACAAGGTAAGCATAAACAGCGCTGCGCTGAGAAGGCCTGAGCTGATAGACGAAATAGCCGAGCGCTTCGGAAGCCAAGTGTGCGTGTGTGCCATCGACGCGAGGCACGATGCCGACGGTTGGCACTGCTATCTGAAGGGAGGACGCGAACGGACAGAGCGCGGACTAATGGAGTGGGCAAAAGAGGCCGAGCGTCGTGGCGCGGGAGAGATACTGTTCACGAGCATGGACCACGACGGAGTGAAGGAAGGCTACGCCAACGATGCCTTAGCGCAGTTGTCGGCGGAGCTCAGCATTCCCGTCATCGCGAGCGGCGGCGCAGGCAAGAAAGAGCATTTCCGCGACGCTTTCCTAAAGGGCAACGCCGACGCAGCGTTGGCAGCCAGTGTCTTTCATTTCGGGGAGATAAGCATACAGGAACTGAAAAGATATTTAAAAATAGAAGAAGGAATCAATGTTAGACTTTGATAAAATGGGCGGACTCGTTCCAGCCATCATACAAGACTCGGAGACGAAGACCGTGCTGATGCTCGGTTTCATGAATAAGGAGGCATACGACAAGACTATTGAAACGAAACTCGTAACCTTCTGGAGTAGGACGCGAAACAAGCTGTGGACTAAGGGTGAGACCAGTGGTAACTATCTCCACCTGATTAGCATAGCCGAAGATTGCGACCACGACTCTCTGCTGATAAAAGCACGTCCCGACGGCCCCACTTGCCACACAGGAACAGACACCTGCTGGGGCGAGAAGAACGAGCGCAACCCATTGCTCTTCCTCACCGAGCTGCAAGACTTCATCGAGCGTAGGCACGAGGAGATGCCAGAAGGCAGCTACACCACATCTCTCTTCCGCGACGGACTGAACCGCATGGCTCAGAAAGTGGGCGAAGAAGCACTGGAGGCCGTCATCGAGGCAGTGAACGGCACAAATGAACGCCTCGTCTATGAGGGCAGCGACATGCTGTACCACCTGATTGTTCTGCTTACGAGCAAGGGGCTTCGCATCGAAGACCTCGCAAGCGAACTGCGAGAACGCCACGACCCAAACTGGAAAAAGCATTGACAAACATGTTGTTAGATTATCAGAAAGTAAGGATTTGCCAGGGAGACAAAGTCATTCTTGACGACGTAAACCTGCAAGTAGAAGAAGGACAATTCATCTACATCATCGGAAAGGTGGGCTCTGGAAAGAGCTCGCTGCTGAAGTCGCTCTACGCCGAACTCGACCTGAAAGAGGCAGAGAAAGCCGAGGTCTTGGGACGCGACATGCTGACGCTACGGCGCAAGGAGGTGCCCATGCTGCGTCGCGAGATGGGCATCATCTTCCAAGACTTCCAATTGCTTGCCGACAATACGGTGTATGGCAACCTCGACTTCGTGCTGAAAGCCACCGGATGGAAGTCGAAGAAAGAGCGCCGAGAGCGCATCGAAAGCGTGCTCGAACGCGTCGGCATGCCCGAATACCAACAGAAGTTCCCCCACGAACTGTCTGGCGGAGAGCAACAGCGCATCGCCATTGCCCGCGCAATACTGAACGAACCAAAAATCATCGTCGCCGACGAACCGACAGGCAACCTCGACCCTGAGACGGCAGACCACATAATACAGCTGCTCAAGACCATCTCGCAGACGGGAACGCCAGTGCTCATGAGCACGCACAACATGCCACTGCTCGACAAGTATCCAGGCATAGTCTTTCGCTGCAAGGACGGCCATCTGGTGGAGGCGACGGGAGAATTCAACGACATAGAAACAACAGAAAAAGAATAAAGACAATGAAAGTAATGAAATTCGGCGGTACGTCGGTAGGCAATCCACAACGGATGAAAGACGTATCGAAACTGATTACCGCTTCTGGCGAGCCCGTGTTTGTGGTGCTGTCGGCCATGTCGGGAGCCACCAACTCGCTTGTAGAGATTTCAGACTATCTCTACAAGAAAAATCCCGACGGAGCCAACGAAGTGATAAACACGCTTGAGCAAAAATATATCCGCCACATAGACGAGCTCTACTCCACGGCGGAGATGAAGCAGAAGACACGCGGTTTCCTGCGCGAGGAGTTCGACTACCTGCGCTCGTTCACCAAGGACCTGTTCACGAGCTTCGAGGAGAAGAGCATAGTGGCACAAGGCGAAGTGATGAGCACCAACATGGTGGTGAACTACCTTCAGGAGCAGGGCGTCGATGCAGTGCTGCTCTCGGCACTCGACTTCATGCGCACCGACAAGAACGCCGAGCCCGACCTTGTATATATAAAAGAGAAGTTGGGAAAAATCATGGAGCAGGAGGCAGGCCACAAGGTGTATATCACCCAAGGCTTCATCTGCCGAAACGCTTACGGCGAAGTGGATAACCTGCAGCGTGGCGGCAGCGACTACACCGCATCGCTGATAGGAGCGGCAATAGGTGCCGAGGAGATACAGATATGGACCGACATCGACGGTATGCACAACAACGACCCGCGCGTGGTTGACAAGACCGCCCCGATACACCAGCTGCACTTCGAGGAGGCCGCCGAGTTAGCATACTTCGGAGCCAAGATACTGCACCCGACGTGCGTCCAGCCTGCCAAATATGCCGGCATACCGGTACGACTGCTCAACACCATGGACCCGACGGCAGAGGGAACCACCATCAGCAACGAGTCGGAGACACGCAAGATAAAAGCCGTGGCTGCCAAGGACAACATCACAGCCATCAAGATTAAGAGCAGCCGAATGCTATTGGCAACAGGTTTCCTGCGCAAGGTGTTCGAGATTTTCGAGAGCTATCAGACCGCGATAGACATGGTGGCAACGTCGGAGGTAGGCGTCTCGATGAGCATCGACAACGACAGCCATCTCTTGGAGATAGTGAACGAATTGAAAAAGTACGGAACGGTAACAGTAGATAAGAACATGTGCATCGTCTGCGTAGTGGGCGACCTCGACTGGAGCAACGTAGGCTTCGAGACACTTGCCACCGACGCCATGAAGGACATACCGGTACGAATGATATCCTACGGCGGTTCTAATTACAACATTTCGTTCCTCATCAAAGGCAGCGACAAGCAACGGGCGCTGCAAAGTCTGTCCGACACGCTGTTCAACTCATGAAAGGACAATTCCCGATAGAGAAGCTCAAAGCGCTGCCGACGCCGTTCTACTACTACGACACGCCGTTGCTGCGCGAGACCCTTCAGACCATAAACCGCGAGGCAGGCCGGCACGAGGGCTTCGAGGTGCACTACGCTGTGAAGGCCAACGCCAACCCGAAGATTCTCAACATAATCTGCCAAAACGGACTGGGAGCAGACTGCGTGAGCGGCGGCGAAATAGCGGCAGCCGTGAAAGCCGGATTCCCCGCAAGCAAGATAGTATATGCAGGCGTGGGCAAGAGCGACTGGGAGATAAACCTCGGCCTCGACCGCGACATCTTCTGCTTCAACGTGGAGAGCCTGCCCGAACTCGAAGTAATCGACCAACTGGCAGCCGAGAAGCACACCACGGCACGAGTGGCATTCCGCATAAACCCCGACGTGGGAGCACACACGCACGCCAACATCACCACCGGACTGGCAGAGAACAAGTTCGGCATTGCGATGCGCGACATGGAGACGGCCATCGACGCTGCCATGGCGATGAAGCACGTGAAGTTCATCGGACTGCACTTCCACATCGGTTCGCAAATCCTCGACATGGGCGACTTCGAGGCGCTGTGCAACAGAATCAACGAACTGCAAACGCAACTGGAGCGCCGCCGCATCGTGGTAGAGAACATAAACGTAGGCGGCGGACTGGGCATCGACTATCAGCATCCCAACCGCGTTCCCGTGCCCGACTTCAAGGCCTATTTCGACACCTACGCCCGTTTCCTGAAGCTACGCCACGGCCAGAAAGTCCACTTTGAGTTAGGACGAGCCGTCGTTGCACAATGCGGAACCCTTATCGCGCGTACATTATATATAAAGAAAGGGCAGGCGAAACAGTTTGCCATCGTCGATGCAGGAATGTCCGACCTCATTCGTCCCGCGCTATATCAGGCGTATCACAAGATTGAGAACATCACGAGCGACGAGCCACAGGAGACCTACGACGTGGTGGGACCGATATGCGAGTCGAGCGACGTCTTCGGCAAGCAGATAGACCTCAACCGCTGTCATCGCGGCGACCTGATTGCAATACGCTCTGCCGGCGCCTACGGAGAAATCATGGCATCGGTCTATAACTGCCGACCACTGCCGAAAGGATATATCACCGAGGAGATTTAAACAGTGAAGATGAACGAAGAAGAAGAATTGACCACGGTGGAAGCCAACACCGAGAACGACGCCGAGCCGACGGGCCACCAGCCCACGTTCAGCATCGTCATCGCGGCACACGACAATGCGCGCGACCTGGAGTACAACCTGCCGTCGCTGCTCGAACAAGACTACGAGGCGGGCTTTCAGGTAGTGGTGGTCGATGAAAGCTCGACAGACGACACCGAGGACGTGCTGAAACTGCTCCGGCAGAAATACCAGAACCTCTACTGCACGTTCATACCGTCGTCGTCCCACTATCTCAGCCGCAGGAAACTGGCACTCACCGTGGGCATCAAGGCCGCGAAATACGAGTGGATAGTCTTCACCGACCCAACGTGCCGAGCCGAGTCGCACCACTGGATTAGCGGGATAAGCAAACTTGTTTGTCCAGACACTACGATAGTGTTAGGATATGAAAACCACGACGTTGAGGGAAAGGCGTTCCGACGGTTCTACAGACTCTACCACGACCGCTATCTGCTGCGCAAGCGAACGGCATACAGGGCTCTCGGCAGAAACATCGCGTTCCGTAAGGAGCTCTTCGCCGAACACAACGGATTCCTGAAGAACCTGCCCTTCCTGAGAGGGGAATACGACTTCCTCGTCAACGAATACGCAGAGCGCGACCGCAGCGTCATCACCATCGACAAGGAGACCACCCTTCGCAGCGACGAGCCCTCGCGGAAGCTCTGGAACAACGACAACATATTCTATCAGGAGACCCGCCGACACCTGAAGCGAAGCCTAACCCACCGACTGCGGTTCGACGTGGAGCAGACGTTGCTGCATCTCGCATGGATTGCCGCCGTGGTAGCGATAGCCGTGGGCATAGCCACAAACAACGTGATTGCGGCAGGCGCAGGCGGCGGCGCGTTGCTGTTGCTATACGTGCTGCGCTGCATCTTCCTCCATCGCGCCACCAAGCGCTTCGGCGAAGAACGAATGCCGACGCTGCTGCTGCCCTTCTACGAACTGGCAGTGGTATGGAAAAACCTATACTTCATGATTCGACACCGACTGTCAGACAAATACGACTTCATCCGAAGATGAAAATAGTGCAGCTCTATCTGCCCGAAGCTGGCAACGAGATGATGGAGCAATACGTCTCCACACTCGACAAGCAAATGAAACGATGGACCGACTTCTCCACCGTCGGCACTGCCACGGAACTACGCGAACGACTCGACGGAGCCGACATTCTGCACTGCCACGGATGCTGGAACGCTACGACGGCACGAGCACTGCTGGCAGCACAGAAACGCGGCATTCGCACCGTGTTGTCGCCCCACAGCCAACTGGAACCGTGGATAATACGCAAGAACTACGCCCAGCACAAGCTGCCGCAGATATTGCTATGGCAACGAAAGGCAGTGAAGCAAGCCTACGCGGTAGTCTCTGCCGGCAAACTGGAAACGTCGGGATTAAGGGAGATTGGTTGGAACAAAAGGATTGAAGTGGTAAGGAACTCCATCGTTACCAGCACTACGACAGACGAGCGAATGGCCCAGGAGATTCTATTGATATACAGAAAGATACTCGACAGCGACCCACTCGCAAGAATGAGCGACGACGGACGCCGACTCACGCAGACGCTGCTGAAGGCTGGCATCGCGGGCGACGCACGATGGATAACCGACGACGTGCCACAGGCAGACGAGGAGACATGGCGGCAGATATTAATCTTCGCCCACCACGAGAACCTCGACGACATAGTGATGCGAGGCATCGACCTGCTGAACATCGAAAGCCCAAAGGTGGATGCCAAGCACATAAGTTGCTATTTGCCAGAGCGATACTCTCAACCGCTGGCGCTCTCGAAAGCCATCAACTACGAGGCGACCGAAGAGGCTTACTTGCTCTCGGCAGTGAGATGGATGCATAAGGAAGGCATCACGCTGCGACCACTGGTTGACCTCGCGCGCGAACTGCGACGCCAGGAATACGACGAGGCCGTGCTGACCGAGAAACTGGAAGACCGCCATCTCTCGGCATTCTTTGCGCGACTGCTCCAGCTGATGAGCGAATGGACAGGACTGGAGGAGGGATTCATGCCCACCACGCCCATCGACGACAGCCGAACCGAGAGCATGAGACAAACATTAGAAAACCATCTAAGAATATGAGCGATAACGTGATAGAACGCGACGAGCGATACTTGCAACTGCTCGCGCAATCGTTTCCAAACGTGGCTGCTGCCAGCACGGAAGTGATAAACCTCGAAGCCATTCTCAACCTACCGAAGGGCACCGAGCACTTCCTTGCCGACCTGCACGGAGAGCACGCTGCATTCCAACACGTGCTGAAAAACGCTTCGGGAAACATCAAGAGAAAGGTGAACGAACTGTTCGGCAACGAGCTCAGGGAGACCGAAAAACGCGAGCTATGCACTCTCATCTACTATCCAGAGGAAAAGCTCGAACTGATAAAGCAGGCGGAAGCAGACATGCACGACTGGTATGTCATCACGCTGCACCGACTGGTGAAGATTTGCCGCGAGGTGTCGAGCAAATACACACGCTCGAAAGTGAGACGCTCGCTGCCCCAAGACTTCAGCTACATCATCGAGGAACTGCTGCACGAGCGAACCGAGGACAGCGACAAGACAGCCTACGTGAACGCCATCGCCGAGACGATAATCTCGACCGGGCGTGCCGACGACTTCATAGCCGCGCTGTGCAACGTGATTCAGCGCCTCGCGATAGACCAGCTGCACATCCTCGGCGACATATTCGACAGAGGCCCCGGCGCACACATCATCATGGACACGCTGCGACAATACCACAGCTGGGACATACAGTGGGGCAACCACGACATACTCTGGATGGGCGCATGCGCAGGCAACGACGCCTGCCTCTGCAACGTGATACGACTGTCGCTGCGCTACGGCAACCTGGCAACCATCGAGGAGGGCTACGGCATCAATCTGGTGCCATTGGCTACGTTCGCCATGGAAGTATATGGCGACGACCCTTGCACAGCCTTCCTTCCCAAGATAGAAGAGTCGGAAGAGATGGACCGCAAGACCATCGACCTGACAGCAAAGATGCACAAGGCCATCACGGTGTTGCAATTCAAGGTGGAAGCCGCAATAATAAATCGACATCCCGAATGGGGCATGGACGACAGAAAACTGTTTGAGCACATCGACTACACCGCCGGAACGTGCCGCATCGACGGTAAGGACCGCGAGATGAAGACGTGCCGATTCCCCACCATCGACCCCGCCAATCCGAACAAGCTGACCGACGAGGAGACCACACTGCTGAAGAAGCTGCACCACTCGTTCGTGGTGAGCGAAAAGCTGCACAAGCACGTTCGCACGCTGCTGAGCCACGGCTCGATGTACGCCATCTATAATTCAAACCTGCTCTTCCACGCCTCCATCCCGCTACGAGAAGACGGAGAGATGAAGGAAGTGAGCGTGTGCGGACAGCGTTGCAGCGGGCGCGAGCTGATGCACCGCACTGGCATGATAATTCGCTCGGCCTTCACCACCGACACCCCTGCCGACAAGAAGCGAGAGGCGACAGACTATTTCCTATATCTTTGGATGGGGCCCGACAGTCCGCTCTTCGACAAAGCCAAGATGGCAACGTTCGAGCGATACTTCATCACCGACGAGGAGACATGGCACGAGGAGAAGGGCAACTACTTCAAACTGCGAGACGACGAGGCTCAATGCGACAAGATACTCGATGCCTTCGGTGTCAGCGGCAAGAACCGACACATAATAAACGGCCACGTACCAGTGCATGCGGCGCGAGGCGAAAACCCCATCAAGGCAGGCGGACGACTGATGGTGATAGACGGCGGCTTCAGTCATCCGTATCACAAAGAGACCGGCATCGCGGGATACACACTGGTCTATCACAGTCGCGGCTTCCAACTTGTGCAACACGAACCGTTCACCAGTGCAGCCGACGCCATACTGCATGGCACAGACATCAAGAGCACCACGCAGATAGTAGAGATGTCGGCACACCGAATGTTAGTGGCCGACACCGACAAGGGCGACGAGCTTCGCAAACAGATAGCCGACCTGAAAGCCCTGCTCTATGCCTATAGACACGGAATAATAAAGGAGAAAAGAAGCTGAATGCAACAAGAATATATCGAGATTAAGGGCGCAAGGGTAAACAACCTGAAGAACATCTCGCTCAAGCTGCCGCGCGACAAGTTCATCGTCATCACCGGCGTCAGCGGCTCCGGAAAGTCGTCTCTCGCCTTCGACACACTCTACGCCGAGGGCCAACGGCGCTACGTGGAGAGCCTCTCAGCCTACGCCAGGCAGTTCCTCGGACGAATGCACAAGCCCGAATGCGACTTCATACGCGGCATCCCTCCCGCCATTGCCATAGAGCAACGAGTGATAAGCCGCAACCCGCGCTCCACAGTGGGCACCAACACCGAGATATACGAATACCTGCGACTGCTGTTCGCACGCATCGGCCACACCTTCTCGCCAGTCAGCGGAGAGGAGGTGAAGAAACACTCGACGGAAGACATCGTAGCCAAGACGATGGAATTCTCGAAAGGCACTCGCTACGCCCTGCTCGCACCAATCACGCTGCCAGAGGGACGAACGCTGAAGAAGCAGCTCGAAACATACCGTCTTGAGGGATACTCACGACTATTCCAAGCAGGCAAATTCATTGAAATAGACGACTACGAAGGTAACAACGACGACGGGCTTTGGCTCGTGATAGACCGACTCTCGGTGAGCGACGAGAAAGACGTGATAGCCCGGCTCGTGGACTCTGCCGAGACAGCACTCTACGAAGGCCACGGCGCCTGCCGACTGACATTCCTGCCGGCAATGCTCAGCTACGACTTCTCGACGCGCTTCGAGGCCGACGGCATCACCTTCGAGGAGCCCTCCGACCAGATGTTCTCGTTCAACTCGCCCATGGGAGCATGCCCCGAATGTCAAGGCTTCGGACGCATAATAGGCATCGACGAGCACCTCGTCATTCCGAACACCACGTTGAGCGTTTACGACGGATGCGTGGTATGCTGGCACGGCGAGAAGATGAAGATATGGAAGGAAGAGTTCTGCCGACGCGCAGCAAAAGACAACTTCCCCATATTCGAGCCCTACTACAACCTGACGCAGCAGCAGCGCGACTGGCTGTGGCACGGACTGCCGTCGGACAAGCAGCGCGACCCCCACGAACAGGTGTCGATAGACGCATTCTTCCAAATGGTGAAGGAAAACCAATACAAGATACAGTATCGAGTCATGATGAGCCGATACCGAGGGAAGACCACCTGCCCCACCTGCCACGGCACGCGCCTCCGACAGCAGGCGGAATACGTGAAGATAGGCGGCAGAAGCATCACCGACCTCGTGGAAATGCCCATCGGAGCACTGAAGGAATGGTTCGACCAACTGCAGCTCACCGAACACGACGCGGAAGTGGGAAAGCGCCTGCTCATCGAGATAAAGCACCGACTGCAATTCCTGCTCGACGTGGGACTCGACTATCTGACCCTCAACCGAGCATCAAACACACTGTCGGGCGGCGAGAGCCAGCGCATCAACCTGACCACCTCGCTCGGCAGCTCCCTCGTGGGCTCGCTCTACATACTCGACGAACCAAGCATCGGACTGCACAGCCGCGACACCGACCGACTCATACACGTGCTCAAGGAACTCAAGGCACTGGGCAACACGGTGGTAGTGGTAGAGCACGACGAGGAGATAATGAGAGCCGCCGACTACATCATCGACATAGGCCCCGACGCCGGACGACTCGGTGGCGAAGTGGTGTTTGAAGGAAACGTGGAAAGTTTATCAAGTAATAAAGTTCGTCAAGTTCATCAAGAAAAGGGTCTTGAAAAACCAGAACTCGACAAGACCGACGAACCCCAAGCCCCACGCTCCCACACCATCGCCTATCTGACAGGCTCGGAGAAGATAGCCGTCCCCACCTCGCGCCGCCAATGGAACCAAGCCATCGAGCTGAAAGGCTGCCGAATGAACAACCTGAAAGGCATCGACGTCAAGCTGCCGCTCAACGTGCTCACAGTGGTAACAGGAGTGAGTGGCTCCGGCAAGTCGTCGCTCATCAAGGGAATACTCTACCCAGCGCTCAAGCGACGCCTCGGCGAAGTGTGGGACGCCCCAGGCGAATTCACCGAGTTGGCAGGCGACTGGCAGAGCATCAAGGACATAGAGTTCGTTGACCAAAACCCAATCGGCAAGAGCACACGCTCGAACCCCGCCACCTATCTGAAAGCCTACGACGAGATAAGACAGCTATTCGCCGAACAGCCTCTCGCCCAGCAAATGGGATTCCCGGCACAATACTTCTCGTTCAACGCCGACGGCGGACGGTGCGACGAATGCAAGGGCGCCGGAGTGATAACCGTAGAGATGCAGTTCATGGCCGACATCACGCTGGAGTGCCAATCGTGCCACGGCCACCGATTCAAGAAAGAGATACTCGACGTGCGCTTCGCAGGAAAGAACATCGACGAAGTGCTCGACATGTCCGTTGACGAGGCAATAGCATTCTTCGCCGACCACAAGCAGAAGCGCATAGCCTCGCGACTGCAACCCCTCGCCGACGTAGGATTAGGATACATCAAGCTCGGCCAGAACTCAAGCACACTGTCGGGCGGCGAGAACCAGCGCGTGAAACTGGCCTACTACATAGGGCAAGAGCGGCAAGAGCCAACGCTCTTCATCTTCGACGAACCCACCACAGGCCTCCACTTCCACGACATCAGCCGACTGCTCGCAGCCTTCGACGCACTCATCAGCCGAGGCCACTCCATCATCGTCATAGAGCACAACATGGAGATAATAAAGTCTGCCGACCACATCATCGACCTCGGACCCGAAGGCGGCAACCGCGGCGGCTACATCGTGGCACAAGGCACGCCCGAAGAGATAGCAAAGGCCGAAAAAGGATACACAGCGCAGTTCCTGAAAGAGAAATTGTAACATTTTGAAGTTTTTTAGATAGATTTTCTATAAAAATGTTTGTAGTTTGAAGAAAAAGATGTACTTTTGCAACCAAATTACAGGTAAGAAGATTAATTATTCAAACAAAACAAACAAAATCTTATGAATGCACAAGCAGTGATTGAGAATCTGAAGCAAAGATTCCCCAACGAGCCTGAATACATCCAGGCCGTGAGCCAAGTGCTCGGTACCATCGAGGAAGAGTACAACAAACACCCAGAGTTCGAGAAGTCGAACCTCATCGAAAGACTCTGCATCCCCGACCGCATCGTGCAGTTCCGCGTTACGTGGACAGACGACAAAGGGCAGATACAGACCAACATGGGATACCGCATACAGCACAACAACGCCATCGGTCCGTACAAAGGCGGCATACGCTATCACAAGTCAGTGAACCTAAGCATCCTGAAGTTCCTCGCCTTCGAGCAGACATTCAAGAACTCTCTCACCACCCTGCCAATGGGAGGAGCAAAGGGAGGCAGCGACTTCTCGCCACGAGGAAAGAGCGACGCCGAGGTGATGCGCTTCTGCCAAGCATTCATGAACGAGCTCTACAGACACATAGGCCCCGACGTTGACGTGCCCGCAGGAGACATCGGAGTAGGCGGACGCGAAGTAGGATATCTCTTCGGACAATACAAGAAGCTGACCCACGAATGGAGCGGAGTGCTCACAGGAAAAGGACTACAGTTCGGCGGCTCGCTCATACGCCCGGAGGCCACCGGATATGGCACCGTCTACTTCCTGGAGTCGATGCTCGCAACACGCGGCGAGAAGATTGAAGGCAAGACAGTACTGATATCAGGAGCCGGCAACGTGGCACAATACGCAGCAGAGAAGTGCATACAGCTCGGAGCCAAGGTGCTAACGATGAGCGACAGCGACGGATACATCTACGACGCCGACGGCATCGACCGCGAGAAGCTCGACTACATCATGGAGCTGAAGAACATAGAGCGCGGACGCATCAAGGAATACGTAGAGGAATATCCCAACGCCGTCTATCACGCAGGACAGCGTCCGTGGGGCGAGAAGGCCGACATAGCACTGCCCTGCGCCACCCAGAACGAGATAAACGGACAAGAGGCAGCAACACTCGTCAAGAACGGAGTGATGGCAGTCGCCGAGGGTGCCAACATGCCAAGCGACCCCGACGCAGTCAAGACATTCCAAGACGCAAAACTGCTCTACGCCCCCGGAAAGGCATCAAACGCAGGAGGAGTGTCGGTGTCGGGACTCGAAATGAGCCAAAACTCCGAGCGACTGAGCTGGACGGCAGAGGAAGTGGACAACCGACTGAAGCTCATCATGGCCGACATCCACGAGAACTGCGTGAAGTACGGAACAGGAGCCGACGGATACATCAACTACGTCAAAGGAGCCAACGTAGCAGGATTCATGAAAGTGGCAAAGGCTATGATGGCACAAGGCATAGTCTAAGAAAACCACACAAAAGCACCCTCGCCAATGCCCACCCCGGCGAGGGACACTAAGCGAGAGGCAATGGAGAGCAAACGCCATCCGTTGCCCCTCTCTTTTATCAACACGAATAGTCTAAACTACACTAAAAATGACACTCTGTTACGCATTTTAATGATGAAAAAGAAAAAGTGCACAAAAAGTTTGGAATTGTGCAGATAATATTGTAACTTTGCACACGAAACAAAAAATTGTGCAAAAACGATGGAGAAAATCCCTTCATTCAACGAACACATCGAGAAAAGCGTAATCGAGCATTGGGACCTCGACGCATTCACCGACTACAAAGGTACGACGCTGCAATACAAGGACGTAGCGCGAAAGATAGAGAAAGTTCACATACTGTTTGAAAACAGCGGAGTGAAGCGAGGCGACAAGATAGCCCTCTGCGGACGAAACTCGGCAAACTGGGTGGTGGCGTTCCTCGCAACAGTTACCTACGGTGCCATCGCCGTGCCAGTGCTGCACGAGTTCACCCACGAACAGATTTACAACATAGTGAACCACTCCGAGGCAAAGCTGCTCTTCGTAGGCGACGTAGTGGCAAAAGGCCTCGACCCTCAACAGATGCCAGCACTCGAAGGCATCATCAACATACCCGACTACTCGCTGTTCATATCGCGTACAGACAGCCTCACATACGCCCGCGAGCACCTCAACGAGATGTTCGGCAAGCGCTATCCAAAGGCATTCCGAAAGGAGCACATACACTACTACATCGACCAAGACCCCGACGAACTGGCGCTCATCAACTACACCAGCGGCACCACGGGATTCTCGAAAGGAGTGATGCTGCCCTACCGAGCACTATGGAGCAACCTCGACTTCGCCTACCACGTATTGGGAGACAAGATTAAGGCAGGCGACAACACGATAAGCATACTACCGATGGCACACATGTACGGCATGGCCTTCGAGTTCCTTTTCGAGTTCGTCGTCGGATGCCACATATTCTTCCTCAACCGCGTGCCCTCGCCGGCAATCATAGCCCAAGCCTTCGCCGACATCAAGCCACGCATCATCATCGCCGTGCCACTGGTGATAGAGAAGATAGTGAGAAAGCGAGTCTTCCCCAAGATACAGAACAACCGCATACGCCTGCTGCTCGCAATGCCACTCATAAACACCAAGGTGAAAGAGAGCATCTGCGAACAAGTGACGCAAGCCTTCGGCGGCAACTTCTACGAGATAATAGTGGGCGGAGCCGCCTTCAACCAGGAGATAGAGCAGTTCATGTACGACATCAACTTCCCCTTCACCGTAGGCTATGGCGCCACCGAGTGCGCACCCATCATCAGCTATGCCGACTGGCACGACGTGAGGCCAGGCTCGTGCGGAAAGGCCGTCATACACATGGAGGTGAAAGTGCTGTCGCCCGACCCGGAGAACATACCCGGCGAGATAGTATGCCGAGGCCTCAACGTGATGCTCGGATACTTCAAGAACGAGGAGGCCACGCGCCAAACCATCGACGAGAACGGATGGTATCACACGGGCGACCTCGGCACGATAGACCACGACGGATACATCTACATCAAGGGACGCTCGAAGAACATGTTGCTTGGTTCAAACGGTCAGAACATCTACCCAGAGGAGATAGAAGACAAGCTCGCGAGCATGACGATGGTGACGGAATGCCTTGTGGTGCAGCGCGGCGATAAACTGGTGGGACTGGTTCACCCCGACTTCGACGAAGCACGAAACATGGGGCTCAACAACACCGACATCGCAAACATAATGGACCAGAACCTCCAGCAGCTGAACCAAGAGCTGCCCCACTACGAGAAACTCTCGGCAATAGAAATCATGGAGGAGGAGTTTGCCAAGACTCCGAAGAAGAGCATCAAGCGCTATCTGTATAAGTAGGCCACTCTTCGGAGCAAGTCAGCAGAAACGACAGAGCACGAGAAAGGGAGCGAGATTAGCCATTCGATTGGCATCGTCTCGCTCCCCTCTTTTGTTGTCTTCCCTGCGTTACGACAGGAATCCGAGCAGTGCGCCCGCAGCCACGGCTGAACCTATGACACCGGCGACGTTCGGGCCCATGGCGTGCATGAGCAGGAAGTTGTGGCGGTCGTACTCCAGACCGATGTTGTTGCTTATTCGGGCACTCATCGGCACGGCGCTGACGCCGGCGTTTCCTATCAGCGGGTTGATTTTCTTACCCTGCGGCAAGAAGAGGTTCATCAGCTTGACGAAGAGTATTCCGCTGGCAGACGCTATGATGAACGCCATGGCGCCGAGGAAGAAAATCTTGATGGTGTTGGCAGTGAGAAACTCGCTTGCCTGCGTGGAGCAGCCCACGGTGAGTCCGAGCAGCATCACCACGATGTCGTTGAGAGCATTGCCGGCAGTCTTTGCCAGGCGCGTGGTCTTGCCCGACTCCTTCAACAGGTTGCCGAAGAAGAGCATGCCGAGCAGTGGCAGTCCCGACGGCACTATGAACGTGGTGAGCAGCAGTCCGATGATTGGGAAGAGTATGCGCTCGGTCTGGCTTACGGTGCGTGCCGGCTTCATGTGGATGACGCGCTCCTTCTTCGTGGTGAGCAGTCGCATGAGCGGTGGCTGTATCACTGGCACGAGGGCCATATAGGAGTATGCGCACACGGCGATGGCTCCCATGAGGTTGGGGCACAGCTTCGAGCTAAGGAAGATGGCCGTAGGTCCGTCGGCGCCTCCGATGATGGCTATTCCTGCTGCTTGGTTGGGCTCGAATCCGAGTGCCAGAGCCACCATGTAGGCACCGAAGATGCCGAACTGCGCTGCCGCTCCTATCAGAATGAGCTTCGGATTGCTTATCAGCGCGGTGAAGTCGGTCATGGCTCCAATGCCGAGGAAGACGAGGGGCGGATACCAACCAGCCGCCACTCCGCTATAGAAGATGTTGAGCACGGAGTTGTCTTCATAGAGTCCTATCTCAAGACCGGCGTCGGCCTTGAACGGTATGTTTCCCAGAATGATACCCAGTCCGATGGGCACGAGGAGCAGAGGCTCGAAGTCTTTCTTGATGGCGAGCCAGATGAAGATGGCTCCCACCACTATCATTATCAGGTTGCCGTAGGTAGCGTTGGCAAAGCCTGTGTAGCCGAGGAACTCGTTGAAGTTCTCTACGATGAATTGTCCTATTCCCATATCCTGACTATCCTATTGTTAGCATGACGGTGCCTTCCATGACGGTGTCGCCCTTGCCGACGCTGACCGACTTTACCACTCCGTCGTAGTCGCACTCTATGTCGTTCTGCATCTTCATGGCTTCGAGCACCACCACCACTTGTCCGGCCTTCACTTCGTCGCCTACGTTCACCTTCACTTCGGTGATGGTTCCTGGCAACGGAGCTTTCACTGGGTTGCCACCGGCTGCCTGCGGTGCTGCCGTCTTCTTGGGCGTTGGGTTTTGTGCCACTGGTGCTGGCTCTTGCGTCTGGTGAGCGGGAGCCGTTGGCTTGTGGGGTTTGGGAGCAGCCTTTATGGGTTGCTTCATCTCTACCTCGAATGGTATGCCGTTGACGGAAACCTTTGCCACGTTTCCTTCCACTTCCTCTATCTCTACGTCGTAATCGACGCCTTGCACTTTATATTGATACTTGTTCATTTGGTCTTTGTTTTTATCTGTTGCCGCCGATGGGCAATGGTTCGTGAATGTGTGTGATTGTTAGAAATTATGCCAATGTGTGTCCTTGTGCTTTATGGTGATGATGCCCGACTCCATGTCGTGCACGTCGTCCTGATACTGCTTGAGAGCCATTGATATGACGGCGATGTAAATCTCTTTGTCGATGCCTTTCGAGTGGAGTCCGTCCTTGAGTATGACGTTTGTCTTGTGGCCTGTCTCTGCCACTTTCTCGCCTGTCTTGACCACGGCTTTCATTGGCTGCACGCTTGCTATCTTCTTCGCTGCCTTCTTCGAGGTGTTTCCCATGACGATTCCGAGTAGCCAGAAGAAGAGGAAGAGCAGTGCGAGGCATGCGAAGACGATGCCCATGGAGAGGATGGTGATGCCGAATCCGTAGGGGTCGTCGCGCTTTATCTTGGCTATCTTCGACTCTTTCTCGCCCACTTGGTTGGTGATGTCTGGCGTTACGTCGTCGGCAGTTCTTGTCACCCACTCCGCCGCTCCGTCGGTCACTCTGGCATACGAGGTGTTGGGTGCCAGTGCGGGCACGCTGACGGAGTCTATGAGGTCCACTCCGTTACCGTCGTAGATGGCTATCCATGTGGGTTGCCCTGGTGTGATGTTGAGGTTGAGGTGTAGCGAGCCCTTTTGTGGGTTGCTGTTGGCGTAGAAGAGTATGTGCTGGCGTGCGGTGAGCTCTGTGCGTTTCTCTCCGCTGGGTATGATGCACATTCGCTTCATTCTCTCTGGTGCGCTCATCTGCTTGTCGAGCACGGTTCGGTCGGTGGTGAGATACATGCCGCGAATGTTGTATGTGGAGAACGAGATGTTGGCCACCTCTATCCACGCCGAGCGTTCTCCGTATTCGTCGAGCAGGCTCTCTTGGTTGTCGGTCATCACCTCGTTTATCTTTATGCTCGAATTTCTCTGGGCATAGGCGTGCGGGGCTGCGGCCAACAGCAGTGTCGTTAGTAGTAGTGCTAACCTGTTCATCGTGCAATATACGTGTAATAATGTAAATTTGTAATTTTGTAAGAATCTGAATTTCGTATTATATAAGTTTTTTACCGTCGTCGGAGGCTATCCGCAGAAGAATAGCACTATGATTTGCGCGGTGAATATCCTTAGGAACATCGAGAGCGGATAGACGGTGGAATATCCTACCGACGGTGCGTCCTTGGGGCAGATGCTGTTGGCGTAGGCCAGTGCGGGAGGGTCGGTGTAAGTACCTGCTATCATTCCTATTAGGGTGTAGTAGTTCATTTTGTACTTCATTCTCGACAGCACTCCGACGATGAGTATAGGTATGACGGTGATGAGGAAGCCCGTATAGACGTATTTCAGTCCGTCGCCTTGCACCACTGTCTCCACGAATCCTGCTCCTGCCTTTATTCCGACGGAAGCGAGGAAGAGCACGAGTCCTATCTCTCGGAGCATCATGTTTGCCGATGTCGTTGTGTAGGTGACGAGCTTCACCTTGTATCCGTAGCGTCCTATGAGTATGGCTATGATGAGGGGTCCGCCTGCCAGTCCGAGCTTCAGTGGCACGGGCATTCCCGGTATGGCTATGGGGAGGCTACCGAAGATGATGCCGATGATGATGCCGATGAAGATGGTTGCTATGTTGGGTGCGTTGAGGCTGCGTGCCGAGTTGCCCATCATTGCCATCACGCGGTTGACGTCGTCTTCTGGTCCTACCACCATCAGTCGGTCGCCCACTTGCAGTGGCAGCGAGCTCGACGCGAAGAGGTCCATTCCCTGTCGGGTCAGTCGGGTTACGTTGACGCCGTAGAGTCGGCTTAGGTGTATCTGGCCGAGGGTCTTGCCGTTGATTTTCGGATTGGTAACTACGACTCGCTTCGAGACCATCGGCTGGTCGGTCTTTTCCCAGTCCACCTCTATCTCCGGGCCTATGAAGGCCTTGATGGGCTCTACGTCTGCTTCGGCGCATACCACGTATATCTGGTCGCCCATCTCGAAGACGGTGTCGCGGTTTGGTATGCTGACGTGTCCGTTATGCAGGATTCTGGAGCATACGAAGTCGCGGTTGAGGAAGTCGTGTATCTGCATCAGCGTTCGCCCGGCGATGTATGCGTTCTCCACCTTGATGTGCATCTTGTGGGGCTTGGCGTGCGGGTCTTCGGCTTCCTCTGCCTCCAGCTGTTCGTCTTCCTTCTTGATGCTGACCTTGCATATATACCTTATTAATATGCCGGCTCCGATGATTCCGACCACTCCGAGGGGATAGGCGCAGGCGTATCCGCTGGCTATCTGTGGGGCTTTGCCTGCTCCGAACACCGAGTTCAGCGCTTCGTTGGCCGCTCCGAGTCCTGGCGTGTTGGTGACGGCGCCATAGAGCGTGCCCACCATCATCGGGAGGTTGACGGGATTGCTTGTGTCGAAGAATATGTAGTAGCAGGCGAACATGACGCAGATGTTGAGCAGTATGGCGAGCGCGGCCATGAGGTTCATCTTGACGCCCTGCTTACCGAAGTTCTCGAAGAATCCTGGGCCCACCTGCAGTCCTATCATGAACACGAAGAGAATGAGGCCGAAGTCTTGTATGAACGTCAGTATCTCCGTTGGTCCGGTGAACTTGAAATGGCCAGCCACGATGCCGGCGAAGAGCACGAACGTAACGCCGAGGGAGATGCCTCCGAACTTAATCTTTCCGAGGAGCACGCCCACGGCAATCACGAGCGAATAGAGCAGCACGATGTGCGCCACAGAGTTGGTGTTTGTGAATAATCCTACTAACCAGTCCATATCCTATTTTTGAAAAATCGCTGCAAAGTTACTCAAAGTTTTGCACAACGACCAATTTTTTGAGCAATAATTTAGGGGCAAAAGCAAACTTTTCATAAAATCGACCAAAGATTTCGCTTTTTTTGCCGCTTTTCTTCGTCGGTTGGCGAAAAGTTGCTATATTTGCAAGTCGAAATCAAATAACTTATATAATAAACAACCATTATGTCAGAAAACAAAAAAAAGCTATTTGCCGAATTCAAAGCCCCCACCAAGCAAGAGTGGCTTGACAAGATTCAAGTGGACCTCAAGGGAGCCGACTTCGACAAGAAACTCGTATGGAGAACTAACGAGGGCTTCAACGTGCCACCCTTCTACCGCAGGGAAGACCTGGAGACCCTCAAGACGCCCGACTCGCTGCCCGACGAGTTCCCCTACGTCAGAGGAAACCACAAGGCCGACAACGCATGGCGAGTGAGACAGGACATCCGCGTGGAAGACCCCAAGGCAGCCAACCAGAAAGCCCTCGACATACTGAACAAGGGCATCGACTCCCTCGGATTCCGCATACCACGACAGCTCGTATCAAAAGAGACCATCGAGACGCTGCTCGACGGAATACTCTGCGACATCGTGGAGGTGAACTTCAGGACATGCCCAAGAAGAACCCTCGAACTGGCACAAATCATTGCCGAATACTACGACAAGAAGGGCTACGACAAGGAGAAAATAGTGGGCTCCATAGCATTCGACCCCATCGAGAAGATAATAACAAAGGGAAAAGACACCACGCCACTGCTCGCACAGCTGCCCCAAATCGTCGAAGCCACCAAGGACTATCCGCACTTCCGCTCGATAGCCATCGACGCCGTAAAGCTCAGCGACGCAGGTGCATACATATCGCAAGAGTTAGGCTACGCACTGGCTTGGGGCAACGAATACATGCAGCAGGCCACCGACGCTGGCATCGACACCGACACAGCTGCCGAGAGCATCAAGTTCAACCTCGGAATATCGGGCAACTACTTCATGGAGATAGCCAAGTTCCGAGCTGCACGAATGCTCTGGGCCGACATAGTGAAGCAATACGAGCCAAAGAGCGACAAGGCCTGCCAGATGTGCGTCAACGCCATCACCTCCCGATACAACCAGACACTCTTCGACAGCTACGTCAACCTGCTGCGCTCGCAGACAGAGACCATGTCGGCAGCACTCGCAGGAGTACACTCCATCGTCGTAACACCGTTCGACGCGCCCTACGAGCAGCCCACCGACTTCTCCGAGCGAATAGCACGCAACCAACAGCTGCTGCTCAAGGAAGAGAGCCACTTCGACAAGGTGGTGGACCCAGGCGCTGGCTCCTACTTCATCGAGGAGCTAACGGCATCGCTCGCTGCCGAGGCATGGAAGCTGTTCCTCGCAACCGAAGAGCAGGGAGGCTTCCTCGAAGCATGCAAGCAGGGCACCGTGCAAGACGCTGTGATGGCATCCACCCAGAAGCGCCACGCCGACACTGCCAAGAGAAAGGAATTCATACTGGGAACCAACCAGTTCCCCAACTTCACCGAGAAGAGCGACGGAAAAGAGCCCATCGCCTGCCACTGCGGATGCCACCACGACGCACCCGCCGAGGAGCCGCCGTTCAAGCACATCACGTTCGACCGAATGTCGAGCGAGTTCGAGCAACTGCGACTGGAGACAGAGCACGCCGAGAAAGTGCCCGTGGCATTCATGCTCACCATCGGAAACCTCGCATGGCGACAGGCCAGGGCACAGTTCTCAAGCAACTTCCTCGCCACGGCAGGCTACCAGATAATAGACAACCTGGGATTCCCAACCGTAGAGGAGGGCATCGACGCAGCACTCAAGGCAGGAGCCGACGTAGTGGTGCTCTGCTCAAGCGACGAGGAATACGCCACGCTCGCCGTGCCAGCGTTCAAATACCTCGCTGGCCGTGCCATGTTCGTAGTGGCAGGAGCACCCGAATGTATGGAAGAGCTCAAGAAAGAGGGAATAGAGAACTTCATACACGTGCGCTGCAACGTGCTCGAAACCATGAGAGAATACAACAAAAAGTTGAACGTGAAATAAGGTTCGCACACAGTGTCAGCAGGTTATGCCAACCAAGCACAACCCACCGACGAACCTAAAAGAGAAACAGAAGAGATGAGAAAGAATTTTAAAGACATCGACATATACAGCGGCATACCCACCAACAAGAGCGGTGCCGACTGGCAGAAAGAGAACGGAATAAAGGCCGACTGGGAGACACCGGAGCACATCGCCGTGAAGCCCGTCTATACCAAAGAAGACCTCGAAGGAATGGAGCACCTCGACTTCACAGCCGGACTGCCGCCCTTCCTGCGCGGACCTTACTCCATGATGTACCCCTTCCGCCCATGGACCATCCGCCAATACGCAGGATTCTCCACCGCCGAGGAGTCAAACGCATTCTATCGCCGAAACCTCGCCAGCGGACAGAAAGGACTATCCGTAGCCTTCGACCTACCGACACACCGAGGATACGACCCCGACAACCCCAGAGTGGTGGGCGACGTCGGTAAGGCCGGAGTCTCCATCTGCTCCGTTGAGAACATGAAAGTGCTGTTCGACGGAATACCACTAAACAAGATGTCGGTCTCGATGACCATGAACGGAGCCGTGCTCCCCATCATGGCATTCTACATCGTGGCAGGACTCGAACAGGGAGCCAAACTCGAAGAGATGGCAGGCACCATACAGAACGACATACTCAAGGAATTCATGGTGAGAAACACCTACATCTACCCGCCTGCATTCTCGATGAGAATAATAAGCGACATCATAGCATACACATCGAAATATATGCCAAAGTTCAACTCCATATCCATCTCTGGATACCACATACAGGAGGCAGGCGCAACAGCCGACATCGAACTGGCATACACCATAGCCGACGGACTCGACTACGTGCGCGCCGCTATCAACGCAGGACTCGACATCGACGCCTTCGCGCCACGACTGTCGTTCTTCTGGGGCATCTCAATGAACCATTTTATGGAAATAGCCAAGATGCGCGCTGCCAGAATGTTATGGGCAAAGGTAATCAACCAGTTCGGACCAAAGAACCCCAAGTCGCTCATGCTACGAACACACTCGCAGACGTCAGGATGGTCGCTCACCGAGCAAGACCCATTCAACAACGTCGGTCGTACATGCATAGAGGCAATGGGAGCCGTGCTCGGACACACACAGTCGCTGCACACCAACGCCCTCGACGAGGCAATAGCACTGCCCACCGACTTCTCCGCACGCATAGCACGAAACACCCAAATCTACATTCAGAACGAGACGAAAGTGTGCAAGCACATCGACCCATGGGCAGGCAGCTACTACGTGGAGAGCCTCACCAACGAACTGGCACACAAGGCTTGGGAGCACATCGAGGAGATAGAGAAGCTCGGAGGCATGGCAAAGGCCATAGAGACAGGAGTGCCAAAGATGAGGATAGAGGAAGCAGCAGCACGCACGCAGGCACGCATCGACAGCGGACAGCAAACCATCGTCGGCACCAACAAATACCGTCTCGACCACGAAGACCCCATCGACATCCTCGAAGTGGACAACTCTGCCGTGCGACAGCAGCAAGAGGAGGGACTGCGCAAACTGCGCGCCGAACGCGACGAGGCAAAGGTGAAACAGACCCTCGCAGCACTCACCGAATGTGTGCGCACCGGCGAAGGCAACCTGCTCGAACTCGCCGTGGAATGTGCAAAGGTGCGCTGCACACTCGGAGAGATAAGCGACGCATGCGAAGAAATCGTAGGACGATATAAAGCAAAGATAAACGTGATATCAGGAGTATATAAAGCAGAAAACAAGCACGACCACGACTTCGAGGAAGCCTGCCGACTCACCGACGAGTTCGCAGAGCAAGAAGGACGCAGGCCAAGAGTATTCATCGCCAAGATGGGACAAGACGGACACGACCGCGGAGCAAAGGTAGTGGCCACAGGATACGCCGACTGCGGATTCGACGTCGATATGGGACCGCTCTTCCAGACACCGGAGGAGGCAGCGCGAGAGGCAGTGGAAAACGACGTACACGTCGTAGGAGTGAGCTCGCTCGCAGCAGGCCACAAGACACTCATACCGCAGCTCATCGCCGAACTGAAGAAACTCGGACGCGAAGACATCATGGTAATCGCCGGAGGAGTAATCCCCGCACAAGACTACGACTTCCTCTACAAGGCAGGCGTGGCAGCCATCTTCGGCCCTGGCACCAGCGTGGCCAAGGCAGCCGTGGAGATGATGAAGATACTCTTAGGCAAAGAGTAAGCACCCACCTCAAACGGTAAAAACAAGCACACCCCTTCAATCCGGGGCGACGCGACGAACCTCACCCCCAACCGCCGCGCCGCCCTTCTTTCGTGCCCGTCGCCGCACCCTCGTTTGAGTTCCGCTCCGCAGCCAACTCCCTATCCCCCACCCCGTTAACTAACACAGTAACAACAATCAAACATTACGATAACAACAACGCAGCACCGCCGCCGATAACAAATTTTAAGAATATTTATCCAAAACAATTTCTGTATATTTATGCAGTTTCAGTGTATAATATTCATTTCCACTTTAACACAGTGAAGCCACTACAATTCTTACGTAAGAATCACCCGTTTTTCCCTCCCTGCTGCAAAACACGTGTAATTTTGTAATTTTGTAAGAATTGGGACGTAAATCCAACATAAATCTTAAATAAATGGCTGTGCTGTGGGGACATAAATCTAACATAAATCTTCCATAAATAGGTTTGGGTTCTGCCAGATGCGAGAAAAAATAGGGAGGGAGACGAGATGGAGGCTCTGGGGGGGTGCAGCTTGGGGCGCAGCTATTTATGAAAGATTTATGTGAGATTTACGTCCCTTCCCCAACCATCGGAATCTTACAATTCTTACAAAATTACAAAATTACACGGTTTTTGCAGCAGGAGGGCGTTTTGGGGCAATTCTTACGTAAGAATTGAAAATGGAGGAGGAGATTCTTACACGACTTACACGACCCTCGAAGCTCGGAAACGCCCTGTACATCGAGGTTTCGGGCGATTCTTGCAGTTTTACAATGGGAGTATTAAAAAAGAATTATATAATAATGTTTTATTTTATTAAGATACGTTAGCAAATAATGTAATTTGTTTCTTTTTTCGTTGTCAAAGGATGGTTAATCGTTCACTGGGCAGGCTCTCTCTCCTCTTCTCCGTCCCCTAAATCGGAAAGTTGTTTACAAACGACGGTTTACAATTCTTACGTAAGAATTGGCAAAATACCCCCTACTGCTGCAAAAACCGTGTAATTTTGTAATTTTGTAAGAATCGACCTGACTTTAGACGTTAAACGTTAAACTTTAAACGTTAAATGTTAAACTTTGAATGTATATTTTTACATATTTTTAGAGGTGTGCTTAAAATTCCATCTTTGAACCTTAGACGGTAAAGGCAAAAAGTTTTTACGTTTGGAATCGGAAAGTTTGAAGTTTAATGTTTAAAGTTCAAAGTTCGTCTCGTTAACGATTTTTAAGGCCATATAGTTGTCAGTCTCGCAGATTTTTCGTATCTTTGTAGCATAATAAGATAAGGTACGCGCGTACCTATTATATAATACAGATTATGAAACAGATTCTCACCATACTGGCACTGGCCATCGCCACCATCGCTCAAGCACAGCTCTACCCCATCAGCTTCGACGCCGACGCGGGCTACAAGAGCAGCGACCGCCACCTGAACTCTGTCGCCCTGACGTCGGGCTACGGAGACTTCTCGGTGAGCGTCAGCCAGTCGAGGATGTACAACTGCGTGATGGACGAGGCGCTGATGGGTGCCCCTGGCGAGCAGGTGAAGCCGTCGGTGGGATACACTGGCTCTTGGATGGCGGGATATGTTTACGTTGACTGGAACGGCGACGGCAGCCTCTCGGCGGAGGAGATGGTGAGCTACTCTGCGCTGCAGACGTCGGGCATCTGGCACAACAGCGAGGGCGCGACGCTCTCCAACGGCAACAACCTCCAGACGCCTGCCTTCACCATACCGTCGGACGCCGAGGAGCGCTTCTACGGCATACGCTACAAGGTGGACTGGAACAGCGCCGACCCAGCGGGGAGCACCGAGAGCGGCAACGACATAGAGACCAACCGCGGAGCCATCGCCGACACGCGCCTGTTGGTGAGAAGCAGGGGCGAGGTGAGCCTGACGGTGAGCTCGGAGCACGCCTCGGTTACGATGTACGACGGCAGAGGGCTCGACGGTGCCACGCTCGGACAAGAGCTGTCGCTGCGCATCATTCCCGACGAGGGGTACACGGTGGAGAGCCTCGTGCTGCGCCACGGATTCCTGACGGGCGACTCGCTGAAGGGTGGCATAGCGCAACGAGCCGTATCGACGCTGACGGGCTACGACGCAGGACTCGTCACCATCCCGGCTACGATGATAGACGGCGACCTTGAGCTGACGGTGAACACGCGCACGGGGACGAGCCCGACGGAGGTGTGGAAGATAGTGTTCGACGACGAGTTCGACCAAGCCGACGGAGCACTGCCCGACACGGCTAAATGGACTTGCTCCACGCGGTATAAGTCCACTTGGAACCGCTTTATCTCGCCCGACCCTCGCGTGGCCTTCATAGAGGACGGCAAGCTGGTGTGCCGCTGCATCCCGACGCCGACGGACCATCTGGAGGCCGACACGCTGAAGATGATTTCGGGCGCGGTGGAGACTCGCGGCAAGTTCTCGTTCACCTACGGAAAGGCGGAGGCGCGGGTGAAGACGAACCCCTACAAGGGTAACTTCCCAGCCTTCTGGATGATGCCGCAGCCGCCGTGCGAACAGTGGCCCAACGCGGGCGAGATAGACATCTGGGAACAGATAGACAGCGAGGACAGGGCTTACCACACCGTCCACTCGAACTGGACTTACAACCTGAAGAAGACGGGCAATCCGCAGTCGTCGTTCAACGAGCAGGTGGACATGAGCCAGTGGCACGTCTATGGCGTGGTATGGACGGATAAGAAGATTACGTGGCTCGTTGATGGCGAGGAGGTAGGCTCTTATGCGAAGTCGAGTTCGGAGAGCACGCTGAACCAGGGTCAGTGGCCGTTCGACCATGACTTCTATCTGATTTGTAACCAGAGTGTTGGCAACGGTTCATGGGCGAGCTGGTTCGAGGAGGGACACAGCTACGAGACGCAGTTCGACTGGGTTCGCGTCTATCAGAAGGTGGATGCGTCGGAGGAGACTGGCATAGCGTCGCCGGAAGCGGATAGCCCGCAAGCGCAGCCATTGGGCGGCACGTTCGACCTGTCTGGGCGTCGTGTGTCGGAGGCATCGAAGTCTGGCGTTCGGATAGCCAACGGACGGAAGTTCATCAAGTTTTAAAGTTTCAAGTTTATCAAGAAGTGGGTTGAGTTTATCAAGTTTTAAAGTTTCAAGTTCATCAAGAAGTTCCAGAGTTTATCAAGTTCGTCAAGTTCTTCAGGTTTATGTTTAGGACGTAAATCTTACTGTGCTGTAGGACGTAAATCTAACATAAATCTTAAATAAAAAAAGGTCAAACACTGCAAGTCGGTTTTTTTATGGGGAAGCCGATTTGTATTCTGCCTACGCTTCCTATCAGTCAGAGCCCCAACGATTTATGAAAGATTTACGTGAGATTTATGTCCCCCAGCACAGCTTTTTATTTTAGATTTATGTGAGATTTACGTCCCAAGACCTCGCCCACGTCCTTACAATTCTTACAAAATTACAAAATTACACGGTTTTTGCAGCAGGAGGGGGATTTTGGGTGATTCTTACGTAAGAATTGTAAACCGTCTGTTTGGGTTTCGGAGACAAAAGGGAGAGCGCAAGAGGTTGCACTGCGGCGGCTCCTGCGCTCCCTGAATGTGGGGCTACGGCTCTTGTGGTCGTGGCCTTAAAGAGTTATTAATCTGTCTGTTACGGTGTTTCTTTTGCTGTGCGCTTATAGTCCGAGCGAGGCTTTCACTGCCTCTATCTTCTCGTCGCAGGCTGCGTTGACGCGGTCGTAGCATCCGGCGCACTTCATCGTGTGGTCTTTCACTTCGATGTAGAACTTTATCTTCGGCTCGGTTCCCGATGGGCGCACGCTGACCTTCGTTCCGTCTTCGCAGTACCACTGGAGCACGTTGCTCGTGTCGGGCATGTCGAGCTTCTTCACGTTGCCCTTGGCGTCGCGCTGCTCCAGGCTCTGGTAGTCCTTGGTGATGACGATGGGGCTTCCTCCGAGTTCTGTTGGCGGGTTCTGGCGGAAGTTCACCATCATTTGCTTTATCTCGTCGGCACCGCTCTTTCCTGGCTTCACCACGTTGACGGTGTGTTCCTTTGAGAATCCGTACTCTTGGTAGATGTCCATCAGCACGTCCCAGAGGCCTTTGCCTTGGTCTTTAGCCCATGCGCAGATTTCGGCGAGCAGCGAGCATGCGCTGACGGCATCCTTGTCGCGCACGAAGTCTTCTGCGAGGAATCCGTAGCTCTCCTCTCCTCCTCCGATGTATTGCTGTTTGCCTTCGCTGATGCGAATCTCGTTTGCTATCCATTTGAAGCCAGTGTAGCAGTCGCGCATCTCGATGTGGTGCTTGTCGGCTATCTGTCGGATAACTTCGGTGGTTACTATCGTCTTGACTATGAAGTCGGTAGGCTGCATTTTTCCTGTTGCCTCGCGGTTGGTGATGATGTAGTAGAGGAACAGCAGGCACGTCTGGTTGCCGTTGATGAGCACCCATTCGCCCTTGTCGTTCTTGCATGCCATTCCCACTCGGTCGGCGTCGGGGTCGCTTGCCATCACGATGTCGGCGTCTATCTTCTTGGCGTCGCGCAGTGCAAGTGTCAGTGCCTCACCGTTTTCGGGGTTGGGGCTGACGACGGTGGGGAAGTTTCCGTCTTTCACCATCTGCTCCTCGACGCAGTGAACATTCTCGAATCCCCAGGCCTTGAGCGAGCGTGGTATCATCACTCGTCCGGTGCCGTGGAGGGGCGTATAGACTATTTTCAGGTCTTTCTGTCGCTGTATGACTGCTGGGTCGATGCTGAGCGTGCGCACTTGCTCGATGTATGGTGCGTCGATGTCTTCGCCGATGATTTGCTGGAGTGCCTTGTTGCCCTCGAACTTCACGTCTTCTATCTTCACCTTGTTCACCTCGTCGATGATGCCCGTGTCGTGTGGTGCGAGCACCTGTGCTCCGTCTTCCCAGTAGGCCTTGTATCCGTTGTATTCCTTCGGGTTGTGGCTTGCCGTGATGTTCACTCCAGCCTGCGCTCCGAGGTGGCGGATGGCAAACGAACATTCGGGCGTAGGCCTCAGGTCGTCAAAGAGATAGACTTTTATTCCGTTTGCCGAGAAGATGTCGGCCACGGTCTCTGCGAACTTGCGGGAGTTGTTGCGGCAGTCGTGGCACACTACGACGGAGATTTGGTCGCGGTCGGTGAAGTTTTTCTTCAGATAGTTTGCGAATCCTTGTGTTGCCATGCCGACGGTGTAGATGTTCATTCGGTTGCATCCTGCGCCCATGATACCGCGCAGTCCGCCTGTTCCGAACTCCAGTTGCTTGTAGAAGCTCTCGATGAGCTCTGTCTTGTCGTCGGCCTTGAGCATTGCTTCCACTTGGCTGCGGGTCTCCTCGTCGAAGGCCGGTGCGAGCCACTCTTTTGCTTTCGCCTCACACTGGGCGATTAGTTCCTTGTTGTCCATAGTTGTATTTATTGATTCTGTATGTTTTTGTCCTTTATTTCGCTTTTGCGAATATCTGTTCTACAAAAATACAAAGATT
>Ga0065708_1006560_pt1 | contig 30325 bp, 42 predicted proteins | sample Hoacrofraction12_2_FD_59095 | JGI IMG/M metagenome (GOLD analysis project Ga0065708, IMG submission 59095) | Hoatzin crop microbial communities from Cojedes, Venezuela, sample from fiber fraction 12 v1 | ecosystem: Host-associated > Birds > Digestive system > Esophagus > Crop | place: Venezuela... | reverse complement strand
CCTGAGCCAGGATCAAACTCTTCGTTGTTGTATTCTCGTTTTTTTCTTCTCTATAATTTAATAAAGAATGTCTAAACGTGACACTGCCACATTGAAGCATGATGCCCGACCCCATCGGTTGTTTGGATTATCGCTTGTATGCTCTTGCCTGTTGTAGTTGTCTTGGAATCAACGAGGACAGATGTCAAAAACATTGTCCCGTGTTACTCTTGTACTACACAACATATATAAACATTTATTGTTGCTGCAAATCATGTCATAGAGCTCTGTTTTGCGCCCCTCATTGGGCGAAAAGCGGTGCAAAGGTACTGCTATTTTTTGAACCGCAAAACTTTTTTGAAGTTTTTTTTCAAAAAAAAGCGTTTTTCTTGGTTTTCGGGGCAGAATTCGCCGATTTTAGGGCTTTTTTAAGGTTGTTAGGAGCCTGTGCAGAGCGATAAGCACAGCATTGAAGCGTTCAAGGCTTCATGCGAAAAACACGCACGCCAATATTGGACTTGATTTTACCCAAATATTTAACCAGTGGTTGTGAAATCATGACCTTGCCCCCAGTTGATGAAGCATGCAGCAGGCAGGGCTCGCCTTGTTCATTAAACACCACGATGCCCACATGAGAAGCGTCAAGTCCAGGCTTGGTTGTTACCAAAGCCACAAAGTCGCCAGCTTGAAGGGCGGCCTTAACATCTTTACTGGACAGCCATGATTTCTTGAGATAGGGCATGCGGTGGTTGCGGTAGCCAATCTCGACATTGCGTATTGCATTGTAGAGTGAATCATTAGCGGCAAGTCGCGGATAGGCACTGCGATGGGTGGACATGAAGTCGATGGTTTTTACCATGGATGTCGCGTGAGGCAAATCATCGGTGATTTCTTGGACATTGCCCCGAGCCTGGTTGTCCACCAGCCAATCGCTGATGTAGTGCAGACGTGAGGCATAGTCGCCCATCACACCACCACGGTAACGAATGTTCTCGAGGTTTGCCGCATAATCACGCCATGAGTATCGTCCGTTGAGCGTAGTGCGCGCCAGGGCATAAAGCGTCTCGATGAACGTGGTGCAGTCCAGCTCATGGATGTTAATGGTGAGCAGTTCTTGTTCGCCCTCAAGGGTGTGTCCCACATAGGGTGTGCCCAGCAACTGCCGGCCATAGTACTCAACCAAGGCGTTGGGGTGTGTGATGCCACTGTTGATGCCATCCTGCAACAATTGATTGATGCGCAAGGTGTCGTCCTGACAATGAAAACGCATCTGCGGCATGGTTGCCGCGTGGGCGGTAACGTTGTTGTTGTGCTGTGCCGTGCAGGCCACTAGCATGAGTACAATAGATAATAGTGACTTCTTAATCATATCGCATACCAAATAATTAAAGATGTTGCAAAGGTAGTAAAAAGTCAACAGATTGGCAACATGGTCATGGCTAAAAAACGTGAACACCCGTTCAAGCTTGTTGAAACGAGTGTCCACGTATTTAAAGATAGCGTTAGAGCTATGATTTTTTTATTCCTCAGCCTTGGGTTCCTCGGCTTTGGGTTCCTCGGCCTTGGGAGCCTCGGCAGCGGGAGTGGCCTTCTTGGTCGAACGACGGCTGCGACGAGTGGTCTTCTTGGCAGACTTCTCCTGGTTTTTAGCCTCGAGCATAGCCTCATTGAAGTCAACGAGTTCGATGAAGCAAGTCTTAGCATTGTCTCCCAGACGATTGCCGAGCTTGAGGATGCGAGTGTAACCACCGGGGCGGTCACCGATCTTCTGTGCAACAGTTGAGAAGAGTTCCTTGATGGCTTCCTTGTTCTGCAAGTGCCTGAACACAAGACGCCTTGAAGCGGTGGTGTCGTCCTTAGCCCTGTTGATGAGGGGTTCGGCATACACGCGAAGAGCCTTAGCCTTGGCCAACGTGGTGACGATGCGCTTGTGCATGATGAGCGAGATGGTCATGTTGGCCAACATGGCATCACGATGTGCGCTCTTACGGCTGAGGTGATTGAATTTTTTATTATGTCTCATTGTGTTAAATTACTCTTTATCTAATTTGTACTTAGTGATATCCATGCCAAAGTGCAGATTGAGGTTTGCGAGCAGTTCTTCGAGTTCGGAGAGCGACTTTTTACCAAAGTTGCGGAATTTGAGCAGGTCTGTCTTGTTGAAGACAACCAGTTCACCCAACGTTTCGACTTCGGCAGACTTGAGGCAGTTGAGAGCCCTGACAGAGAGATCCATGTCGATGAGCTTGGTCTTGAGCAGCTGTCGCATCTTGAGCACCTCCTCATCAAACTCCTCGTTGCCGTTGGTCTCGGTGTTGTCCAGGACGATTTCACGGTCGGTGAAGAGCTGGAAGTGCTGAATGAGGATCTCGGCAGCACCCTTGAGTGCATCCTTGGGATGTATTGAGCCATCGGTTGTGATCTCAAGGACAAGTTTCTCATAGTCTGTTTTTTGTTCCACACGGAAGTTCTCGACGGCAAACTTGACGTTGAGGATGGGCGTGTAGATAGAGTCGATGGCAATGACATCAAGCGGGTCGTTGGCATTGCGGTTCTCCTCGGCCGGGACATATCCACGTCCCTTGTTGATGGAGAGCTCGATTTGGAAGCCATAGTCGGGGTTGATGTGGCAGATAACGAGGTCAGGATTGAGCACCTCGAACCCGCTGAGCACCTTGCCGATATCGCCAGCCTTGAAGACATTTTGCCCTGCAACCTTGACCACAGCTTTCTCATTGTCGGTATCCTCAACGATGCGTTTGAGACGCACTTGCTTGAGGTTGAGGATGATGTTTGTGACATCTTCCTTGACGCCAGGCACAGTGGCGAACTCATGCTGCACACCGTCGATGCGAATGTTGCAGATAGCGAAGCCCTCCAGTCCTGAGAAGAGGATGCGCCTGAGCGCGTTGCCAATGGTAACGCCATAGCCCGGTTCAAGGGGCCTGAACTCAAACTTGCCAAACGTGTCGTTGGCCTCAAGCATTAAGACTTTGTCGGGTTTCTGAAAAGCTAAGATAGCCATGGATAAAATGATTTTACTGTTTAGAATACAACTCGACGATCAATTGTTCCTTGATGTTCTCGGGAATGTCCTCACGCGGAGGCATGTGGAGGAGCTTGCCTCCCATGATGGTTTCGTCCCATTCAATCCAGGGATACTTGCTGTGGTTAAAGCCAGCCAGGCAGTCCTGAACGACTTCGAGTGATTTAGATTTCTCACGAACAGCAACGATTTGCCCCTCTTCGACCGAGTAGGACGGGATGTTGACCACCTTGCCGTCAACAGTGATGTGACGATGCAGCACCAGCTGGCGTGCAGCGGCGCGAGTGGGAGCGATGCCCAGACGATAAACGACATTGTCGAGTCGAGCCTCGAGCAGTTGCAGGAGCACTTCACCCGTTACGCCCTTCATGCGCGAAGCCTTCTTGAAGAGGTTGCGGAACTGACGTTCAAGCACGCCGTAGGTGTACTTAGCCTTCTGTTTTTCGCGAAGCTGGGTGCCATACTCCGAGAGTTTCCTGCGTTTGTTGGCACCATGCATGCCCGGGGGATAATTCTTCTTGGCAAAGTATTTGTCCTCACCAAAGATGGGTTCACCCAGTTTGCGTGCAATTTTAGATTTTGGACCGGTGTATCTAGCCATTGTCTTTTTAAAATTTAATTAACATTGTGAATTGGAACCGCTTCAGTGCAGCCGCGATTGCAGAGAGGTCGTTAAAAAATGCAATCCAATCACTGACAGAGATTCGCGAAAAGTTAGTAGATAAAGTGATTACACACGATGTTTGAAAAAGGAGTGTCGAGTAATCATTAAACTCTTCTCCGCTTGGGAGGACGGCAACCGTTGTGGGGCAGCGGTGTGACGTCGATGATCTCGGTAACTGTGATGCCAGCGCCATGGATGGTGCGGATGGCCGATTCACGACCATTACCCGGCCCCTTGACATAGGCCTTGACCTTGCGCAAACCCAGGTCATAAGCGACCTTAGCGCAATCCTGAGCAGCCATCTGGGCGGCATAGGGGGTGTTCTTCTTGGAGCCCCTGAAGCCCATCTTGCCAGCCGAGGACCACGAGATTACCTGTCCCTCACTGTTAGCGAGGCACACAATGATGTTGTTGAACGAAGAATGGACGTGCAGTTGACCAACACCGTCAACGCGAACGACTCTCTTCTTAGCTGCGACTGTCTTTTTAGCCATACTTCTTTAATAATATTATTTAGTAGCTTTCTTCTTGTTAGCAACAGTTTTCTTGCGTCCCTTGCGGGTGCGGGCGTTGTTCTTGGTGCTCTGTCCGCGCACGGGCAGGCCATTGCGGTGACGGATGCCACGATAGCAACCAATGTCCATGAGGCGCTTGATGTTCATCTGCACCTCGCTGCGCAGGTCACCCTCGACCTTGTACTCACTGCCGATGACTTCACGCACCTTGGCTGCCTCGGCATCGGTCCAATCCTTGACTCTGGTGTCGGCATCAACACCAGCCTTCTGGAGGATGGTAGCGGCGGAGCTGCGTCCGATACCAAAGATATAGGTGAGCGCGATGACGCCGCGTTTGTTTTGGGGTATGTCAACCCCGACAATTCTTACTGCCATATTATTGTTTGATTGATTTTTGTTGCAAAATTACTATAAAAATTTAACCCTGACGTTGTTTGAACTTAGGATTTTTCTTGTTTATCACATACAAGCGGCCCTTGCGGCGAACGATCTTGCAATCGTCATTACGCTTCTTGATAGATGCTCTTACTTTCATAATAGGATATCTGGTTTTGTTTTATTTGTATCGAAAAGAGATTCTTCCTTTAGACAAATCGTAGGGGGACATTTCCACGCGCACCTTGTCACCAGGCAGGATTTTGATGTAGTGCATTCTCATCTTGCCCGAAATGTGAGCGGTAATCTGATGCCCGTTCTCGAGCTCGACACGGAACATGGCATTGGAAAGAGCCTCGACGATTGTGCCGTCTAATTCTATTGCAGTCTGTTTAGCCATAATTGTTGATTTGCGTTAAAGCGGGATATAAGTTTATATTTGATAGTGTCAGATAAAACGATCGCCCAGCACTTGCTGGATGGGGTCAAATGAGGACAGGATGTCCGGCTTGCCGTGATGCACCGCGATGCTGTGCTCATAGTGTGCACTGGGCTTGCGGTCGCGCGTGTGGGTTGTCCAGCCGTCACGCTCAATCACCACATTGCGAGTGCCCATGTTGATCATGGGCTCGATGGCAATGCACAAACCATTGCGGATGAGGTCGCCCTTGCCCTTGCGGCCAAAGTTGGGCACCTCGGGGTCCTCGTGCAACTTGCGCCCCACCCCATGTCCTGTGAACTCACGCACGACGCTGTAGCCACGCTTCTCGCAATAGAGCTGGATGGCGTGAGAGATGTCCCCAATGCGGTTGCCGGGCAAAGCGTGCTCGATGCCGACATAGAGGGCCTCCTTGGTCGTGCGCAGCAGCGCCAACGTTTCGGGTGCCACATTCCCCACAGGAAAGGTGTAGGTGCTGTCCCCGTTAAAGCCCTCGGGGGTGACGGCTCCGCAGTCACACGACACGATGTCGCCATCCTCAAGGACATAACTGGAGGGGAAGCCATGCACCACGTACTCGTTGACCGAGACGCAGAGCGTGGCAGGAAAGCCGTACAGTCCCTTGAAACCGGGAGTACAGCCCTGGTCACAGATATATTCCTCGGCCACTTGGTCCAGCTTGCGTGTGGTCACACCCGGTTGAGCCCACCGGGCCACCTCGCCCAGTGCACCAGCCACAACCAGATTGGCCTTGCGCAACATCTCGATTTCCTCGTCGCTCTTGAGAAATATCTTTCTTATCATAACAATAGTCGGTTGCTTGAAATCCCGTTTAACGTTTCACATCAAAAAAATCAATGTGTACGGCCCTTGATTTTACCAGACTTCATCAGACCATCATAGTGGTGCATCATCAGGTGGGTCTCAATCTGTTGCAGCGTGTCGAGAACGACACCAACAATGATGAGCAACGACGTGCCACCAAAGAACTGCGCAAACGACTGGTTGACGCCAAAGTAGCGTGCAAACGCCGGCAGGATGGCAACGATGCCCAAGAAGATTGAACCCGGCAAGGTGATGCGCGACATGATTGAATCCAGATACTCGGCAGTCTTCTTGCCCGGCTTGATGCCAGGGATAAAGCCGCTGTTCTTCTTCATCTCCTCGGCCATCTGAGTGGGACGCACGGTGATGGCAGTGTAGAAGTAGGTGAACGCAACAATCATCAAGAAGTAAACCACGTTGTACCAGAAACCGTTCATGTCACCAAAGGTGCGCGAGATGCTGCCCAGCAGGCCCGACTCGTTGGCGCGAGCGCCAAACCCAGCCAGCGTGATGGGGATAAACATCAACGCCTGAGCAAAGATGATGGGCATCACGTTAGCCGCATTCACCTTGAGGGGGATGTACTGACGGGCACCACCATACTGCTTGTTGCCCACGATGCGCTTGGCATACTGCACGGGCACCTTGCGCGTGCCCTGAGTGAGCATCACTGCACCAGCGGTCACGGCAAACAGAATGATAATCTCGACCAGGAACATCACCAGACCACCATTGTTGGCGTTGAGGCGGCTCGTGAACTCTTGAACGATTGCACCAGGGAAGCGAGCGATGATACCCACCAAGATGATGATGGAGATACCATTGCCAATGCCCTTGTCGGTGATTTTCTCACCCAGCCACATGATAAACATGGCACCAGCGGTGAGCACGACGGTCAAGAAAATCATCATCCAACCACTGATGTGTGCATGGCCACCAGCAGCATTCACCTGATATTGAAGGTTCATCAGATAGGCCGGAGCCTGGATGAGCAGGATGAACACCGTCAAGTAGCGGGTGTACTGATTGAGCTTCATGCGGCCACTCTCACCCTCGCGTTGCATCTTCTGGAAGCTGGGGACAACCATGCCCATCAGCTGGATAACAATCGACGCGGTGATGTAGGGCATGATGCCCAATGCAAAGATTGAAGCTTCACCAAAAGCACCGCCCGAGAACATGTCAAGCAGCTGCATCAGACCACTGTTGGTGAAGTTGCGCATGGCCTCAAGGTCGCTGGGGTTAATTCCCGGCAGCACCACGTGACATCCAAATCGATAGACGACAATGAACAGGAACGTGGTGATGAGGCGCTTGCGCAGGTCCTCAATCTTCCAGATATTTTTTATAGTTTGGATAAGTCTCATCGCTATTACAATTTAACGATTGAACCTCCAGCAGCGGTAATCATTTCCTCGGCCTTCTTGGAGAAAGCGTGAGCCTCGACCACCAGTTTGCGCTTAATCTCGCCCTGAGCGAGCACTTTAACTAATTGTTTCTTGCGGATCAGACCAGCCTCGACCAGTGCTGCAACCGTAATCTTGTCCCAATTATTCTTCTCGGCAAGGCTATCGAGCAGCCCCACATTCACAGCCTTGTACTCCACGCGGAACGGGTTCTTGAAACCGCCCTTGGGGACACGACGCTGCAGTGGCATCTGACCACCTTCAAAGCCCACCTTCTGCTTGTAGCCCGAGCGTGACTTGGCACCCTTGTGACCACGTGTTGAAGTACCGCCCTTGCCCGAACCGGGTCCACGGCCGATGCGACGTTTCTGCTTAGTTGAACCTACAGCAGGTTTTAAATCATGTAATTCCATAATAATGAATGATGTGTCGTTGTTAACAAAGTTGATTACTCCTCGACAGTGGTGACGGTCACCAGATGCCTTACCGCATTGACCATGCCCATCACTTGAGGCGTAGCCTCCTTCTCGACCACCTGGTTCAGTTTCCTCAGACCCAGAGCATCGAGAGTGCGTTTTTGACGGGCGGGGCGATTGATGCGGCTCTTTACTTGTTTAATTTGAATCTTAGCCATAACTCAACTCATGATTTAACCGTTAAACACTTTGTCCACTGTCACGCCACGATAGTGAGCCACCATGGCCGGGCTGCGCATCTCCTCCAGGCCCTTGATGGTAGCCTTGACGAGGTTGTGCGGGTTGCTCGACCCCTTGGACTTGCAGATAACGTCGGTCACGCCGACAGTCTCAAACACGGCACGCATGGCACCACCAGCCTTAACGCCGGTACCCTCGGAAGCGGGTTTCATGATGATGCGCGAGCCACCAAACTTGGTCACCACCTCGTGGGGTATTGTGCCCTTGTGAACGGGGACCTTGATGAGGTTCTTTTTAGCCACCTCGGTACCCTTAGCGATAGCTGTGGTGACTTCATTGGCCTTACCCAGGCCATAGCCGATGACACCATTGCCGTCACCCACAACGACGATGGCAGCAAACGTGAACGTGCGACCACCCTTGGTAACCTTGGTGGTACGGTTGATGGCCACGAGCCGCTCCTTGAGCTCGGCATCGGCTGCAATCTTAACTCGATTATTTTTCTTCAACATGATGATGTTCTCTCTTAAAATTTCAGACCGCCCTTGCGTGCGCCGTCGGCCAACGATTTAACTCTGCCATGGAACAAGAAGCCATTGCGGTCAAACACCACAGTGTCGATGCCAGCCTCGAGGGCCTTCTTGGCAACGGCTTCGCCCACCTGTGCTGCGATTTCGCTCTTGGTACCCTCGGTCAGGCCGCGTGATGATGCTGCCACCAGGGTGTTGCCAGCGATGTCGTCAATGAGCTGGGCATAGATTTGCTTGTTGCTGCGGAACACACACAGCCGGGGGCGTTGCGGCGTGCCGCTGATGCGGCCGCGGATGCGTGCCTTGATTTTATTCCTTCTATCAGTTTTTGATTTCATGATGCTCTACTTAATTTACTTGGCAGCTGCCGTTTTACCAGACTTACGACGAATAACTTCGCCAACAAACTTAACACCTTTGCCCTTGTAGGGTTCGGGCTTGCGGAACGAGCGAATCTTGGCGCAGATCTGCCCCAGGAGTTGCTTGTCGCATGATTCCAGGGTGATGAGCGGGTTCTTGTTGCGCTCGGTCTTGGCTTCAACCGTCACCTCGGGCGGCATCTTCAAGTAGATGGCATGTGAGTAACCCAGCGCCAGCTCCAGCACTTGGCCGTTGCTGGTGGCACGATAACCCACGCCGACGATTTCCAGTTCCTTCTTGAAGCCAGTGCTCACGCCAGTGACCATGTTGTTGATCAGCGCGCGATACAGGCCGTGCTGTGAACGCGACTGGCGCTCATCATCGGGACGGGAAATCTTGATTTCATTATCTTCAACTTCGACCTTAATGTCGGGGTTGAGGGTTTGCTTGAGCTCACCCTTGGGACCCTTCACGGTCAGGATATTATCCTTCTGTTCAATCGTTACGCCAGCAGGGATGGCGATGGGCAATTTACCAATTCGTGACATATCGCTTCCTCCTTATTAATAAACGTAACACAATACCTCGCCACCAATCTTCTGGGCCTTAGCCTCCTTGTTGGTCATCACGCCCTTGGAAGTGGACAGGATGGCGATACCTAAACCATTGAGCACGCGGGGCATGTCCTTGTAGCCCGTGTACCGACGCAGACCCGGCCTTGAGACGCGGGTGAGGCACTTGATGGCACTCACGTTGTCAACGTTGTCATACTTGAGCGCAATCTTGATGGTGCCTGAGGGCAATTTCTCATCCTCAATGAACTTGTAGTTGAGGATATAGCCCTGGTCAAAGAGAATCTTGGTGATCTCCTTTTTGAGCTTCGAAGAAGGGATTTCAACGACACGATGCTGTGCCTTGATCGCATTCCTCAATCTTGTCAGATAATCTGCAATTGGATCAGTCATTATTGTAAATGTTTAAATTGATTCGGACAATCCGAACAATATTTAATTAATTGCGTTGTTTTGAATTGTTTACACTCACAGTGTTTGAGAGTTGGGTGATAGCCGTTTACCAGCTGGCCTTGTGCACACCCGGGATGAGGCCTTGAGAGGCCATTTCACGGAAGTTGATGCGCGAGATGCCGAACTGCCTCATGTAGCCCTTGGGACGTCCCGACATCTTGCAGATGTTGTGCAGACGCACCGGAGAAGCGTTGCGGGGCAGAGCCTGCAGAGCCTCATAGTCACCATCCTTCTTGAGTTGAGCACGCTTGGCAGCATACTTGGCAACGAGGCGCTCACGCTTGGCCTGACGGGCTTTCATTGATTCTTTTGCCATAATTTTACAGTATATGAAAAATTACTTGTTGTTGTTAAACGGAATACCGAACTCCTTGAGCAGTGCATAGCCCTCCTCGTCGGTCTTGGCTGTGGTGACAAAGGTGATGTTCATGCCAGTCATCTTGGTCACGTTGTCGATGTTGATTTCCGGGAAGATAATCTGCTCGGTCACACCGACGGTGTAGTTGCCACGGCCATCCAGCTTGCCAGGAACACCCTTGAAGTCGCGGATGCGGGGCAAAGCGATGCGGATAAAGCGCTCCATGAACTCATACATGCGGTCACGGCGCAGGGTCACGCGGACACCGATGGGCATCTTCTTGCGCACCTTGAAGTTAGAGATGTCCTTCTTGGACAACGTCTGCACGGCCTTCTGGCCTGTGATGGTGGTGAGCTCGTTGATGGCGGTCTCGATGATCTTCTTGTCCTGGGTAGCGTCACCCAGTCCCTCGTTGAGGACAATCTTCACCAGGCGGGGAATCTGCATGGGTGAGCTGTAGTTGAATTGCTTCATCAATGCTGGAGCAATCTTCTCGTCATATTGTTTCTTTAACGTCGTCATTACTTGATCTCCTCTCCTGATTTTTTAGAATAACGTACAGTCTTGCCATTCTCGTCTTTCCTGAAGCCCACGCGGGTCGGCTTCTTGGTCTTGGGGTCAAGCACGCTCAGCTTGCACAGATAGATGGGGGCCTCCTTCTTGATGATGCCGCCCTGGGGGTTCTGGGCATTGGGCTTCGTGCTCTTGGACACGATGTTGACACCCTCCACAATGGCCTTGCCCTCCTTGGGCAGGACGCTCAGCACGCGGCCAGTCTCGCCCTTGTAGTTTCCCGACAGGACATACACGGTGTCGCCTTTCTTGATTTTTAACTTAGCCATATAGATTTTTGCTTCTTTTGTGCTAATGATTAAATACTGATGATGTTTAAAGTACCTCAGGAGCCAGCGAGACAATCTTCATGTTGGTAGCACGCAGCTCACGGGCAACAGGGCCAAAGATGCGCGTTCCGCGCAGCTCGCCGGTGTTGGTCAGCAACACACAGGCATTGTCGTCAAAGCGGATGTAGGAGCCGTCCTGACGGCGAACCTCCTTCTTGGTGCGAACGACAACAGCCTTGGACACGGTACCCTTCTTCACATCCGAAGCAGGTATCGCGTTCTTGACGGTGACAACGATGATGTCACCCACCGATGCATAGCGCCGCTTGGTGCCGCCCAGCACGCGAATGCAGAGCACTTCCTTTGCGCCGCTGTTATCGGCAACAGTCAATCTACTTTCAGTCTGTATCATAATTTACTTAGCTTTTTCAATGATTTCAACTAATCTCCACCTCTTGGTCTTGCTCAGCGGGCGCGTTTCCATCAGGCGAACGGTGTCGCCCACGTTGCACTCGTTGTTCTCGTCATGAGCGTGGTACTTCTTGGTCTTGTTGACAAACTTGCCATAGATTGGGTGTTTCTCCTTCCACTTGATGGTCACAGTGATGGTCTTGTCACCCTTGTTGCTGGAAACAACCCCAATTCTCTCTTTTCTCAAATTACGTTTCTCTTCCATTGTCGTCGTTGGGATTATTTTTGGTTCTTAAGTTCACGAGCGCGAATCTCAGTCTTGATGCGCGCAATCATGCGCCTGTCCAGCGTAATCTTAGCCGGATTATCAAGCGGGGAGATGGTATGCTGGATTTTCTCCTGGACATATTCCTTCTGGATAGCCTCAAGACGCTCCTGCAATTCCTTATCGGTCAATTCCTTGATATTTTCCTTTTTCATAATCTGGTTAAAATCTTTTATACGTTCTGGGTGGGATCATAGTCGCGACGAACGACAAACTTAGTAGCCACGGGAAGTTTCTGGGCTGCAAGACGCAGCGCCTCCTTGGCGATATCATAGCTCACGCCATCAACCTCGATGAGGATGCGGCCAGGATGAACCGGAGCGACATAGCCGGCCACATCACCCTTACCTTTACCCATGCGGACATCGGCAGGCTTGCGAGTGTAAGGCTTGTCGGGGAAAATGCGCAGCCAAATCTGACCCTGACGCTGCATGTAGCGCGTCACGGCAACACGGGCTGCCTCAATCTGGCGGGCAGTGATCCACTTGCTCTCCAGCGTCTTGATGCCAAATGACCCGAATGCGAGCTGGTTTCCACGCTTGCTGTACTTGCGAGGATGCCCGTCACTGGGACGGCGGTATCTTAATCTTTTAGGTTGTAACATGATGTGTTGTTCCTTGTCTTAATTAGTCACACGTGTGTTTGCGCATGACAGGTTTAACGATTGTTGTTTCTCTTGCCACCGCGAAAACCACGGCGCTCGCCACGCTCGCCACCACGGCCACCGCCACGGCGCTCGCCAGCGTTGCTTGCAAAGTTAGGAGCCAGGTCACGCTTGCCATAGACCTCGCCACGGCATATCCACACCTTCACGCCGATGAGGCCCACCTTGGTCAATGCAGGCACCAGGGCATAGTCGATGTCGGCGCGCAGCGTGTGCAGCGGCGTGCGACCTTCCTTGAACATCTCGCTGCGAGACATCTCGGCACCGTTCAAGCGGCCATTGACCTGCACCTTGATGCCCTCGGCACCCATGCGCATGGTTGATGCGATGGCCATCTTCACAGCGCGACGATAGGCAATCTTGCCCTCGATCTGATGCGCGATGTTGCTTGCCACAATCACAGCGTCAAGCTCGGGACGCTTCACCTCGTGGATGTTGATCTGCACATCCTTCTTGGTCAGGTTAGCGAGCTCCTTGCGCAGGTTCTCGACATCCTGACCGCCCTTGCCGATGATGATGCCGGGACGGGCAGTGCAGATGGTCACAGTGACCAGCTTGAGCGTGCGCTCGATGATGATGCGCGACACGCTAGCCTTGGCCAGACGCACGTTGAGGTACTCGCGAATCTTGCTGTCCTCAACCAGGGTGTCACCATAGTTGCGGCCACCGTACCAGTTGGAATCCCAACCACGGATGATGCCTAAACGATTACTGATTGGATTAACTTTCTGTCCCATTTCTGTTATGCGTCTTTTTCGTTATTAATAGTGTCCACATACAAGGTCACGTGGTTGGAACGCTTGCGGATGCGATAGCCACGACCCTGGGGAGCCGGACGCAAACGCTTGAGCATCGGTGCACAGTCAACCGTGATGGCCTTGATGTACAGTTCTCCGCTCTCGGCTTTCTTGCCGTTCTTCTGTTCCCAGTTGCTGATGGCAGACTTGAGCACCTTCTCAACATCGGCAGCAGCCGTCTTGCTTGAGAAATGCAGCAAGCCCAGTGCCCTGAACACCTCAACGCCACGCACCATGTCGGCAACGAGACGCATCTTGCGAGGAGAGCTGGGAATGTTGCGCAGCTTGGCAAAGGACTCGCTGCGGCGAGCTTCCTTCTTCAATTCTGCTGATATTCTTTTTCTTTTACCCATTGTAGTATTTTAATTCTTTTGTTATCTGATAACGTTTACTTTCTTGTCGGTCCCGACGGCAGCCGTTACTTCTTGTTGTTGCCGCTGTGACCACGGAAGGTGCGCGTCAGGGCGAACTCGCCCAGCTTGTGACCGACCATGTTCTCGGTGACATACACGGGGATGAACTTGTTGCCATTGTGAACGGCAAAGGTGTGTCCCACAAAGTCGGGCGAAATCATTGAGGCACGCGACCAGGTCTTGATCACGCTCTTCTTGCCGCTCTCGTTCATGGCGTCAACCTTCTTCTCCAGTTTCACGCTGATGTACGGGCCTTTTTTTAATGAACGACTCATAGTTTAATCGATTTAATCACAAATTACTTCTTCTTTCTTCTTTCAATGATGTACTTCGAAGATTGCTTCTTCGGGGCACGAGTCTTCAGACCCTTTGCATACAGACCGTTGCGGTTGCGCGGGTGTCCACCACTCTGGCGGCCCTCACCACCACCCATGGGGTGGTCAACAGGGTTCATGACAACACCACGGTTGTGGGGACGGCGGCCCAGCCAGCGTGAGCGTCCAGCCTTGCCCGACTGCTCCAGCGCGTGGTCGCTGTTACCAACAACACCAACGGTGGCCTTGCACGTTGCCAGCACCTTGCGAGTCTCGCCCGAAGGTAATTTGAGGATTGCGTATGCACCCTCACGGCTCGTCAGCTGGGCAAATGTGCCAGCGGCGCGTGCCATGACGGCTCCCTGACCGGGACGCAGCTCGATGTTGTGAATTAAAGTACCAACAGGAATCTTGCTCAGTGGAAGCGCGTTTCCCACTTCGGGGGCCACGTTCTCACCGCTCACGATCGTCGCGCCAACTTGCAGACCGTTGGGTGCGATGATGTAAGCCTTGTAGCCGTCAACGTAGTACAGCAGCGCAATGCGAGCCGACCGGTTGGGGTCGTACTCGATGGCCTTTACTACTGCCGGCACACCGTCCTTGCTCCTCTTAAAGTCCACCAGGCGCAGTTTGCGCTTGTGACCGCCACCACGGTATCGCGCGGTGAGGTGACCCTCATTGTTGCGACCGCCGGTTGAGCGTTTGCCGACCGTAAGAGACTTTTCTGGTGTACGCTTGGTAATGTCGTCAAATACACCAATAACTTTGTGTCTTTGCCCCGGTGTTGTGGGCTTGAATTTTCTTACTGCCATTTTATTTATTAAATATTACTATAGAAATCAATAGTTTGACCCTCGGCAATGGTGACAACGGCCTTCTTGAACGCCGCGGTCTTGCCCTTGATGATGCCGCTCTTGGTATAGCGCTGCTTGTTCTTGCCACTATAGTTCATCGTGTTCACCTCAACCACCTTCACCTCATAGAGCTTCTCGATGGCATCCTTGATCTGATACTTGTTGGCCTTGGGAGACACCTTGAACGTGTATCGGTTTCCTTTCTCACTGATTGCGTTAGCCTTCTCGGTAACGATGGGAATGATTTGAATCTGTTCCATGGTTGTCCTCCTTCTTTATTTTAAGTTATTAAGCACTTCTACCGAGCTCTCGGTAACCAGCATCATGCGGTTGTTGAGCACGCTATAGGTATTGATGTCCTTGGCGTTAATCGAGTTAACGGTCGGGATGTTGCGCATCGACTTGAAAACGTTCTCGTCGCTCTTGGAAACGACCAGCAACGTCTTCACGCCCTCAATCTTGAGGTTGCGGGTGATGTTCACAAAGTCCTTGGTGCGGGGAGCGTCAAAGGTGAAGTCCTCCACAACCATGATTTGGTTCTGCTGAGCCTTGTGGGTCAATGCCGAGCGGCGAGCCAATGCTTTCACTTTCTTGTTCAGCTTGAAACGATAGTCACGGGGACGCGGACCGAACACGCGACCACCACCGTGGAACAACGGTGAGTTGATGTCACCATGGCGTGCGCCACCGCCACCCTTCTGGCGGCCCAGCTTCTTGGTCGAACCGGCAACCTCGCTTCTCTCTTTCGCCTTGTGAGTGCCCTGGCGCTGATTGGCCAGATACTGCTTCACATCCAGATAAACAACATGTTCATTGGGATTGGCGACCGCAAAAATCTCATCGTTCAGGCTCACCTTGCGTCCGGTGTCCTCGCCCTTGATGTTATATACTGCTAGTTCCATTATATTACTTCTCAATTATTACGATTGAACCTTTGCAGCCCGGTACTGAGCCTTTCACCATCAACAGGTTGCTCTCGGGCAAAATCTTAATCACTTGCAGGTTTTGAACGGTGCAGCGCTTGTTGCCCATCTGGCCAGCCATGCGCATGCCCTTGAAAACCTTGGCGGGATAGGAGCAGGCACCGACGGAACCCGGGGCACGCAGGCGGTCATCCTGACCGTGAGTGCGCTGGCCCACACCGCCGAAACCATGGCGCTTAACGACGCCCTGGAAGCCTTTACCTTTGGTCGTGCCGATAACGTCAACAAATTCGACGTCGTTGAACAACTCAACGGTGAGCTCGTCACCAGCCTTGTGTTCGCCATCAAATCCTTTGAACTCGGCCAAGTAGCGCTGCGGTTTCACTCCAGCTTTCTTGAAATGTCCTTCCATGGGCTTGGTTGTGTGCTTGTCCTTCTTCTCGACAAAGCCCACCTGCAAGGCCTCATAGCCATCCTTTTCAACAGTCTTCACTTGAGTGATAACGCAAGGACCCACTTCGATAACAGTGCACGGCACGTTCTTGCCGTCGGCACTGAACACGGATGTCATTCCGATTTTCTTTCCTAATAATCCTGGCATTTCTCTTGATTTTTTTAGAAATTACTGTTTGTTGATTTTTCTCTCGTTAGTGTCCAACTCGTGTACTACACTTTAATCTCCACCTCAACTCCGCTGGGCAACTCAAGCTTCATCAGCGCGTCAACCGTCTTGGCGGTCGAGCTGTAGATGTCAATCAGGCGCTTGTAAGCCGACAGCTGGAACTGTTCGCGAGACTTCTTGTTGACAAAAGTCGAACGGTTCACGGTGAAGATGCGCTTGTGAGTGGGCAGGGGTATCGGACCGCTCACCACAGCACCAGTGCTCTTCACTGTCCGCACGATCTTCTCGGCAGACTTGTCCACCAAGTTGTGATCGTAGCTTTTTAACTTAATTCTAATTTTTTGGCTCATTGTGTGATTAATATTTTGTGAAATTTTATTACAATAATTCAACGTGTCCCAGACATTCCTTCAATATCTTCACCGCTACCGGCTTGGCAACCGGTGAGTAGTGCGAGAACGACATCGTGCTCGTGGCGCGACCGCTCGTGATGTTGCGCAACGCCGTCACATAGCCGAACATCTCGGCCAGCGGCGTCAGCGCCTTGACGATGCGCGCGCCACTGCGGGCACTCTCCATGCCCTCGACCTGGGCGCGGCGCTTGTTCAGGTCGCCAATCACGTCACCCATGTTCTCCTCGGGGGTCACCACCTCCAGACGCATCACCGGCTCAAGCAACAGCGGATGAGCCTTGCGGCACGCGCTGCGATAGGCCTGCATGGCACACATCTCAAACGACAACGTGTCGCTGTCCACCGGATGGCTCGAGCCATCCAGCACGGTCACCTTGAGGCTCTGCATCGGGAAACCAGCCAGCACGCCATTGCGCATCGCGTTGCGGAAACCCTTCTCGATGCTGGGGATGTACTCGCGCGGGATGTTGCCGCCCTGTACCTCGCTAGCAAATTGCAGGTCGCCGTCAAAGCCCTCGTCAACGGGCTCAACACGCACCTCGATGTCGGCAAACTTGCCGTGGCCACCAGTCTGTTTCTTGAACACCTCGCGCACTGTCACAGCGTCGCTGATGCCCTCCTTGTAGGACACCTGCGGACGGCCCTGGTTGCAGTCCACCTTGAACTCGCGGCGCAACCGGTCCAGAATGATGTCCAGATGCAACTCGCCCATGCCACGGATGATGGTCTGACCCGTCTCCTCGTTGGTCTCCACCTGGAATGTGGGGTCCTCCTCGGCAAGCTTGGCCAGTCCCACTGCCATGCGGTCCAGGTCGTTCTGCGTCTTGGGCTCAACAGCGATGCCAATCACGGGCTCGGGAAAATCCATCGCCTCGAGCATGATGGGATGCTGCTCGCTGCACAGGGTGTCGCCAGTGCGAACATCCTTGAAGCCCACTCCGGCACCGATGTCACCACACCCGATGGTCTGCATGGGGTTCTGGTGGTTGCTGTGCATCTGGAACAGGCGCGAGATGCGCTCACGCTTGCGGCTGCGGGCGTTATACACCGTGCTGCCGGCGTCAATCTGGCCACTGTACACGCGGAAGAACACCAGACGGCCCACATAAGGGTCGGTGGCAATCTTGAACACCAGCGCGCACAACGGCTCCTCAAACGTCGGCTTGCGGGTCTCGACCTGCTCGGGGTCGTCCAGCGACGTGCCCTTCACCTCCTCGGCATCCTCGGGGCTGGGCAGATAGGCGCAAACGGCATCCAGCAGCGGCTGCACGCCCTTGTTCTTGAACGAGCTGCCACACAGCATCGGCACCAGCAGACCCTTGAGCGTGGCGCGGCGCAGGGCAGCGCGCAGCTCGTCCTCGGTGATGCTGTTGGCATCGTCCAGATATTCGGCCATCAACTCGTCGTCGGTGTCGGCAACAGCCTCCAGCATCTTGTCACGATATTCACGGGCCTCGTCAAGCATGTCGGCAGGAATGTCATCCACCTCATACTCGGCACCCATCGTCTCGTCATGCCAGTACAGCGCCTTCATCGTCACCAGGTCGATGATACCCTTGAAGTTCTCCTCGGCACCAATCGGCAACTGAATCATACACGGGTTGGCGGCAAGCACCTCGCGCATCTGGCGGGCAACGTCATGGTAGTTGGCACCGACACGGTCCATCTTGTTCACATAGGCGATGCGGGGCACATTGTACTTGTCGGCCTGACGCCACACCGTCTCGCTCTGGGGCTCAACACCGCCCACGGCACAGAAGGTGGCAATCGCACCATCCAGCACGCGCAGCGAGCGCTCCACCTCGACGGTGAAGTCCACATGCCCTGGAGTGTCAATCAGGTTAATCTTGTACTTGTCGCCTGCCCAGGTCCAGAACGCCGTCGTCGCAGCCGAGGTGATTGTGATGCCTCGCTCCTGCTCCTGCGCCATCCAGTCCATCGTGGCAGTACCCTCATGGACCTCACCCATCTTGTGTGTGAGACCCGTGTAGTACAAGATGCGCTCCGATGTCGTCGTCTTGCCGGCATCAATGTGAGCCATGATGCCGATGTTGCGTGTATATTTCAGCTCTTGGTCAGTGCCCATGTCTAGTCCACGTGACGCTTGTCGTTAAAATCTGAAGTGAGCAAATGCACGGTTAGCCTCGGCCATGCGGTGCATGTCCTCCTTGCGCTTGAACGCACCACCCTGCTCGTTATAGGCATCCATGATCTCGGCTGCCAGCTTGTCGGCCATCGTCTTGCCGCCACGCTTGCGGGCATACAGAATCATGTTCTTCATCGAAACCGACTCCTTGCGGTCGGGACGTATCTCGGTCGGCACCTGGAAGGTCGCACCACCAACGCGGCGGGACTTCACCTCAACCTGAGGCGTAATCTTCTCCAGGGCAGCTTTCCATATCTCCAGCGGGGTCTTCTCCTCGCCGGCCATCTTCTTGCCCACCAGATCCAGGGCACTGTAGAAGATGCGGTAAGACGTGTTCTTCTTACCATCATACATCAGGTGATTCACAAACTTCGTCACGCGAACGTCACCGAACTTGGGGTCCGGAAGGATCACCCGTTTTTTTGGCTTAGCCTTTCTCATTTTCTTTACACAGTTGTAGTTTTAAGTCCGCTTGGTTGTCTTTTGCTTTGTTCTTCAACGGCCACCGCCGTGGCTCGTTTACTCAACCTTGAAATGAATCAATCCAATAAAACTGAAAACTAAGTTTGTAATTAATTTTTTGAATTGTTGTTAGTAAGTAAAAGGTCCCGTCAGGAAACAACGCCTTGATTATTTCTTCTTCTTGGGACGCTTAGCACCGTACTTGCTGCGGCGCTGCGTGCGGCCCTCAACACCGGCGGTGTCCAGCGTGCCGCGGATGATGTGATAACGCACACCAGGCAGGTCCTTAACACGACCGCCGCGCACCATCACGATTGAGTGTTCCTGAAGGTTGTGGCCCTCACCAGGAATGTAGGAGTTCACCTCCTTGCCATTGGTCAGGCGCACACGGGCAACCTTGCGCATTGCCGAGTTCGGCTTCTTGGGAGTAGTCGTGTAAACACGAACACACACACCACGACGCTGTGGACATGCGTCCAGCGCAGGCGACTTGCTCGTGCTCTCAAGAGCGGTACGGCCTTTTCTTACTAATTGCTGAATAGTTGGCATCTTAGTTCTGTTAGTTTTTTTAATTAATTTGACAAAAATTTTCAGTCGCTCCCACACCCCTACGCACCAATTATTATTCACACAATCAATCGATTAGCGAACAAAAACGGGCGCATCTGGGCGCAAAAGCGTTGCAAAGTTACAAACTAATTCGCTAACAGCCAAACTTTTCACTCATTCTGCCCTATTATATAAGGTAATCACGCAACTGTCTGCAAATCCCACACTTGCGCCTCACAAGCCCCCAACAGGCGCACCCCACCAAATGTGAAAATTTTGTTAAATTTCATTTATTTAACATAGTTTAACCATAACAATCCGCTTTTTCGCCTCCCCCACCCTTGCAACCCGGCTTTTCACCCCTCTGCCGCCCCTCCTCGTTACACCTTATATAATATATAAAGATATAATATATAAAGGCAAAGACCCATCTGCGGCAGCATGGAGCAGGAAACCTTCGTCACCATCCACGCAGTTACCACCAGGCGTGCTGCAGGCAGCCAGCCCCGTTTGCATCGTGACTGGCTCTCCATCTGCCATGCCCCCAAGGAAATTGAATGTCCGATGCCGAAAAGACAATCCGCGCCTCACGCCCCTTTTCCTCCCCCGCAAGGGACACCTCTTGCCGAGCCTTCAGCATCTCATGTTTCATCACGCAACTCCGAAAAAACTAGCTGAAAAATTTGGCATTTACCAAATTTTCACTAACTTTGCACCATCCAGTCAGCCCCACAGCGGTGGACGGGCTGGATAAGACATCGTTGATAAAAGGACGTTTACTGGTAACGTTATTTTCTAATCTCAGACTTCGCAACTTTGACCTATTGGAAGATACGGCAATAATATGTCCGCATGAGGTGTATTATATTCAGGCGATAACCATGACTCCTGTATTGATGATACACGGCGTGGGCTGGCTGAGTTGCTTTTCCTTGTGAGGGGCAGCGAAGGCCTGAGATTGGGAGAAGCACAAGGTGAAAACTCCCACGTCTTTTTTATATACTACATTAACCTAAAAAACGAGTTGCACTTGGGAGCTAATGCAACAACAATATCTTATGAATTACGAAACGACAAGCACTTCTAGCTATTCGCCCCAACAACCAAACGACAAACAGAAAAGGGCATACAACACATATGTGCCCCAGAACAACTATCAACCACAACAGCGCAATCAACGGCAAAAAATGTTTTCCAAGCCTTTCTCCTTCAAGGGAAGAATAAGAAGATTGGAGCTTTTCTTATCAAGGATAATAGGATGGGCATATGCTCTAATTGTTTCTCCATTCAACGACGCCACTTCCGAAGAAGTCAGTTTGTTGTTTCTTATATTGATTATTCCATACTTTTGGTTCAATTTAGCACAAGGTGTAAAGCGTTGCCACGACATGAATCATAATGGATGGTGGCAACTCATCCCATTTTATGAATTATTGATGTTGTTTGACGATGGTGACCCATTTGTTAACGACTATGGTCCTGACCCCAAAGGACGAGACATGAATGCAGGAAGATATTAAATACTCAAATACAATTCAAAAGCGATGAAAAAGACCTTATTCTTGATGATGCTGTTGCTCACCACCGCAAGCATCGCCAATGCAAGGGTTCAAGCCCTCTTGCAGCTGACGGCCACCTCGTTCAGCTACCGCACGCTCGAGACCAATTACTATGGTTACACCTACTGGACCGACTGGTCTTCCGACATGAGTTGCTGCCTTGATATTGTTGTCACCAACACTGACCAAATCATTATCTATAGCGAATCACAACAAATCTATAACGTCCTTGACGGTGGGGATGAGTATCGCGACAACCAGGGCAATATGTGCTATTCATTCAGTGTGCGTGACCAGGATGGCGACCGCGGCACCATCACCTTGCGTCTGACAGGAGGCGGCTATGGACAGTTGTATGTGCAATTTAGCAATATAATGTGGGTGTATGAGGTGCAATGATAGTGAAGCATCGTCCCGTAATACACGAGTGCGCAAGGCAAAAAGGCAGTAAATCCAAATACATGTTGGCAGTTCAAAATTATTCGTAACTTTGAAGTTCCCAACAACGAACACAACTTCACATTGCCTATCACCCTTCTGGGGCAAGTGAAAGCAGGTCTGAAATTGCGGCACTGCATTTCCAATATACATCCACCTCATTCCTATCATTCACATTCATCCACTATCAATCATTAAACATCATGGGATTATTTAAAAAACTTTTCACAAACTTGAACGTCAATGCCAATGACAAAGCATTTAATAAATTTATGCTTAATGGCTCCGAGTTTAACATTGACATCGTGCCGTGCTATGATGTACATTATGCCACATCTTTCCTTTCACAATTCATCGATAACGATAGCAGATGTCAGCTTATTCATTGCGACAATCATGTTGCTCCTAATGGCAGGGGGCTTGGTGCATGCACTATATTTAAATTCAATAATGTAACTTACTCTGTACACGGTTGGGCACATTATGCCAAAGCCTTAATTTTGTCATATTCTACTGAAATAAAATATGAAGATGCCTATAACTATCTTAATTTGTGCAATTTAGTAAACCAGAGTGACCGGATACATCAGGTTGGGCTTATAGCCAAAGCTGATACCAACAAAATATGGCTTGGAGTATCACGACAGTTCTTGCTTGCTCCGCAATATGGTGGTTCTAACGAATTCATTAAAGGGCTCGATGAAATAAAAGAATATGCTCAGTATCTGACCACCCTACCAACTAGCGTAACTCCAAACAACTGGAACCGTTACGCAGAAAAGACGCACTATGATTCTTCTGGTAAACCAATTATAGGGGTAAAGGAAATATTATTGCCTACTGATGCTAATAATAATGAATATTGGATGCCTTATATAAAAGACATAAAACTTTTGGAACAAGATAACGAGAGAGAGGTCTATTCAATGGTTTCATTTATTCGCAACTTAAAAGAGGCTACCCTTTATCCCTTTGGTGCTTTCTTCGCACCAACCAATAAAGAAGGCACTTACCAGTTGTCTGGCGGAAGTCCAATCGCAAATTACTCTTGCCAAATGTTCGTCTGGGACGAGAAGATAGTTTTATACAAAAGGTTCCCATATCTGTACACCTTGCATGCTACCGTAGGTCCCATTACCCAACGCAAAAATCAAGACATGATTGCCATGTGTAATGACTGGAACTCTAAAATACACATTACGCCATCAAGGCTCGTGTATCGCCAGCTGCCCACTGGTGACTACAATGTCGAAATCATCATGAGCGGTCTGTTTGCCGAAGAAGGCAACATAATCACTGACTTTGATGTCTTTGGCACTCTGGCCAAGACCATTGCATGGGTATATGGCAACATGGGGTATTAAAAGCTAACTCCGGTATTCCTCTGCCTTCGTGCACTGGCGATAACCTAACGCATTTTCACAAAACAAATAGGATAGGCATGCGCGTTGAAGTCACGTGCCTGCCATTGTCCTGTCACGATTGCAGGAGCCATTTCCAGACGGGGAGGACTTCGATGTCGGTGCCAGTGGAGGTGGAGATGCGGCGTTCCTCGTCGAGGGTGACGATGAGCATGCGGGTTATGGGGATATGACTAGACAGCTTGATGAGTGCTGAGGTCTCGCGGCGCAGGGTTTCATGGTCGGCGAGTGTGCAAGCCACCTGGATAGCGCACTGGGTAGCAGGCAAATAGAAATCCACCTCGATGCTGTTGTGGTAGAAATAGACCTCGTGCCCATGCTGACGATAGAGATGCAGGGCGCACAGGTTCTCGAGCAGGGGCGCCACGTTGTCGGTCAGGAAAATCGACAGCAAGCCGTTGTCGATAAAATAGCGCTTCTTGACGGTCTGCCGCTCCACAAATCGCGAGGCATAGTTCTCAAGCTCAAACATCAGGTAGGCATCCTGCACATGGCTCAAGTAGTCGATGACGCCACTCACGGTAATGTTCACGCCCACGCTCTTGACCAGATGCGCCAGGCGGTTGTAGGAGGTGGGTTGCATCACGCTCTCGGCAAGGCGCTTGATGAGCAGACGCAGCGCCAAATCGTTGCGAATGTGGTTGCGCGACACCACGTCGCCCAGCAGGATTTTCTCGTACAAGTCGTTGAGCCACTTGCGCTTGTTGCGGAACAGCAGCAACTCGGGGAAACCGCCCCACTGCAAGTACTGGTTGAACTGCTGTTGCACCAGGTAGCGCTGGCTGTCCAACTCCCATTCGGGGGTCAAGGCGATGTCCTGCGCCTCCAGATACTCCCTGAACGAGTATGGCAGCACGAGTGCCTCCTGATAGCGCCCGCCCAGCGTGGTCACGATGTCACGGCTCAACATGCGGGCGTTGCTGCCAGTGATGAGCACGCGGTAACGCTGATTTGCCAGCCGACGCGCAAAGTGTTCCCAGCCCTGAATGTTCTGGATTTCGTCGAACAACAGCAGGGGCTTGTCATCGCTCATCACATGGTAAGCCTGCAAGATCAAGTCCAGCTGGTCGGCGGTCATGCCCAGCAGACGCTCATCATCAAAGTTGATGTAAACCACCTGGCTCAACTTCAAGCCCGATGCAAGCAACTGCCGCGCGCGCCGCATCAGCAGGTAGCTCTTGCCTGCCTGACGGATGCCCACCAGCACATAGCGGCCCTCGTCCTCCCAATCAAACGGTCGCTCATACAGCTCGATGTCACGAACCCACTCTTGCCCCTCATGAATCAGGGTGCGAAACAATGCTTTATCAATTGTCATAGCACTATCATTTGCTCATTTTTCGGCAAAATTAGTAATTTATCTATTAATAACAAACAAAAATCGCAAATTTTATCTATTAGCAATAGGTAAATTTGGCGGTTTTTATCCATTACTGGTGGATAAAGGGGTAGAATGCAGTCAGGCGAGGTGATGCCTCGCCTGACGCTGTGGGGGGTGCAAGCCACGGGTGCTTGCAGGGGATGTGTTTACCGATTAATCGTCGTCGCGACGGTCATCACGACGGTTGCGGTTGCGGTTGTTGCCACCGCCGCGGTTGTCGCGATTGCGGTTGCCGCCGAAACCGCCACCACGGTTGCCACCGCCACCGTTGCCGCGGTTACCATTGCCGTTACCGTTGCCGCCGCCATTGCCATTGTTGCGGTTGCGGCGCTCCTGTTGACGGCGTTCCTCATAGCCCTCGGGCTTCTCTTGCAGGGCACGCATCGACAGACGGAACTTGCCCGTCTTCTTGTCCACCTCGATGAGCTTGACAGTGACCTCATCGCCCTCGTGCAGGCCGCTGGCCTCCATGTTCTCGAGACGGTCCCAGCTGATTTCACTGATGTGCAGCAAGCCATCACGTCCAGGCATGAACTCAACAAATGCGCCAAAGTCCAGAATGCTTACCACCTTGCCAGTGTAAATCTGTCCCTCCTCGGGCACAGCAACGATGGCCTCGATGCGAGCCACAGCAGCGTCGATGCTGTCCTTGTTGGCAGCAGCAATCTCCACGATGCCCTTGCCATCAACCTCGTCGATGCTGATGGTTGCACCAGTCTCTTCCTGAATGCCTTGGATAACCTCGCCACCCTTGCCAATCACAGCACCGATGAAGTCCTTGTCGATGGTCATGGTAACGATGCGCGGCACGTGAGGCTTGTAGTCCTCACGAGCGTGCGGGATGGCCTCGTTGATGAGCTTGAGGATGTGCAGACGACCATCGCGAGCCTGTCGCAAAGCTTGCTCCAGAATCTCATAGGGCAGTCCATCGCACTTGATATCCATCTGTGTGGCGGTGATGCCGTCCACGGTGCCAGTGACCTTGAAGTCCATGTCGCCCAGATGGTCCTCATCGCCCAGGATGTCGCTCAACACAGCGTGCTTGACGTTACCCTCATCGGTAATGAGACCCATGGCGATACCAGCCACGGGTTTCTTGAGCTTGACACCAGCGTCAAGCAGTGCCATGCAGCCAGCACACACGGTTGCCATTGATGACGAGCCGTTGCTGCTGAGGATGTCACTGACGATGCGGATGCAGTAGGGGTTATCCTCCGGTATCATGCGCTTGAGGGCACGGTGGGCCAGGTTGCCGTGGCCAATCTCACGACGGCTCACGCCACGCGGCGCACGTGCCTCACCCGTCGAGAATGCGGGGAAGTTGTAGTGGAGCAAGAAACGCTCGTTCTCGTGACGCAGCACGTCGTCGATGAGCTTCTCGTCGTCCTTGGTGCCCAGCGTCACTGTTGCCAGTGCCTGAGTCTCGCCACGCTGGAACAATGCCGAGCCGTGGGGATAAGGCAGATAGTCGGGCTCACAACTGATAGGGCGTATCTCGTCGGTCTTGCGACCGTCCAGACGGATGTGCTCGTCCAGAATGCAACGGCGCACGGCATCGCGCTGCACCTCATTATAATAGCGGGTAATCATGGGAGTCTTCTCCTCGCGTTCTTCCTCGGGGATGGTCTCCATGAACTCGTCAAACGCCTTCTGGAACTGCTCGTTGCGCCACTGCTTGTCTGCCTTGCCAGCCTGAGCCACTGCATAGCACTTGGGATAAACCTCCTTGCGCACGCGCTCGTGGATTTCCTCGTCATCGGTCTCGTGGCAATATTCACGCTTGGTCACGCCCAGCTGTGCCGCCAGCTCCTTCTGTGCCAGGCACATGGGTTTGATAGCCTCGTGGGCAGCCTTGAGCGCTGCAATCAGCTCGTCCTCGCTCACCTCGTCCATTTCGCCCTCGACCATCATAATGTTGTCATAAGTCGCACCTACCATCAATTCCATGTCAGCCTGCTTAATCTGTTCAAATGTCGGGTCGATAACGAACTGGCCATCAACGCGTGCCACACGCACCTCGGCGATGGGTTCTTCAAAGGGGACGTCGCTCACAGCGATAGCTGCCGAGGCAGCCAGACCCGCCAGAGCGTCGGGAGCGTCCACACCGTCGCACGAGAACATGATGATGTGCACGATGGTGTTGGCGTGATAGTTGGACGGGAACAGGGGACGCAACACGCGGTCCACCAGACGTGCCGTCAGCACTTCATAGTCCGAGGCCCTACCCTCACGGCGAGTGAAGCCGCCCGGGAACCGGCCAAAGGCGGAGAACTTCTCCTTATATTCAACGGTGAGAGGCATGAAGTCCACGCCCTCGTCGGCCTCCTTGGCCGAACACACGGTAGCGAGCAACATGGTGTTGCCCAGTCTCAATTCAACTGCTCCATCGGCTTGCTCGGCAAGCTTGCCTGTCGTCAGGGTGATTTCACGCCCGTCGGCCAGCACGATGGTTTTACTAGTAGGTGTCAACATAAAAATAATTAAAATAAAACGTTCAAAAAATCGCGCAAAGGTACAAATTATTTTTCACTGCCACAATTATTTGCTGACTAATAATGGTTTTTGGCTTTGCAAATGCCCCTCTTGAATGTTAAATGTAGCGAACATTACCCACAAATTGAAGAAAAATGTTTAACTTTGCATTTAATTTTAGCATTAGCGTCTGCGCACAATGAACCTTGAACCGGCTCTATATCTGATACCCTCACCGTTGAGCGACGCTCCACTCGAGGACGTGCTGCCACCCTGTCACAAGGCGGTTGTGAGCAGCATCAGGCACTATGTCGTCGAGAGCCTGCGCACGGCACGGCGGTTCCTCAAGAAGTGCGACCCCAGCATCGACATCAACACATTGACCATGGTGGAACTCAACGAGCACACCGACGTGAAAGACATCGGGCACTTCCTGGACCCTATCGCCCTGGGGGAGCCTGTCGGCGTGATAAGCGACGCGGGATGTCCCGCCGTGGCCGACCCGGGTGCCGACCTGGTGGCATTGGCGCAACAGCGGGGATACAAGGTGCACCCACTAGTGGGACCATCAAGCATCCTGCTGGGGCTGATGGCGGCAGGATTCAACGGACAGAACTTTGCCTTTGTGGGTTACCTGCCAGTTGAGGGACAAGCTCGACACCGACGCCTCAAGGAACTGGAACAACGGGTAATGCGCGAGCATCAGACCCAAGTGTTCATCGAGACACCCTACCGCAACAATGCTCTGCTGGCCGACCTGCTCAAGGTGTTGCCCCCGACGATGAGACTGTGTGTGGCCAGCGACATCACTGGCAATGGCGAGCACATTGTGACACGCACCATCGCCCAGTGGCAACAGGCTCACCACACGTGCAGCAAGGTCCCCACCATCTTTATCATGGGCAGATAAAACCGTCAAGATTGAGAATGAAAGGAGATGACAAACAATGCCAATGAATGACCCCGAACACAAGCTCATCACTTTTGACGTGGACGGTAACGACACGCCAGCCAGCACTATCACCCCAAGCAACACAGCCATACATCCAGAGTCCAAGCACACCCACAAGGGGCTGTGCTTCATCAGCTTTGGGAGTGGCAGCAGTGGCAACTGTGCCTATCTGGGCACACAGCGTGGCGGCATCCTGATTGACGCTGGCATTGACATTGACAATGTGTTCCCTGTGCTTGAGCGCAACGGCATCAAGCCCGACAAAGTGAAGGGCATCATCCTCACTCACGATCATCAGGACCATGTGCGTTATGCCTATCGCATTGTGCGCAAATACAAGCACATCCGCATCTACTGCACCATGCGTCTGATGAAGGGCATGTTGCGCAAGCACAACATCTCAAGCCGTGTACAAGACTATCAGGTAGCGATTTACAAGGAAATTCCTTTCCGCGTGATGGACATGGAAATCACTGCATTTGAGACCAGTCACGACGGGAGTGATAACATGGGATTCCACATCCAGTGGGAAGACGAGTGCTTTGTTGTGGGCAGCGACATGGGCATCATCACACCACGCGCCGAACACTACATGGCTCTCGCCAATCACCTGATGATTGAGAGCAATTACAACCACGAGATGCTGGAGGGTGGACGATATCCCGAAATCCTGAAAGACCGCGTGCGGGGAGCCGTTGGACACCTGGACAACGCCGTGGCAGCTCAGTTTGTCGCCGACCATTATGATAAGAGATTGCAGCACGTTTTCCTGTGCCACCTGAGCAACGACAACAACACGCCCGACATTGCACGCGCCACCATGCGTGAAGCGCTTGAGAGGATTGGTGTCAGCGTTGGCGACGGCTCCAATGCCGTCGGGCAACGCGACTGCGACGTGCAGGTTTACGCGTTACCCCGCTTTGCACCTTCGCTTTGGTTCGTGCTGGCTTGAAGTCTGTCCGTGGCTTGACAGCTATTGGTTGCAGCTTGTCATAGTTGTGATACCCACCATCAGATTGTTTTATCCGCTTGAAGTTATCGGTTAGGAAAGACTGCAACTTGTCATAATCCAGCAATACCTGAATGGGAGACCCCTTGGACAACGTGCCCACGGGGAATTCAAACAAGATACCCTCGCGGGCACAACACATCTGCGATGGCACGTTGATGGCATGCTGCAACTGATTGTCCTGAGCGCGTTTGCCGTTAAGGTAATCTATCTTCTCGTTAAGGAGCGTGAGCAACTTGTTATCGTTGCCAGCCTTCAAGATATCAGTATTATCAAGCACTTGCTGATTGATGCGGTCATAGTGCACAAACGACGTGGTACGCACGTTGTTGTAACCGTTAAACTCCACCTTGTCCACCTGCATGACCAACAACCGCTGCGACACAATGCTTGGATAAATGAGCACTTGATGCACATTGGCATAACCCTGATAGATGTTAGGAGAAGCCTTAATCGACCGATAGCCACTACCCACAGGCTTGTTGAAAACGGGAGCATTGAGATAGACACGAGTGGCCTCGTCAAGTGAGTGCGAACCGCCAAAGGCTACACTTGCAATCTTGTCGTTGAGGTCAATCAAGCTGTCATTGCTATTCACCTCCTGGGGAATACGCATCTTGAGGTGCTTGATGCTGGTGTAGTAACTCATCTGATTCCCTGCAATTGCAGGCTGGTTGGATATGAAATAGGCGCTCTTCAGTATGGGTTTGCCATACACATCGGCCGTCGTTGCCTCAATGAGAGTATCAGCTTGAAGCGCAGTGCTATCACGACGTTCAAAAATGTTCTGTCCCTTGCCGCTGTGTTCCAAGCGTTGAGCAACATACCATCCCGCAGCCACCAGATCAATGATGGCAAGCAGAGCGATAATTATGAGCAGAGTTCTTTTAGACATATCACTTCTAATGATTAAGCCATTAGTTGCATTTCATCACACACAATGGCCAATAAACGGCGCAAATTTAGTAAAAAAACATGACATGGGGTCCAACATGCTCTAATTTCTCAATGATACTATCCATCTCACCCGTTCACGACGCGCCAGTTGCCGATGTTGCGGGTGTTGTCGTTGATGGCGACAGTCAGGGCGATGACCTTGCGGCTATCGGCGGCGTAAGCGTCAAGATAGCGACGGTCCTCAATCTGCCCAGCGGCCTCGTCGGTGTCGCCGCGCTTGAGT
>Ga0065708_1006541_pt1 | contig 30425 bp, 25 predicted proteins | sample Hoacrofraction12_2_FD_59095 | JGI IMG/M metagenome (GOLD analysis project Ga0065708, IMG submission 59095) | Hoatzin crop microbial communities from Cojedes, Venezuela, sample from fiber fraction 12 v1 | ecosystem: Host-associated > Birds > Digestive system > Esophagus > Crop | place: Venezuela... | reverse complement strand
GCGGAACCGCTTGTACGGTGGTGTGAGAGGTCGGTAAACACGAAAATAGGAGATAAACACCTACAATTAGTGTTTACCTCCTACTCGATTAAAATCTAGTGATTTTCCTGTGGTCGCTAGTAATGATAATGCCTTTAGCATCCTCATTCACCTGTCTACCAGATAAGTCATAATAGCGTATTATATCGTTATTCTTTTCCACCTCATTAACCTCAGATATGCCATCAGGATCCTCTTCCTTCTCCGGATGAATATATTGAATATCCATGTAGAAGCAGAAACTTCTGTTGTGGTCGTAAACTTTGTGGTCGCTGGTCATGTCGTAACCGTTAAAGGTAGAATCGGTTCTCTCATATCTCATGTATGCAGGATACAGGAACTCTGTATTTTCTTCGCCGTTGTCAGAGTTTACGATAACGAATGCACTCTGAGCTGCATCAGGTGAGCGCTGTTGCTGTTTGGTGTGGCAGATGCTGAAGGTCGTCTCCTCCTTACTTTCTTCGTCTAATACCAATTCCAATGTGATAGGAGTATCAATAGTAAGTTGCTTACCCGTAAAATGCAGCGTGTAGAATGTGCCAGGAACATTTTTGTTGACCGTTCTATGTTCGATAAATGTAGTGTCTGCATTTGTCCATGTGTCGAGAGGTGTCTCTGATGCTGTAAGTAACGACCAGTCGTTATTTGCTGTTGCCTTGCAAATCTTCAGTTGTATAGGACTGGGATTAAACACACTTGTATCGCTGACGAAAATAGTAATATCAACAGCATTAAGAGTGTAAGGTACGTCCGAATGTCTGAAATATTCTGCGAAGCCCTTTACTGTAACCGTTTTATAAGGACTGAGTATCTTAGTCCAGTGAGAATGGTTTTCTCCCATAGTAAATCTACTATCTACAAGTGGATCCTGAGGAACATGATTTGCTGCCCAGTATCTGTCAAGTGCTATCATAGAATCGGCTATCATAAATGATGCCGTGTCGGCGTATGCAATAGGGGCGTCATACGTAGTACCTTTAGCTTCTCCTTCATCCATTATAAATGCAAATTCTATCGCTTGATTCCCATCATCATAGGTCTCTCCATCCCACGTCCAGTAATAATTGTCAGCACCTACAGAGTAGTTTTCAAAACACCAAATTGCATCGCAGCTGTCAGGAAAGACGATATATGAAGTTGAAGGAAGTTCCCCTTCTTCTGTCTTTCCTAAGAAATATACGCCATATATACCAAAATACTGCGCATACGTGTACGATCCGTTTTTTATAGGGAAAGGAATACTGGTGACTCTTCCGTACTCACCCTGGAAATGTACTTTTACGTAAAGGATGGAATCTTTATAATATGTCTTACTGTATTGTATATTCGACATGTCTATACTTCCTTTGTCCCTGTCATCTGCGGTGAAAAGATATACTCTACCTATAACAGAACCAGATCTTAAACATAAATCAGCAAAAAGCGGTGTCCCGTAGTCAGATGAAAATTTTAGATTTCCGTCAACGATCTTAGCATACGTGTCGATAACCTCGAAATAGGTGTAGTCGGAGTTCTGCGAACCGTTAGTAAGACATGCTTTGTACTTACCTGCTCCTTTAATATAAGATGTGATATTTATATAGTGTGTAGCAGGATTTATCACTACGGATGCAATGGTATCGTCGTTTTCGTTATAAAGCAGTAATGTATTCCAGTCTTTTACCTCCTTCAGGTTATAGTTGATGATTATCATCTCACCTAATCTGAAAGAGCAGGAATCTCCTCTATAGGTACAGATATCATTGTTGTAGTCGTATTCTACAGAAGTTTTGCCATCGTAGGTTAAGAAGGGGATAGGCGTATAGTTAGTATTTTCTGCCCGTTTTTTATATCTATACAAGATACTTTGTTGTTTATGGAATGAGTCTGTTACTTCTTGTATAGGCAGATAATCTATCCTTGTGGTTATCTGCGGACTGCTCGTCGTTGATTGTGCTATCTCCACGCTGTCTACATTGCCGTTGCTGTCTTTATGTACCTTTGTGACTAGTCTTACGTGTCCGGGATTATCTTTCCATATAACATCCATCTCTTCTATCACGTTCAGGTCTTTCGGTTCTTTGACTCTCATATAAGAGATAATACTATCGAAGTCCTCTAGATTCTTGTATTCAGCTGTCTTGTGATTGACGGTAAGTCCCAAAGAATATCCTACGAAAGTACTACAGTCTATTCCCATGTAAGAGTATGTTTTATCGCCTTTATAAACTATTCCGTATGCCGAAGAACTCTTATTCTTGTTGACATTTTCTGTATACATCACACTGTATGGATTGTTTATAGCCGTCATAAAAGTGGTGAAGTTTACATCGAAACCAACATATTTATTGTACTCTTTCACTTGTGAATAGGGCAGTCCATAATAAATACTGTCGGCTTTGTAACTACTCTTCGCCGTTTTGCGCCAGATCGTATCTATAGGTGTCCAACGGATATTGAGCATCTGATTAGCCCTACGTCTGGTGTTTTCAATAGCCTTTGTCAAATCATCGGCATATCCGGAAGAAAACGACAAACAAGCTAAAATTGCTGATAAAATGTATTTCTTACTCATACTCAAAAAATTAAATGTTCACGTTATCTGTCTTTATAGTTAATAATTATAACCTATACAGTGTGCAAATATACAAAAAAAATGTGAACCGAGAGTATTTTAATCTTTTTTAGTATTCAAAATCTCCGAAGATGAGATTTGCGTTTCGTATGGTGCAGACATCGGGTGCGGAGGCGCGTGAGATGTAATTACTGTAAACATCGTTGAGGAGGAGACAGAGGGCATAGTCGAGACAGTCGCTGAGGTGTCCGTAACGTTCGATGCTGATACCTTGATCATCGACAGTCCGTTTCTTGTTTTTCGTACCGTCGGCATTACGTTTCTGACACAAGAGGTCTTCGGTAAGATGTCTGCAACGCAGGTCTATCTCTATCTTCCAGTTTTTATAACCGTCGAAGAGGTTGTTGACAAACTCCAGTCGTGTCACCTGTGCAGGTTGCTTGGGTAACAGTCGCAGTGAAGTCTGCAGATCCTCTTTTTCCATCGCTTTCAATATCAGCGTGTAGTTGTTGACCCCCTCTTTCGTCTGCGTGCTCCTCGCCCTTCCCGAAGGGTCGCCCGTAACGATGATACCGCCACGGTGTTTCATCTTTCGTATTTCCTTTGCCATCATTCTGCCGAAGTCTGCACTATTGTTGAGATGTTCTTTGGCACTACCCGTATATTCCGACAATACGAGCAACCGCTGCTGTTGCCAGTCTACCTGTATGCACAGGCAACTCATAAAGGGATTCACGTTGAAGTCGAAACTAAGTATGAGGGGCAGGGCAGGATCATAACTCTTTTCTTTTAATGCAGTGATGAGATGCCGTTCACCGTCGAAATTCCAGTATGCAGCCATCTCATTGGTAGTGGTGAAATCCCAGTTACCGTAGAGCAGTCGCATCCGCGTCTGCTTATCCCTTATCTTATTCAGTTTGTTGAAATACACCTCTTTGAATCCCTTGTCAGGATTGTCGAAGAGCGAGAAGGGTATATAACGGTAACCTTTGGGTAGCTTCACGGCATTGCCCTCCTCGTCTTGTACGAAGGTAGAGCGAACCCACGTGGTACAGGGGTTGGTACACATAAACAGCTTTCCTACGATGAAGGTGTCTCTTACGTTGTATCTGATACGGGAAGCCAGGACTTCCACCGCTTTCTCTTCTATCTCCGACACCTCATCGATAAACCCTCCCGTTATCTCGAGTGAACCGAGTCGGTTGTATTCCGGGTCCTGCAGACTCCTCGACAGTGACAGTCCCATAATCTGTGAACCGTTCTGGAAGGTGATGATGTTTCTCTGTCGGTTATAGTGGTAGTTACGTCCTTCTTCCAGTCCCCATTTCTCCATGATCCTCATCATGGTAGTCCACGTGGTGGCAAGGAGTGTCTTCAGCTCTTTTCGTGCGATGACCATAAGGATATTGTCGTATGTCAGGCAACTTATTATGCACCACGCACATCCTAAGTAGCTTTTTCCGCCGCCTGCTGCACCTCCACCCAATACCTGTTCTGCTATATCCCTATTACCACATTTCTCACATACAGGTTCTACTATGTCGTTACCCTGTTCATCTCGTCCTGTGCAGGTCATAGTCAGTGTACCGCCGCATTTGTCGCAGTAGTTGCCTTTAAGTGTGTTCCAAACCATCATCTGCTTAGGTGAAGGTTTGAAAAGTATCGTTTTTTTCATTGTTTTCAATTATGCTATTAGATGTTTATTGTCTGAAAAAGAGTAAAAGGATACTCTTTTTAGTTGATAATTGATAATGGATAATTGAAAGGATATTTTTTATGGTTATAGAGGTCTAATCCGATTATTTTGTGTAATTTTGCAATGAATATTAAATGTTGTGCCTTATGGCTGACGACAGACAGTGGAATGATGAGTATTGGCCTTTCGTGGCTCAGCTTCTCTTTAAGAAGAAAGAGGGGGTGAAACCGGTGTTCTGCAGGGATGCGGTGGATATCGCCATGGAACTGCATGTGCATCCTAAGGTGATAAACCATCGTATGCGTGAACTGCAGGAGCATGACACGCCCAGTCTGGAGAAGATGTATGACAGTTATAAGAACAACCCCTCCCGTCTGAAACGTATGGTGAAGAAGTTGCGTGACATGAACGGTTTTGGTAACGCTGCCGCTTTCTACGAGGGCGTGGAGGTAAAAGAGACGTTCGAGGTGATGTTTCGACCGATACAGGGTGCTGAGGACCTGACACCGGTGATGTTGGTGCTTATCTTGGACCTCTATTTCCGTCTTACCCCTATCACCATGGCAGAAGATACGCCCGAGGTGAAGCTGTTGGCTAAGCAGATGGGTGTAGACACATCGCGTGTGGTGGAAGTGCTGGAGGTGTTTCAGACATGCGACCCGTATCTGAAACGTGATAACGTGATACTCAGTCCTCTCTATATGTCATGTCAGGAGATATGGCGCAAATACGCGAATATCGACACCTTGGAACTCGTATGGATAGCCGATGAGTTTAAGGCTTATTTTGAATAGACACTATGGCACAGAAATTATATCAGTCTCAGCAGCAGAAACAAAAACAGCTACAGCGACTGTCACCGCAACAGGTGATGGCGGTGAAGCTGTTGGAACTGCCGGAGTCGGAACTGGAGAACCGTATCCGTACTGAGATTGACGACAACCCTGCCTTGGAAATAGATCCCGACCATGAGCCTGTGGAAGATACTTTTACAGAAGGAGATTCTGACGAAGGCTTTTTCGAGGATAACGCAGATACCAAAGAGCGTGACGACCGTCAGTCGGCTTTCGAGGATGCGCTGAATAGCATCGGCAGGGATGATGAGATGCCTGAGGTGAGACAGGGCAACGGGTCGGAAGAGCGTGAGACGTTCGTATATGGCAATACCACTTCCTTCTACGACGTATTAAAAGAGCAAGTGGGTGAACATTCTCTAACTGAAAAGCAAGAGGATATCCTGGAATATCTTATTGGCAGTCTGGATGATGACGGTCTACTGCGTAAGAGTGTCAGTGACATCAGCGACGAATTGGCTTTCGGACAGAATATCGATGCTTCGGAGACGGAGATAAAAGAGATGATAAGTCTGTTGCAGACTTTTGATCCAGCAGGTATCGGTGCTTCGACACTGCAGGAGTGTCTGCTCTTGCAGATTGCCCGTAGACCGAATGACTGGGCGAAACGTCAGATGCAGGAGATAATAGAAAACTATTTCGACGATTTCAAGAACAAACGTTGGGACAGGATATGTAAGAAGATGCTTCTCACGGAGGATCAAGCGGAGGAGGTGAACAAAGAATTGCGTAGACTAAACCCCAAACCAGGAGCGGTGTTGGGAGAGGCGGAAGGAAAGAGTCAGCATCAGATAACGCCCGACTTCATCGTGGAGGTAGATGACGACGGCGTGGTGTCGTTCTCGCTCAACGACAGTCGCATACCGCCACTGCAGGTATCACCGTCGTTTACCGAGATACAGGAGATGTATAAGGATGCCAAGGAGAAATCGAAACAGATAGAGGAGACCCTGTTGTATACCAACGAAAAAGTAAGCAAGGCACAGGGATTTATCGATGCCGTACAGCAAAGGCGACAGACTATGATAGTCACTATGCGTGCTATAATACAGATACAGCACCGTTTCTTTGTCGAGGGCGATGAGAGTGCCTTGGTACCGATGATATTGGAGGATGTGTCGGAGAAGACGGGATTAGACCGCAGTACTATCTCTAGGGTAAGCAGGAGTAAGTACGTGCAGACACAGTGGGGTATCTTCCCTCTGCGTTTCTTCTTTACCGATAAGTTTCGCAACAAATCTACCGAAGACGTGTCATCACGTCGTATAAAGATGATACTCAAGGAGATTATAGACGGCGAGGATAAATCCAATCCTCTGAGTGATGAGCAGTTGACAGCCGAGATGAACCGGCGCGGGTTTCCTATCGCACGTCGTACCGTGGCTAAATACAGGGAGAGTTTTGGTATCCCCGTAGCCCGTCTACGAAAATAGGAGCATGAGAGAGTATGTATGAATAGAGATAGAGAGATGAAACGTTTTATTATACGTTTTGCGAAGACCGTAAGCAGATTATTCTTCCCATTATATCTGCCTATGTTGGGATTGGTAATACTGTTTTTCATGAGTTACCTGTCTTTACTGTCATGGCAGTATAAGTTACAGGTACTGATAACAGTCTTCTTCTTCACCATTATGTTACCGTCGTACATGATAGGTTGGTACCGTCGTTACCGCGGTTGGTCGCATAAACAGATGTCTAAGAAGGAGAATCGTATCGTGCCGTANATCATCGTTCTCGTCTGTTANGTCTCATGCTATATCTTGATGAACGTGATGCGTATACCCCGTTATATGGGTAATATACTGTTGGTATCATTAGTGATACAGATGACGTGTGCTATAGTGAATATTTTCTGGAAGATCTCTACGCATTGTGCGGGTGTAGGCGCCGTGGTAGGTGCCCTTATCGCCTTCTCTATTATCTTCGATTTTAANCCCGTGGGTTGGTTATGTCTNGCGATAATAGTNTCGGGNATAGTCGGTTCCAGTCGTATGATACTNCGTCAGCATACGCTCAGTCAGGTCCTCGCGGGCTTTACCGTAGGACTGTTAATATCTTGTAATATGTTATTATTTGTATAAATATGAATGCAATAGTAAGTATAATCATGGGTTCCACTAGCGACCTTCCTGTTATGGAGAAAGCTATGAAACAGTTGGAGGAGATGGAGATACCNTTCGAGGTCAACGCNCTTTCTGCTCATCGTACCCCNGAAGCNGTGGAGAGNTTCGCTCGNGANGCACAGTCACGCGGCATACGTGTCATCATCGCCGCAGCAGGTATGGCAGCAGCCCTACCAGGCGTTATCGCAGCCAGTACCACGCTCCCCGTCATCGGNGTTCCNATNAAGGGTATGTTNGANGGATTGGATGCACTGTTGAGCATNGTTCAGATGCCTCCCGGTATCCCNGTGGCTACCGTNGGTGTNAATGCCGCTCAGAATGCCGCTGTANTGGCAACNGAGATATTGGCATTGTCAGANGAGNNTATNGCNCGTAAGGTGGCTACATACAAATCATCGTTGAAGACGAAGATAGAGAATGCCAACAAAGATTTGGCGGAGATAAAAGACTATAAGTATAAAGTCAACTAATTATGGATTTATTCAATTTTTCTCGTCGTCAGTCACATCAGGTCAATGTGGGCGGTATACCGATGGGTGGTGACAATCCCATAAGACTGCAGTCTATGACCACCACCAATACCAACGATACCGAGGCGTGTGTCGAACAGACGCTGCGTATCGTGGCAGCAGGAGGCGAGTATGTGCGTCTCACCACCCAGGGCGTTCGTGAGGCAGAGAACCTTAAGAATATCAATGCCGGTCTGAGGGCTCAGGGTTGTATGGTTCCCCTTGTTGCCGACGTACATTTTAATCCTCGTGTGGCAGAGGTTGCGGCACAGTATGCCGAGAAGGTGCGTATCAATCCCGGTAACTACGTAGATCCTGCCCGCACATTCAAGAAGATGGAGTATACCGACGAGGAATATCAGGCAGAACTGAAGAAGATAGAAGAACGCTTATTACCGTTGTTGCAGATTTGTCGTACTAATCACACGGCCTTGCGCATCGGTGTAAACCACGGTTCACTGTCCGACCGTATCATGAGTCGTTACGGTGACACTCCTGCAGGTATCGTGGAGAGTTGTATGGAGTTCTTACGTATCTGTAAGCGAGAACATTTCGATGACGTGGTGATATCCATCAAGGCCTCCAATACCGTGGTGATGGTACGTTCCGTACGTCTGTTGGTACAGGAACTGGAGAAAGAGGGTATGGACTATCCCCTCCATCTTGGCGTTACCGAAGCAGGAGAAGGTGAAGACGGCAGGATAAAGAGTGCCGTAGGTATAGGTGCACTGCTCGCTGACGGTATCGGCGACACCATCCGTGTGTCGTTGAGTGAAGAGCCAGAATGTGAGATACCTGTAGCCAAGCAGTTGGTGGAATACGTTTCTAAGAGGACAGGACATACCTATATCCCCGGTGATGAGTCGAAAGATTTCTGTTGGGTCTCTCCCGAACGCAGGAAGACCGTGGCTGTGGGTGATATAGGAGGTAATAACGTGCCTTGTGCCATCGGTGCAGACTATAANTATGTGGGTAAGGANATCCCTGCANCTTCGGATGATGACAGATATATCGTAGATTATGACGTATACGATGAGGCTGTAGCTAAGTTGGGNANNGATAAGGTTTATCCTATCTTCCCGTANAANGCCATGCCTTTCATCGCATCGGTAGAGAGTGCTATAAAATTNCTCGTGTTACCCTTTGGCAGTAACCGTGAAGAATACCAGGCTTGCTTGAAATCCCATCCAGAGGTTGTGGTAGTGTCTATCAGCAATCATCAGAATCGTTTAGGAACGCAGCGNGCTTTTGTTCANGACCTGATGAANAGCGGTATCACGAATCCCGTTATCTTTGCAGAGACGTACAGTCACGATGCATCGGAATTATCTTCGTTGCAGTTGGAAGCCGCCGTTGATTTTTCTGCCTTGATGATAGACNGTTTATGTGACGGTATTTGGATTCTCAACGACGGTGACATCTCTAAGGAAGATATTGCCGCTTGTGAGCTCTCCATCCTCCAAGCCGCTCGTTTAAGAATGACGAAAACCGAGTATATCAGTTGCCCGGGTTGCGGTAGAACGCTTTATGATCTCCGTTCCACTATAGCAAGGATAAAAGAGGCAACGAAAGATCTCAAGGGCTTGAAAATTGGAATTATGGGATGTATCGTCAACGGTCCCGGCGAGATGGCTGATGCTGACTTCGGTTATGTGGGAGCGGGTAGAGGAAAGATCTCGCTTTATCACAATAAGGAATGTGTGGAGAAGAATATTCCGGAAGAAGAAGCNGTTGATCATTTATTGAAATTGATAAATCAATTTCAATAATGATCAAAATTGATAGTGGATAGTTGAAAAATAAAAGGAAGATGAAAATCTTCCTTTTATTTTTCTATGCATGTGATTTTACTTTTCACGTTTTTCATTCCCTTGATAAATGCTTTGGCGGAACCGAAGCGGAGGAACATATCCAGGCGGACGGGGATATGGTTGCTGTCGTCGGTGATAAAGAANCGGACNATCTCTTTCTTTTCGTTATCTTCTTTTTCTATATAAGAAAGTGATAGACAGCGATAGTTCTTTCCGTCATCACCTTTCACCGTTTCCTTGCCGTTATATTTCAGTTCCCCCTCGCTGAATTTCTTTCCATCTACCATAGGCAGTTTTATCGATTTTCCTGCTTTCCATTCCGAAGGGTCGAAACTACGTGCATAGAGGAACGTGGAGAGCATATCATGCACGCAATCCGTAGAGGTGGCATTCTTCCATGTATGTCGTCCCTCATCGTTGATACGATGCTGTCGGAGGGCGGCCTTACCGTTGTNGTCGTAGTTGTACCATACCTCATCTATATAGTATCTGTCGCCNTCGCGTGCNGCCTTCTTATAGTACATCGGTACCATGTCTGTTGACGTATAACAGGTCAGGGTGTCTCTCATCACGAAGAACTTATCTGCCTGTTTGCTACCTCTTGTTATAAGGTTCGCCCTCATGGCAGGCTTTCCTTTATATCTGCTGTTCACGCAACTCATCGTCGCCGTACCACATTTTACCCACACGAACTTCCAGTTGAAATAGAGGTTATACTGCAGCACCTCTCCCGATTTGAAGGCCGTATTTTCCTGTGGACATTGAGCNTTCGCTGTAGATGCCATCGTTACTGCAAGNANCAGTGTATATAATATTCTTTTCATTCTTTTATTGTATTATCCTAATAAAAACGCACATTTGTCGTGATTATTGTTATANTCCGTCTTTTTCNGGNTCGTATTCNATNCCNAGTTCCGCAGCNCTTTTCNNGTTTCGTCCTTTCTGAACAGTCTTCTTACNGCTGCTCTTAGACGATGATTTCTGTGAACTCTTCANATCCTTCGGTCTCTGTNGNGTTATCTCNGTGCCCCTGACGTTCCACGTCTCCGTNACATCCCATTTNTCCTTACATTCTATGGGTTTNTTCATAAAGAACACGTTTTCTGCGTTACGGTGTTCCTCATACAGTCCTGTATCCCATTTCCCGTTACCGTTGGTATCTTCCAAGGCGCTGACAAAGTACGATCCACCTTTGAGATAGTAGAATTCTGCGAGGTTGTTTTTCGCTTTGGCGCTTTTGACAACCTTTCCAGACTTGTCCAACAAGTATACTATAAGGTTCTCGGGTGCGTTCTGCAGTTTTATGATAAGAGAGCTGTATTNGTCNAGAGNATTTACTTTTATACCCTCTCTTATCGCGGGAGAGCAGAGTCCATATATATCCACGAACGCAGCGCTGTCACATTCGAAACTATAATCNANTCCCGGTTGCCAGTCGGCGATAANNTCGTATGTACGGAACTGCGTCTTACTCTTTTCCAACATAAANGGAGCGTTATACCACTGAGTGTCTATCTTACAATAGAGATGTATTCCTTCTGTCTTGACCGAATCCAGTGGGGTAGGGAAAATCAGTCTTATATCCGTGTCAGGATCTTTCTTCCCCAGATTCTCCGTTTTGATTTCCAGAGGCGTTACAGGCATGATAGAGTCGTATGGCTCTTCTTTCTTCTTTTTCTTTTCCTGTTGCTTGAACCATTTCTCGTATTCCTCAGCCTTCTTCTTCATACGTTTCTCGTATGATGTCTTTGGTAACACCTCTAAAGTGTCGGTCCTGCTCACAAGCTGTCCCGTGGTATCCGTATCCAGATACCTCATCTGCAGGGTCAGGGTATCGCGGTTTACCAAGGTAGTATCTTTAATCCAGTATACGATGGTATCCTTATGTTCTGAGGCCTCTACGATAAAAGCGTCGGAACTGTCGAAGTCAAGTCCCTGTATCTCGGGCAGACTGTCGCTGCCGTAACTGAAGAACACCTCTATTTTCCTTTCATCCTCCCTACTGCTTTTCAGGAAATGACGTTCGGTCTGTTCCTCCGTGAAAGCTAGTAATACGATATCATCAGGTAGGAAATGCGTGTATGGCACACTCTCTATACTTTTTATGTGCAGTGAGTCTATCCACGTAGTATCCTGTCTGACATCGGGTTTTGACGTCGGTACTATCTCCCTGTCGCTGAATGCTATCATCTCACCCTTTTGACTGAAGGCATAGTCGCCATCCATATCTTTTAGGGCGTAAGCCTTATATTTTCCCGGTGCTATACCTCGTACTATGAATTTTCCCTCTTCGTTGGTACGTGCCACCCTTACGAGTGGTTTCTTCGTAAAAGCCGTATCAGACAGGTCGTTGTGCAGTCCTACCAAGATTCCCTGTACGGGAGTGAGCGTCTGAGCGTCGAGCACCGTACCGGATACCTCGAGACTGTCTATAACATCGCCTGTAGANAAACTGTANGTGTAGTTGCCCAACGGGTTATTCTCGTTGTTATCGAAGATAGCGTCGGAGAAGTCTATGGTGTATGTGGTATTAGGTATCAGAGAATCCACGAGCNCTATCTTCACCGATTTCCTCGTAGCTTTTATCTCGGGANCCTCTTTCTGTGGCGGTGACACCACCACTTTCTCCGTAACGTTTTCTATGTTGATAAACTCATTGAAATCGATACGTATCTTCTTGGTGTTCACGTTTATCGCACCTTCGGCAGGGGTTGCCTTGACGATCTGTGGCGGTCGTTCATCATACCATCCACCGTCGGGACTTCCGATATTGGCGCATGCCGTAACGAGAAGACATATCACGGATGCGGTCATGACACGACTCAACGAGTATAGATATCTTTTGACGTCTCTCATTTGTTNATTGCTAATATCTCGTCGATGATGTCGCGGTTGTTTGACAGTCGNGGCACCTTATGNTGTCCTCCCAGTTTACCCTTACTCTTNAGCCAGTCGTTGAAGATATCATGTCTTCCAACCACAATCTTCAGTTTCTGTAGGGTGATATCTCCTTTCCTTTTCGCCTCGTAGTCGGAGTTCAGCTGTTGCAACGACTTATCCAAGGTATCCACAAAAGCATTGATATCTTCGGGTTCTTTTATGAATTCTATCACCCACTGATGAGCGCAACGGGCGTTATCGTCCATGTATATCGGTGCCGCGGTATATTCTCTCACTTCACAGTTCAGNGCTTCGCANGTNGCGTTTANNGCTTTCTCTGCATTGTCTACAACCAGTTCCTCGCCAAAGGCATTNATGAANCTCTTTGTCCTTCCCGTGATATGGAACTTATACGGACGTAGTGACGAGAACATCACGGTGTCGCCNATNACGTATCTCCAGAGACCTCCCGATGTTGTGATAACCATCGCATATTCCACGTCTTTCTCCACTTCCCAGAGAGGTACAGGCTGTGCATCNTCTTTATGGAANTCNTNCATCGGNATAAATTCGTAGAACACNTCATAGTCGATCATCAGTAACATGTCTTTATCGGCAGGCTCGTTCTGTATCCCGAAGAATCCCTCGCTGGCATTATANGTCTCCATATATTTCATTTTCTCCGAAGGGATAATCTTCTCATACTGTTTTCTGTACGGNGTGAAAGCCACACCACCATGGAAGAACACCTCNAGGTTGGGCCATACCTCAGATATGTTGTCTTTTCCCGATAATTCCAATACCTTATCCAGAACGCTCATCATCCACGACGGTACNCCGCTGATGTTTGTCACGTTCTTGTTCATCGTTTCCCTTGCGATACGTTCCCTCTTCAGTTCNAAATCACTGAGTAGAGCCGTACTTTTCTTGGGAACCCTGAACAGGTTGGCTATAGGGTTTATATTCTCTATCAGTATGGCGCTGAGGTCACCTACGTACGCAGAATCCACGTCGTAGTTTGTATCCCTGCTGCCACCGAGAATCAGTGATCTTCCGTTCCACAACTTGCTCTTGGGGTTGTTATGCAGGTATATGGCCACCGTATCGAATCCACCCTGATAATGAATATGTTTCAGAGCACGGCCGTTGACCGGTATATATTTACTCTTGTCGTTGGTAGTACCGGAACTCTTGGCGTAGTTTCTTACCTGTCCATAGCACAGCACGTCTTTTTCCCCGTGGCGCATCCTCTCGATATCACCTTTGAGGTCTTCGTATGTGTTGACGGGAACGTGTGATATGTAGTCTTCGTACGAATTAGTAGCATCAAAGAGGTGTTTACTTCCATATTCCGTAAATTCCGCTTTTTTGATGATATTATTCAGCACCCTACGCTGTATCTGTTCCGGTTGGGTGACATATTTCTCCAGTTCTTTGTACCTGGGTTCAAAAATCTTTAGAGAAAGAGATGTTAGTCCCATATATGTAGTTTTAATTTTTTCAATCCNGTTGGTCAAGCTCGTCTTCTTGCGCTTGTTGCCCTTCCATTACCCTAACTCTCTTCGCTTCGAATACCGCGTCGAGCAGTTGAGGTTCCCTTCTTAATCTTGACAGAGCCTCCTTCGCCGCTTTCTGTTGGGCTTCTTTCTTTGAGAATCCAGTGCCTCTGCCAACGGTTATATCTTCCACGTTTACGATAAAGGCGAATCTCAGTTCACCGTTACCGTCTTTCTGTTCCCCTGTCTGCAGGAACTCCATGCAGACCTTGTTTTTCTGAGTCCATTCAATCAGCTTGCTTTTGAAGTTAGACTCTTTGTATGCCATCTTATCGATATTGATAAGTTGTTTGAAGATTCTCTTCTTCAGGAACTGCATACATCTGTCGTATCCGAAATCCAGGTACACCGCTCCCACGAGAGCTTCGAAGGCGTTACCACCGATACTGCTGTGATGGGGTACGTTACCGTATGAAGCCGAGACAATCAGTTCATCGACACCCATCTCCTGTGCCAGTTTGTTCAGTGTCTCCCGTTGTACCAGTTTACTCCTCGTCTTGGTTAGGAATCCTTCTCCTTTGCCTGGGAAGTGACGAAAAACGATGTCGCCTACGGCNGCATCAAGAATCGCNTCNCCNAGNAATTCCAGTCTTTCGTTNTTTACAGGTTTACCACCNTTATTTCTCCTCCCCATACTCTTATGGATCAGAGCCTGTTTGTAATATTCGATATTGTCAGGATAGAATCCCAATATCTCTTTCATCGAATAATAAAGCTCCTTCTCCTTACGGAAAGGGAGCTTTATTATGTTTAGTATATCTCTAAATTCCATACGATGATATTAATCCTCGTATTTCTTAAAGATTACGCTTGCGTTGTGTCCACCGAATCCAAAAGTATTACTCATAGCGNCCCTTACGGTACGTTTCTGAGCCTTATTGAAGGTAAAATTGAGATTATAGTCAATCTCAGGATCCTCGTCACCTTCCTCATGGTTGATTGTTGGTGGCACGATATCGTTCTTCACGCTAAGCAGACTTATCATACCCTCTACGGCACCGGCAGCACCTAGAAGGTGACCTGTCATAGACTTGGTAGANCTGATATTCAGTTTGTANGCNTCCTCTCCGAACACNTCCTTTATAGCTTTTGCCTCTGAGATATCACCTACGTGTGTTGATGTTCCGTGAACGTTGATATAGTCGATATCACTTGTCTTGAGTCCTGCATCCTCGAGAGCGGCTTTCATTACAAGTTTAGCTCCGAGTCCCTCAGGGTGTGATGCTGTGATATGGTAAGCGTCGGCACTCATACCTTCACCTACTATCTCGCCGTATATCTTCGCTCCACGAGCCTTAGCATGTTCCAATTCTTCAAGTGCCAGACATCCTGCACCTTCGGCCATGATAAAGCCGTCGCGTGATGCGCTGAATGGTCTTGAAGCTTTCTCCGGTTCATCGTTGCGTGTTGACAAAGCGTGCATAGCGTTGAATCCACCTACGCCCGTAGCGCAGATAGCACTCTCGCTACCTCCTGCCAAAATCATGTTTGCCTTACCCAATCTTAGGAGATTGAAAGCGTCAGCCAAAGCATGACANGAAGAAGCACANGCAGATGTCGTAGCGTAGTTAGGACCGTTGAATCCGAAATGGATAGATATCTGTCCTGCAGCGATATCGGANATCATCTTAGGAATAAAGAAAGGGTTGAATTTCGGTCCGTTGGCCTCATTCACCCCATAATATTTCACTTCATCCTCAAAAGTCTTGATACCACCGATACCAACGCCAAAGACAACGCCTATACGAGTNTTATCCTCTTTCTCNAGGTCGATAGCACTATCTTCCACACANTGCATGGCAGAGATAAGTGCCAACTGCGTGTAACGATCCATCTTTCTCGCTTCCTTNCGGTCAAGGNATTNNGNGATGTCAAGATCCTTCACCTCGCAGGCGAATTTTGTCTTAAACAACGATGTATCAAACTGAGTAATAGGTGCTGCGCCACTCTTACCGGCCANAATGTTTTTCCATGTNTCTTCAGCCGNATTTCCGAGGGGTGTCACAGCACCTATACCAGTAACTACTACTCTTTTAAGCTCCATCTATTATTTTGCGTTTTCCTCAATGTATTTGATAGCATCGGCAACAGTAGAGATCTTCTCTGCCTTATCATCAGGAATAGATACTCCAAACTCCTTCTCAAACTCCATTATCAGTTCAACGGTGTCGAGAGAATCTGCACCTAAATCGTTTGTGAAACTTGCCTCTGGCTTTACTTCCATCTCGTTAACACCAAGTTTGTCCACGATGATTGCCTTTACTTTAGATTCAATTTCTGACATAATTTTTTAATTTAAAATGTTAATAACTATTCTCCTTTTTTCAAAATCGTGGCAAAGTAACTACAATTTATCCAATTGAGCAAATTTTTTCCACTAAAAAACGTTTTTCTATGCACACGCAGCCCGAAAGTGTGCAAACGGATATGAAAAATTTAACAAATTTTTCATATCCGTAGTTGATAGTTGACTTCAATTAGTTGATAGTTGATAATTGATAATGGATAGTTAGTCGCTTCGCGACAAAATATATACTATTTTTCTTCAGACATATAATTATCAATTATCAATTCTCAATTCTCAATTAATCTACATGATTCCGAGCCATCGGAGCACATCGTTGCCATTNGCGATNAGCAACAGAAGCAGTAGGATACCGAATCCGATGTACTCTGCTATAATCATAAACTGCTCACTCGGTTTACGNCCNGTTATCATCTCATANANNANGAACANCACATGACCTCCGTCGAGGGCGGGGATAGGCAGGATGTTCATGAAGGCGAGAATGATACTCAGGAAAGCGGTCATCTTCCAGAAGACATACCAATCCCACATCGGTGGGAAGAGGTTGCCGATGGTACCGAAACCGCCTAAGGACTTCACTCCGTCGGAGGTGAACACGTATTTCAGGTCGTTGACATAACCTGCAAGCACGTTCCAACCGTATTTTATTCCTGCGGGGAAACTCTCAAAGAAACCGTATTCGATCTGACGCGGTTCGTAGTAATCATACAGATTGCTCTTGATGATACCGAGTTTTACATCGCNGGTAAGCACCATACTGTCTATATTCACCTCCTGTCCTGCACGTAGAACGGTCATCGACATGGTGAGTATCTTAGTACTGTCTTCTTTTGTCTTGGCACCTATCAGTGCATCGGTGGTATGACCGATGACATCATCGAAGTCCGTCCACGACGTTATGGCTTTTCCACCGAAAGAGGTTATCTTGTCACCCTTCATCAGTCCTGCTTTCGCAGCGGGTGTGTTGGCGATGACGCTGTCGATGTCAGCNGGAACCAANGGTTGNACGAANATAGGGTCGGCCTTTAGCATGCCCAACAGACTGATGTCGCCGGGCAGTGANAGGGTAACGTCCTTACCGTCTCTGCGTACCACTACCTGATGAGCTTCGCTGATATCACGGAGCAGGTCGGCACTGAAATCCTTGAAGGCCTCACCGTCAGCGCTGATAAGGATATCGCCATCCTGGAAACCTAGGGCTTTGGCTTCTTTGTTGAAGGTCATACCATACGACATGTCTTCCGTAGCAACATAACTGTCACCCCAATGGAAGAGTATCATAGAGTAGATAAAGAGTGCCAACAGGAAGTTGACGAGCACACCTCCGATCATTATCAGCAGTCGCTGCCATGCGGGTTTGCTTCTAAACTCCCACGGTTGCGCGGGTTGCTTCATCTGTTCGGTATCGAAACTCTCGTCTATCATACCGGATATCTTACAGTAGCCACCTAAGGGCAACCAACCTATACCGTATTCTGTATCACTGTTCTTCGGTTTAAAAGAGAAGAGGTGAAACCATGGGTCGAAGAAAACATAGAATTTCTCCACCCTTACTCCAAACAGTTTGGAGAAGAAGAAGTGACCTCCCTCGTGCAACAGTACAAGTAGCGTCAGCGCTAATATGAACTGCAACAATTTAATCAAAAACATTTCCATTTCTTATACTCTCAATTTCTCAATTATCTAACATTTCTTTCGCTTTCTTTCTGGCCTCTGCATCGGTGGAGACATATACATCGTAGTCGGGATTGGCATCAAACGGTACCTTGTCCATCGTGGCCATGATTATCTCGCTCATCTGCAGGTACTTACACTTATCCTCCCGGAACGCCAGATTGACAATCTCGTTGGCNGCGTTCANGATACAGGGCATATTACCTCCCTTGTCAAGGGCATCGTAGGCAAGACGCAGCAGCGGGAACTTCTCCATGTCGGGCTCGAAGAATTCCAACGGATGTTTGAAAAGATCCANNCGNTCACCNGGCATNGANAGTCTGTCGGGATATGTAAACGCATACTGTATGGGCAGACGCATGTCGGGGACNCCCAACTGCGCTTTTACNGCGCCGTCGACAAACTGTACGGCACTATGTACGATAGACTGNGGGTGTACCAACACCTGTATCTGTGACGGTTTGACACCGAAGAGCCATTTGGCTTCGATAACCTCAAAACCCTTGTTCATCATNGTGGCACTGTCNATNGTNATCTTAGCACCCATATTCCATGTAGGATGTTTCAGCGCATCGTCCTTCGTCACGTTCTTCATCTCCTCGAGAGACATCTTTCTGAAAGGACCACCCGAAGCGGTGAGGAGAATCTTGTCTATCTCGTTATTTCCCTCGCCGACGATACTCTGGAANATNGCAGAATGTTCGCTGTCTACGGGTAGGATAGGGGTGCGATACTGTTGTGCCAACTGTAATATCAGTTCTCCTGCCACAACCAGTGTCTCTTTGTTTGCCAAACAGATGGTCTTACGTGCTTTTATCGCGTGTATCGTAGGACTGAGCCCCGCGAAACCTACCATGGCAGTAAGCACCATGTCTATCGGTTCTGCTTCCACTATCTCATCGAGAGCCTTATTGCCTGCATATACNTTGATGTCGGGACAGTCGGTGAGCAACTCCTTCAGTTTCTCGTATTTACTCTCGTCAGCTATCACCACTGCCGCAGGGTTGAACTTACGTGCCTGCTCAGCTAATTTCTCGTACCTCGTGTTTGCCGTGAGACAGTAGACCTCAAAAAGGTCGTTATGGTCTNCTATCACTTCCAAGGCTTGGGTACCGATGCTACCGGTGCTCCCAAGTATCGCAATCTNTTTCTTTTTCTTTTCCATACCGTAGATTATTCTATCAGACCCTCAGGCAGCATCATCGAGATGGTCTGTCTGTCATGGTCGATATCCTTTATAAAATCATCGGCCGCAGGAATGAGAACTTCTTCTCCTTTCGCGTCGATGACACCGAAGAGTACGTTCTCCGTGGTCTCATCAACATATTCTATCCTGCCTACAGTCGTTTCTTTATCGTCTTTATCGTATGTATTTATCGTATATCCTTTTAAATCACTCCATCTCAGAACATCGTCTTCGTCAGACAGTTCCTTAGGGAAGAACACCTTCTTGCCCGTCAACAGTTGCGCCTTATTAGTGTCATCGATACCCTCGAATTTCACTATTGCCACACTGTCGTTCTTAAANCGATATTCTTCGAAGAAGAAGGGAACGAGGATGCCGTCGATATCTATCACTACGTAGTCGGCATCGACACGGTCGAACACATCATCGTCGAAGTTGAACGTTACCTCTCCTTTGATGCCATGTACCTTACCGATGACTCCTATACTGTATACCTCGTCTTGTCGTATCAACTGTCTATCCTCTCAATTTTCGCGCCCAACATATTCAGGCGTTTCTCGATACTCTCGTAACCCCTGTCTATCTGTTGGATATTGGCAATCTGACTNGTNCCGTTGGCACTCATCGCTGCGATGAGCAGTGCTATACCTGCACGGATATCAGGACTAGTCATCCTTCCCGCCCTCAGTTGTATCTTATGGTCATGNCCTATCACCACGGCACGGTGCGGGTCGCAGAGTATTATCTGTGCGCCCATGTCTATAAGCTTATCGACGAAGAACAGNCNNCTCTCAAACATCTTCTGATGGAAGAGCACGCTGCCTCGTGCCTGTGTGGCGACGACGATAAGTACGGAGAGCAGGTCTGGAGTCAGACCGGGCCAAGGGGCATCGCTCAGCGTCATGATACTGCCGTCGATAAACGATTCTACCTCGTAGTTNTCCTGATAAGGTATTACCAAGTCATCTCCTTCAACATCTATCTTTACTCCTAGTCTACGGAAAGCATCGGGGATGATGCCGAGGTTGTTTAACGACACGTCCTTTATACGTATACCTTTCCCCACCATCGCAGCCATACCTATAAACGAGCCTACCTCTATCATATCNGGGAGGATACGATGTGTCGTACCTTTAAGTTCCTTTACACCNACGATAGTGATAAGGTTGGAGGCAATACCACTTATCTGTGCTCCCATCCTGTTNAGCNTNTGACAAAGCTGTTGGATATACGGTTCACAAGCNGCNTTNTATATCGTCGTCGTACCCTCTGCGAGTACTGCCGCCATGATGATGTTCGCCGTACCTGTCACCGAAGCCTCATCGAGAAGCATGTAACACCCCNTCAGGTGCGAACCGTCGATGACGTACACGTTACGGGCAGGGTTATGTATAAAATCAGCTCCAAGATTTTTAAATCCCAGGAAGTGTGTGTCCAGTCTACGACGTCCTATCTTGTCACCTCCCGGTTTTGTNACCACCGCCTTACCGAAACGGGCAAGCAGTGGACCGATGAGCAGTACACTGCCGCGCAGTTGGGCGCAGCGACTGATAAACTCGTCGCTTTCAAGGAAATGCAGGTCGATATTGTCGGCCTTNAAGACGAAAGTNTTNTTATTCACNTTCGATACCTTTACTCCGATATCCCTCAACAGGAGAATAAGGTTGTTTACGTCTAGGATNTCGGGGACGTTNCTNATNGTAACCTCCTCGGANGTCAACAGCGCAGCACTGATAACCTGTAGCGCNTCGTTCTTTGCTCCCTGGGGTTCTATCTCTCCCGACAGCAGGTGTCCGCCTTCGATGATGAATGATGACATGTCGTGTTATTTTCTCTTTTTCTTCGTCTGGGTAGTCGTATTATTCACNGGGATAGGTTCAAACCTCAGTGTCGACGGGTCTACCTGTACCCTTCCGTCGGTCAGACGACTCAGGTCGCTGGCTATCCTCTCTCCGTTGATGGTNCCATGCCCCCACTGCACCAGTGCACGGTGCATCTGAGAGGCGGTGGCGTATACCAGTTTTTCATACTCTTCCCCGTCTTCCATCCCTTTGAGTTTCTCGCACAACTCGGTTATGAGGTTGCCGTAGTGTCTGATGGGTATATCGTTGTTGGGATATTTCATCGCAGCAGGTCTCTCACTGATTTTCTGTGCACTGCTGACATCGCACGGGTAGTCGATGTCTAGTTGGAAGTTACTCATCGTAGCNATACTGTCCCANAGNTTCTTCTTNTAGTCNGGAGTAGCTTTCATCTGNGGGTGCATGTTNGCCATTACCCTTACGATGGTCTCGGCACATCTCTGTCTCATCTCCTTCGTCTTAAGGCTCATGGCATGCTGTACCATATTCTGTATNTCCCTTCCATATTCCGGAAGTATCAGTTTNTCTCTTTGAGTGTTGTAATCAAAACCGTTTAGATTCATCTGCTGAAATATTCGTGTCATGTATTATTTCTTTTCCTGAAAAGGNGATTTCGCCTTCGTTGNGACAAAATCTTTCAGGTAGTATGGAACAAAATATGCTACGTCGCAGTAGTTGCCGTCGGCATACTCTCTGTCTGCCAAGGGTAGCATNTATTTTGCCAAGGGGTTAATATTGTCTATAAATTTTGCGTTGGGATGGACGATNTTCTCCTTACATTTCTCCGAACCGTTACCAAAGAAATACACTGTATGTTTGTCGAGGAGGTCTTTATATGTCGTCTCATCGATGATATGTGCCCCCGTAGGTTGTATCGTCTTCAACGCCTTGTCGTATACCGCGTCATACACTTCCATCCTACGTGCATCGAGCATAGGTACGATAAGAGCATCGTCCTCTATCTCGTGTTCAAGTAGTATAGGCACTGCAAGCAGTTTGAGCGTGTCGATGCCCANNAGTTTTATGTCGCGGGCGTAACAGATNCCTTTTGCCATNGAGACACCTATTCGCAGTCCTGTATAACTACCGGGTCCCTTGCTTATGGATACCGCATCCAACATCAATCCTGCGCTGTCAACGTATGACAAGGCTTCATCGATAAATACACCGAGGATCACAGCATGGTTGGGTCCGTTAAGATCTTCTTTCGAGAATACGCACAAACCATCCTTGCTGACCGCTACGGAGCAGACTTTAGTACTCGTTTCTATGTGTAAAATGCATGCCATGCGCAAAAAAACACTAATTTTTCGGCAAAGTTACTATTTTTTCCGAATAAATTTGTACTTTTGCATAAATTTAACTAGAAAAGTGTATGATACAATCTATGACGGGCTATGGGAAGTCCGTGACCACATACAATGAAAAAAAGATACATGTCGAGATAAAGACCCTAAACAGCAAATCACTGGACTTATCGGTGAGGATGGCNCCTTTATACCGCGAGAAAGAGATGGAGGTAAGACAGATGGTAGCCAAATCTCTGGAACGAGGAAAAGTGGATCTGGCGATATGGATAGAGGCTTCGGCAAGTACTGATGCTACACCTATAAATGCAGAGTTGGTGGCCAACTACTACGANCAGGTGAAGGCGATATCCAGTAAGACGGGACTCCCTCTCCCCGATGATCTTATCTGCAGTCTGATACGTATGCCCGACGTGATGGTAAAGAACGAATACGTAGAGGTGTCTGACGAAGAATGGTCAGTGGTACAGAAGGCTTTAGAGGAGACCCTCGGTAAGGTGAAAGAATTCAGACTACAGGAAGGTAAGGCTCTGGAGAAGAAGTTTACCGAGAAGATAGACAATATCCAACAGCTGCTTCGTGATATTGAACCGTACGAGAAATCAAGGGTAGAGAAGATTCGCAGTCGTATCGTCGAAAATCTCAAGACCATTCCGGAGGCGGATTATGACAGTAACAGGTTGGAACAGGAACTGATATACTACATAGAGAAACTNGATATCAGTGAAGAGAAACAACGTCTGCAGAACCACCTGGATTATTTCAGAAAGACGATGGCAGAGGAGACCTCGCAGGGTAAGAAGCTCGGGTTTATCGCTCAGGAGATGGGACGCGAGATAAATACCACGGGATCGAAAAGTAACCAGGCCGATATGCAGAACATCGTGGTGAAGATGAAAGATGAACTTGAACAGATAAAAGAACAGGTCTTAAACGCCCTATAAAACGCCCAAGATGGATAAAAAAGGTAAGATGCTTATATTCTCCGCTCCCAGCGGATCAGGAAAAAGCTCTATAGTAAACTGGTTGATAGAGGAGCATAAGGAACTGAAACTGGCTTTTAGCGTTTCCTGTACCAGTAGGGCACCACGCGGAACGGAGAAAAACGGCGTGGAATACTTCTTTATTACCGCCGATGAATTTCGGGATAAGGTAGACAAAGGGGAGTTCNTNGAATACGAAGAAGTGTATAAGGACTGTTTTTATGGTACACTGAAATCGCAGGTTGAATCGCAGATCGAGAAGGGTGAGAACGTTATCTTCGATGTGGATGTGAAAGGTGGATGTAATATAAAGAACTATTACGGTACCCGTGCCTTGAGCATATTTATCCAACCGCCATCGGTGGAGGAGTTGAGGCGTAGACTGGAAGGGCGCGGTACAGACAGTCAGGAGGTGATAGAGAAGCGACTGGCTAAGGCTGGATATGANTTGACTTTCGCCCCGAAGTTTGACAAGGTGATAATAAACGACGACCTCTCTGCAGCGCGTCNGGAGGCGTATGATATAATAAAAGATTTTCTTAACTCGTAGAGATGAAGACAGGTATTCTTGGAGGAACATTCGACCCCGTACATAACGGACATGTGTACATAGGGCAGGAGCTCTTGAAACATACCGATCTGGAAGAGATATGGTATGTGGTATCCCCCATGAATCCTTTCAAACAAAATGATGTGATTATACGCGACGACCTCCGTCTGCAGATGGTGCGCCTNGCTCTCAAAGGAAAGAAAGGTCTGAGAGAGAGTGATATAGAGATGCGTATGCCAAAGCCTTCGTATATGTGTGACACATTACGGGCATTGAGCAAGAGATACAGCAGGAGGGAGTTTTCTCTGATCATCGGTTCGGACAACTGGCCCAGATTCGGGGAATGGAAGAACAGTATGGAGATATTATCGAAATACCCGATATATGTTTTTTCNCGGAAGGGATATAGTGTCGTACCTGCAGATTTTCCCGATGGCGTACAGTTTGTCAGTCTGCCTCCCGTAGATGTCAGCAGCACGATGGTAAGAGAGAAGATACTTAAGGGCGAGGATATCTCAGACTATGTGCCCTGGCGAGTGAAGTCTTTTATCGAGAAAAATAAGTTGTACAAGTAGTTTGAAAAAATAAGGGTTCTATGTCAGCAATACAAAAGATACTACGTGTTATAGGTTTTATTTTTGAACCGATAAGAAAGAATGGTTGCTTTTTCTTTTTTATGTATCTTTTAGGCCTGCTGTTTATCTATTTTGAACTGCCTGTAGGAGTAAAAAACGCAAAACCATACGAACTGGGATGGATAGAACTGTTTGTCGACCTGTATGCGGTATGCTTGATACTCACGCTCTTTCCCAAGATAATCCGTAAGTGGATAAGNTTGTTGGTTAGTATCGTACTATACGGTGCCGCGATTGTCGATGCCTTCTGTTATGTTAAGTTCCAGACGACATTCAACCCNTCGATATTACAACTGATAAACGAGACGACGAAGCAGGAAACGAAGGAGTTTTTTGCCAACTATCTTACATTAGATGCTTTTAATTCANTACTTGGTATCATCATACTGTTGATGGTATGTCATATAGCATGGGGNATCATACTNGCTAATNTCAANAGNAAGCGTAANTCCNAACGAGGCAGTTTCGGTTTAAAGATACTTTGTGACAACCTGCAACATTTCGGGGATATGTTGTCGCCTCTATTCGGATTAGCGACATTAGGTATGTTGATATATTCGGTACCCCAGGTGATAGAGAACAAGAGCCGCATGGTTCACCTAATGAGTAACAAAACGATAGGTCAGGTAGAGAAAACACTGACGGAACCGAAGTCGGCCAACCTGTACCTTCCGATATACCGTGTAATCTTTAGTCAGTACTCCTCTAGTCTTGCCCAAGAACAGGTGGAGGATCTTGAAGAGGCCGTGAAAGAGGTGAAGGTAGANAGTTGCTCGTTTAAGAGTCGACAGATAATACTTATCATCGGTGAGAGCTACAATAAGTATCATTCTCAGTTGTATGACTATCCGNTGCCTACGACACCGAAACAGATGCTTCTGCGTAAAGACGGTTATTTAGTTACGTATACCGACGTTGTGGCACCATGGAATCTTACCAGTTATGTGTTTAAGAATGTGCTGTCTATGCATACCGCCGATGAGGAAGGACAATGGAGCGATGCCGCCCTCTTCCCCGAGGTGTTCAGAAAGGCAGGTTATCATGTGACGTTCATAACTAATCAGTTTATCACGAAGGCGAAGTCTGCNGTNTANGATTTCAGCGGNGGNTTCTTCNTNAANGATACNATNCTNTCNCATNGNCTCTTNGATACNAGAAACAAGATAACATANAATCTTGATTCAGGAATCCTAAAAGAATGGGATAAACTGAAACCCGAGGATACCGATGCGCAGTTGACGATATTACATCTTATGGGTCANCATGTGGGTTATAATAAGCGTTATCCTACAAACAGGAAATTCTTTACTGCTGAGTCGTATCCGAATCGTACTGACTTGAATGAGAAAGAGAAGAAAATCCTCGCAGACTACGATAATGCTACCCGTTATAATGACTCTATAGTCTTTGAGATAGTGAAAAGGGTATATAACGATGATGCTATCGTGATATACATGTCTGACCATGCGGAACAGATATATAATAACTCCCACACCTTCGGTCGACAGCATAATGCACAGCTGTCGGCAGACGTGGCACGTGAAGAGTTTGAGATACCNTTCTGGATATGGTGTTCAAGGAAGTACGCTAAGTCACATCCCGATGTCTTTAAGGCAATGTGGAAACGTAGAACGGCGCCTTTCTGTACTGATGCGTTGGCGCATACGTTGTTGGGCTTGGCAGGCATAGTGACTGACGAGTATAATCCTAAATGCGATTTACTCAGTCCCGAATACGATTCTTCCAGACCGCGAATACTGAAGGGTAAGACGGACTATGATAAGCTGATGAAAAAATGAACAGGAGTATAGACAGACGACAGATGGCGGTGATACGGGGTATAGCCATACTCGGTATCATGCTACATAACTACTGTCATTTCCTACATAAACTGAACGTGGTACAGGAGAATGAGTATCGTTTCTTTGCCGATCGCCCTCAACAGTTGTTTGCGCATCTTGCAGATAGCNGTAGTCATCTTTTCGTCGATTTGTGTTCCTTCTTCGGATGTTATGGTGTACCCCTGTTCCTTTTTGCAAGTGGTTATGGCTTGGTACTGAAATACGAGGACGAGAAATATCCTGCGGTAGGTACAGGTAGGTTTATATGGAACCATTATCGTAAACTGTTACGACTGATGTTAGACGGTTTTGTGCTATATATCCTCGTCTGTTATCTTAAACCTAATGGTTTCCATGGTTTTACCTTTCAGAATTTTGTAGCACAGGTGCTGATGTATATCAACCTACTTCCGAATCCNGGNTCGTTGATAAAACCGGGTCCATACTGGTTTTTCTCTCTTATGCTACAGCTTTACATAATATATCGCCTGCTGCTTCATCGTAGACACTGGTCTATCACGGTAGGTCTTATGGTAGTGTGTACCGTAGCACAGATGTGTTGTGGTCCGGAAAGTCTAAAACTGGACTGGTTGCGTTATAATTTTGTAGGATCGGTATTACCTTTTGGCTTTGGTATATTATACGCCCGTTACGGTAAGGAGATAAGTAATACGCAGTGGGCAATCGTAGCCGTGTTGAGTATCGCGGTAACAATGTTTGCCATCAACAACTACTATTCCTGGTTCTTCGTTCCACTGTTTATTATCACTGCCACCGTGGGTATCGTAAAGTTATTGCCGCAGTCGGTATGTCAACCCCTCGCATGGGTGGGAAGCATCTCCGCATTGTTGTTTGTTATGCATCCTGTTATGCGTGAGATAATAGTGTGGCGTTATCCTAAGTCGGATTACTATTTTGGAATAGCTATATATCTGCTGTCGACATTTGCCTTGGTACTGTTGTTCAGGGAATGTTATAAGGTGATATTACGTCACCGCAGATAATTTATCAGGCGAGAGCAGGGCGTTTCCTTGCATCTGTTATTATAATTGTAAAACTAAAATCTAGAAGATATGATACACAGAATATCGTTTATGACAGTTTGTGTGGCACTATCACTCACTGTCAGTGCACAGAAGCAGCTGCCGATGAGTTTGAACTACAACAAACCAGCAGAATTCTTTGAGGAGGCGTTACCGATAGGTAATGGAAAGATCGGAGCAATGGTCTATGGCGGGGCTCAGGACAACCTATTGTATCTTAATGATATAACGTTGTGGACGGGAAAGCCCGTAGATCCTGATCTCGGAAAAGGTGCGAGCAAATGGATCGATGTGATCCGTAAGGCGTTATATGCAGAGAATTATAAGTTGGCCGATTCACTGCAACATTATGTACAGGGACCTGGGTCGCAGTTTTATAAACCGTTGGGATATATAAATATCAGAGACCTGAAATCGGGCATGATAAGCAACTATCGTCGCACTCTTGATATCGACAGTGCTATATGTCGTGATTCTTATACGAAGGATGGGGTAGAGATAAGACGAGAATATATTGCTTCTAATCCGGATAATATCATTGCCGTACATATCACCTCTTCATCTAAAAAGATACTGAATCTGGAGATTTTGTTAAACAGTCTGTTGCCATGGCATGAAGTGACAGCGAAATCAAAGTGTTATCGTGACGGTACTCCGCGTGATGACATGTCTCGTCTGGTGATGACGGGATATCCTTCGGAGGACAGTCTCCATAATATACATTTCTGTACTGTCGTGCAGGTAAGTTGCGACGGTAAGGCTATTGCCGGCGACAGCACTGTAGTGGTTGACAATGCATCGGAGATAACAATCTTTGTTTCCAATGAGACCAGTTTCAACGGCTTCGATAAAGATCCCGTTGCTCAAGGTAAGGAATATATAGCGAATGCGCATGAGGATATAGATATAAGGGATTCATACCAGTCTATCAGAGCACGTCATGTGTCTGACTATCAGAATATCTACAACCGTTTCAAACTCTATTTGGGAGGACAGAAAGATGAACGACCTACGGATATGCAACTCTTAGCGTATACCGATAGCATCGAAGGTAACAGATACTTGGAGACCCTTTATATGCAGTATGGACGATATATGCTGATATCCAGTTCGCGTACGGAGGGTGTGCCAGCAAACCTACAGGGCTTATGGTCGCATCATCTGTGGGCACCATGGAGAGGCAACTATACTGTAAACATCAACTTAGAGGAAAACTATTGGCCTGCATTTGTGTCTAATATGGCCGAAGTGGCAGATCCCTTGGATGGTTTCATAAAGGCTCTGTCGGTAAACGGCAGTAATGTGGCAAAGAATTTCTATGGCGTTCAACATGGATGGTGTTCCAGTCATAACTCCGACATTTGGGCAATGGCTAATCCTGTAGGCGAGCATAAGGAGAGTCCGAAGTGGTCTAACTGGAACATGGGTGGCGCATGGCTAGTCAATACGTTATGGGAACGTTACATGTTTACGCAGGATAAGCAATACCTAAAAACCACCGCCTATCCTTTGATGAAAGGAGCTGCGGAATTCTGCCTGGAATGGCTCACGCCTAATCCTTATAAGTTAGGAGAACTGTTTACAGCACCGAGCACATCTCCCGAGAATACCTATATTACAGATAAGGGATATAACGGTGCTACATGTTACGGCGGTACTGCCGACCTAGCGATAATACGCGAACTCTTTAAGAATACCCGCACGGCAGCGATGACGCTTGGCGTGGATAAGGATTTAGTAGACAGGATACGCGACGCACAACGACAGTTGCATCCTTATACCGTAGGAGCGGAGGGAGATCTTAACGAATGGTACTACGACTGGAAAGATAAGGATTCTCTACATCGACACCAATCACATCTTATCGGTCTTTATCCCGGAAATAATCTTCCTTCACAGTATTATCCCGCTGCAGAGAAAACACTTATACAGAAAGGTGATGAGACGACAGGTTGGAGCACAGGTTGGAGAATAAACCTTTGGGCACGTCTAGGTAATGGTAACAAGGCGTATAAGGTGTACCGCAAACTGTTGACGTATGTCTCTCCTGATGATTATCAGGGCGAGGATAAACGTAGATCGGGCGGTACCTATCCTAATCTCTTCGATGCACATCCACCCTTCCAGATTGACGGTAACTTCGGCGGTACAGCGGGAGTATGTGAGATGTTAGTGCAGAGTCATGACGGTTTCATCGACCTGCTTCCTGCTCTCCCAGATACATGGCAGAGTGGTGAGGTGTCGGGTATCTGTGCCCGTGGCGGTATAGAGATAGAGATGAAATGGGAAAACGGCATAGTAACCTCTGCTCTACTGAAAAGCGTCAACAAACAAGATGTGTATGTCCGATATAACGGTAAAACCGAGTTGGTTAAGTTGAAGGCTGGAAAAAGAACTGCCTTAGCAGTTAATTGATAATTGATAGTTGATAGTTGATAGTTGGTCGCTTCGCGACGATAACCAGACTTTACAAAGGATATTTAATTATCAATTCTCCATTTTCAATTATCAATTAGAAAAGGCTCGGTCTGCTCATTTGGCTCGTCAGTCGTTGATAGTTAGTCGCTTCGCGACAATATTTATGATGTATTTCTATTTCGAGATTGTAAAACGATTAAGTTAAAAACGCTATATTTTAAGTACTTTATAAAATTATAATTGCATATATATAACTAAAATGCTTTTATGCGGTTAATAGAGTGAAAAAAGACCATTTTGAAGGAAAAAATATTTTGAGAGATAGAGAATCGTGCGTATCTTTGCATTGTCAATCAGACGAAAGAGTTCGTTGACAAACAAGATTCAAAGTAATTTTTTCATACATTTATTTTAGTTAGTAGTTAATAATTATTGTTTTTTTGTTATTAGAAAGTTATAAATCTCTCAAACAAATTTAGAAAAATCCTCGCTGTGAAGCGGGGATTTTTTTAATGTTCGCCCAGCATGGGTTCGTTCTAACGGGTGTAAGTCCCTAACACGCCCTAGCAGCGGGAAGTGTACAGCCGAAGACA
>Ga0065708_1039877_pt1 | contig 30554 bp, 23 predicted proteins | sample Hoacrofraction12_2_FD_59095 | JGI IMG/M metagenome (GOLD analysis project Ga0065708, IMG submission 59095) | Hoatzin crop microbial communities from Cojedes, Venezuela, sample from fiber fraction 12 v1 | ecosystem: Host-associated > Birds > Digestive system > Esophagus > Crop | place: Venezuela... | reverse complement strand
AAAGTCGCCAAAAACACCCTCAAAAAACTTGAGAATTTGGGCGCAAAAAAAACTTTTGCCGAAAATTTTTCATTTTCGCGCGTTAACGAACCTTAAAAATGAATATTTATTCCACGTTTTGCATAAAATTTTTCACATGCTTTAACAGTTTTTCTTGGTCTTTCGCGCTTCGTTTTCAGGAGACTTTTTTGTGCGGAGTGAAGTGTGCTAATGTATTAAAAATCAGTAAATTTATGCGATTAAGTGGTTTTTTATTCTTTTTATACGAAATAATACTTTATTTTTGCACGCGAATTTTGTAGAACGGTTGAAGACGCGGTTGTCTTGCCGTTCGGTTTTTATATATTTTGATGAACGTTAAAACAATAAGTTTTTTTAGATGAACGTAATTACGAAAAGTGTTCAGTTGCCTGATGGAAGAACCATCACGATTGAAACAGGTAAATTGGCGAAACAAACAGATGGTAGCGTAGTTCTGCGCATGGGAAACACAGTTCTTCTTGCTACTGTTTGCGCCGCAAAAGATGCAGTTCCCGGAACAGATTTTATGCCATTGCAGGTAGATTATCGCGAGCAGTATGCCGCAGCAGGACGTTTTCCTGGCGGTTTTACGAAGCGCGAGGGAAAGGCAAGCGATTCAGAGATTCTCACTTCGCGACTGGTAGATCGCGTTTTGCGTCCTCTCTTCCCCTCAAATTTTCATGCAGAAGTATTTGTTAACGTGATGCTTTTCAGTGCCGACGGTGTAGATCAGCCCGATGCACTGGCAGGTTTTGCTGCTTCTGCTGCTTTGGCATGCTCAGATATTCCTTTCGAATGCCCAATTAGTGAAGTTCGTGTAGCAAGAATCAACGGTGAATACGTCATCGACCCGACGTTTGAGCAGATGAAGAATGCCGATATGGATATTATGGTCGGCGCTTCTGCAGAAAACATTATGATGGTTGAAGGCGAGATGGACGAGGTGAGCGAGCAAGATTTGCTTGGCGCTTTGAAAGCCGCTATGGACGCTATCAAACCGATGTGCGAGCTGCAGACTGAACTCTCTAAAGAGTTGGGTAAAGATGTTAAACGAGAGTACGACCACGAGATTAACGACGAAGAGCTTCGTGAACAAATCAAACAGGAACTTTACCAGCCTGTTTACGATGTTACAAAGCAAGCCCTCGACAAGCACGCACGTCAAGACGCTTTCGACAAAATCATCGACGATTTCAAAACAGCATACGACGAGAAGCACGCTGAGCTTTCTGAAGATGAAATCGAAGAAAAACATGCTGAAGCCGATCGTTACTATCACGACGTGATGCGTGACGCGATGCGTCGTTGCATTCTCGACGAAGGAATCCGCTTGGACGGTCGTAAAACCGACGAGATTCGTCCGATTTGGTGCGAAGTTTCTCCGCTGCCAATGCCTCACGGAAGCGCTATCTTCACACGTGGCGAAACGCAAAGCTTGACAACATGTACGCTGGGCACTAAGTTAGACGAAAAACTCGTTGACGACGTGCTCGATAAGAGCTATATGCGATTCCTATTGCACTATAATTTCCCTCCATTCTGCACAGGCGAAGCCAAAGCACAGCGCAGTGTTGGTCGTAGAGAGATAGGTCACGGTCATCTTGCATGGCGTGCGCTTAAAGGACAGATCCCTTCAGACTTCCCTTACACTGTTCGACTTGTGTCGCAGATTCTGGAATCGAACGGATCATCATCAATGGCAACCGTATGTGCTGGTACGCTGGCGCTGATGGATGCAGGTGTTCCTATGAAAAAACCAGTTAGCGGCATCGCAATGGGTTTGATTAAAAATCCTGGCGAAGACAAATATGCCGTTTTGAGCGATATTCTTGGCGACGAAGACCACTTGGGCGACATGGACTTTAAGACTACAGGTACGAAAGATGGTCTTACCGCAACGCAAATGGATATCAAATGCGACGGATTGTCGTTTGAGATTCTCGAAAAAGCACTGATGCAAGCCAAAGCAGGTAGAGAACACATTCTTGGCAAACTGCTTGAGATCATGCCAGAACCACGCGAAGATTTGAAACCACACGTACCACGCATCGAAGCCTTCGAGATACCAAAAGATTTCATTGGTGCAGTGATTGGTCCTGGTGGAAAAGTGATCCAGCAGATGCAAGAAGAGACTGGCGCAACCATCACTATCGAAGAAGTTGATGGTGTAGGAAAAGTGCAAGTCAGCGCACCAAACAAAGAAAGCATTGATGCAGCAGTGAAGAAGATTAAGGCTATCGTCACCGTTCCTGAAGTTGGCGAAGTATATGAAGGCACTGTTCGCAGCATCATGCCTTACGGCTGTTTCGTTGAGATTCTTCCTGGAAAAGATGGACTGCTCCATATTTCGGAAATCGATTGGAAGCGTCTCGAAACCGTTGAAGAAGCAGGTCTAAAAGAAGGCGATAAGATCAACGTTAAGTTGCTCGAAATCGACCAAAAGACAGGCAAATACAAACTGTCTCACAAGGTTTTGATTCCGAAACCAGAGGGTTATGTTGAGCGCGAGCGTCGTCCACGCAACAATCAGCAGCATCAACACAACGGACAGCGTCGTCAGAACAATCAAAACCGCAATCAGCAAGACGGTTCTGCAGAAAACAAAACGCAGGAATAAAGCACGTTGATTGCTAATCATAACAATCCAATTCCCGTTGCTCACAAAAGAGTAGCGGGAATTGTTTTTTTGCCCATTTAATCGGTAAAAATTCTTTCAGAATCCACGCGCGAAAAGTAAATAAAATGTAATAATTTGGGAATGTCGCGACGTTTTCTTATCTTCGCGCTGTCTAATAAAAGTTACCTAATATTCAAATGAAACGTTTATTTCTTTTTTTGGTCGCACTCGTTAGTGCCGTTACAATGATGGGACAAGAGCCCACTTTCCTAAAAACACTCGTTCCCGACAATAAAATCCACGATTTTGGCACGATTCAAGAGAATGGTGGCAAAGTTTCGCACACATTCGTACTGAAAAACACAGGTTCTAAACCCGTATCGATTACCGAAGTCAACGCATGGTGTGGCTGTACGACAACCGATTACACGAAAGCCGCTATTCTTCCTGGTAAAACCGCAAAAGTAACCGTAACGTATAACCCTTACGGACGACCAGGAAAATTCAGCAAAGAAGTCGTTGCGCTGCTCAATGATGGCAAACAATACATCCGTCTATGGATCAAGGGCGATGTAAAAGGCTTCTTGCATCCCGTAACTGAAGATCATCCGTATGCGTTTGGCGAAGGATTGTATATGAGTTATAAGAAATTGCCTTTCCCAAACATGAAGAAAGGAGAAAAATACACGTTCAAACTTCGCGTAGCCAACGATACGAAAGAAATTATGAACGTAGATTTCGTTCGTCGTCCGAACAATAAAACCCTTCAGATGCCCAACCACCTCACGCTTCAGCCCAACGAGCGTCGCGTTGTAGAGGTTAGTTATACGCAACCACGTGAATACGATTACGCGCGCTACATTATGGTAGATGTTTACGTGAATGGTAAAAAAGTAGAACCACTCAAGGTTCTTTGGGTAAAGAATACAAGATTTCAAATGAATCCAGATAGCAAATGAAAAAAATCCGCTTCGCTCTCGCAATCCTTTGTTTTCCACTTAGTCTTTTAGCACAATCCGCTCCCGAACCTATTGCTCCGCTTCCGTCGGTTAACCAAGTAAACTGGCAGAAGATGGAGACGTATGCGTTTATCCACTTTGGACCAAACACATTCACAGACAAGGAATGGGGATATGGCGATGCGCCGCTCTCATGTTTCAATCCTACGAAATTGGATTGCGAACAGTGGGCTCGCACGCTAAAGGATGCTGGCATGAAAGGCATCATTCTGACCGCCAAACACCACGACGGTTTTTGTCTTTGGCCTACAAAATACACCGATTACAGCATTCGCAATACGCCATACAAGCAAGGCAAAGGCGATATTGTAGGAGAATTGGCAGCCGCTTGCAAGAAATACGGTCTGAAATTAGGTCTTTATCTTTCGCCTTGGGACCGTCATCAAGCGTTTTATGGCACTCCGCTTTACGTAGAATACTTCTACGCGCAGTTGGAAGAACTGCTTACGCAGTATGGAGAGATATTCGAGGTTTGGTTTGATGGTGCAAACGGAGGCGATGGCTACTATGGCGGTGCGCGAGAAGAGCGCAAAATCGATCGCAGAACGTATTATAATTTTCCTCGTGCATTCGAAATGGTTTCGCGTTTGCAGCCAAAGGCTGTGATTTTCAGTGATGGCGGACCTGGATGTCGCTGGGTTGGAAACGAAAGTGGTTATGCTTTCGCTACGAATTGGTCATTTTTGCGTAGCAAAGACGTTTATCCAGGCTACGCGCAATACTGGGAACTGCAGTCAGGTCACACAGATGGCGATGCTTGGGTAGCTGCCGAGTGTAATTTCTCGATACGACCAGGTTGGTTTTATCATGAAAGCCAAGACAATCAGGTGAAGTCGGTAGAGCAACTCACCGATTTATATTATAGAAGTGTGGGACATAACGGCACGATGCTCGTGAATTTCCCTGTGGATAAAGATGGATTGATTCATCCAATCGACAGCGCACGCATCCAAGCCTTTTATCAGCAAATCAAAAACGAACTCAAGACGGATTTGTTGGCGAAGAGTAAAGTTGTAGCATCGACTTCGCGCGGCAAATCTTATAGCGCTAAAGCCGTCATCGATGGCAATGACGAGACGTATTGGGCAACGCCCGATGGTGTTCTGCAAGGAACGCTGACGTTTACCTTACCGAAAAAACAGCAAATTAACCGTATGAAATTGCAGGAGTACATACCGCTGGGACAACGCGTGAAGTCGTTTGTCGTAGAGTATCTCTCTGGCAAAGAATGGCTGCCGTTGAAGGTGAAAGAAGAAACGACAACGATTGGTTATTGCCGTCTGTTGCGTTTCCCAACCGTTACGACACGCCAGTTGCGCGTTCGTTTCCTCGACGCTCGCGGTCCGTTGTGCATCCATACCGTTGCAGCCTATTTCGCGCCCAACGCGTTGGAAAGTTTTGACGTGCAACCTAAAGAAATAAAGAGTCTACCTTTCACCGCCACGCAGCAAGATGATGGTTTCTTGATTGATCTTGGCGAAAATCGCGAAGTGAAAGCGTTTTATTATCTGCCTCATCAAGGCGACAATCGTAAAGGATTGATTTCTTCTTACACGCTCTATGCAGGCGAAAATCCCGATGAAATGGGCGAAATTTCGCATGGAGAGTTCTCGAATATCCGCAATAATCCAGTGCTGCAAGAGATTTATTTCACACCAATCCGCGCGAGATATCTCAAACTAAAAGCCAACCGCATGGTTGTTTCGGGTGAAACGCCAGCCTATCAACAATTATTCGTGCAATAAAACCAGAAAAACTATGAAATACTTCGCTTTGTTACTGACCATTCTCTTCGCGTCGCCATCGCTTTTCGCGTGGAATCCACCGACAGTCTACCACCGCGATTTGAAGGTGAGTCATCTCAACACGCTCGAGCCACGCACCGCGTTTATGACTTACACCGATCGCGCTTCGGCTTTGACGCTCCGCTACGAAAACAGCAACGCTTATCAGTCGCTGAATGGCGAGTGGGATTTTCTTTACGCAGACGATGAGAGCGCGTTGCCATCAAATATCACCGACAGAAAGCCAAACATTTCTTGGAACAAAATAAACGTGCCTGGCAACTGGGAGGTTCAGGGTTATGGCGTGCCTATCTACACGAATACTGTGTATGAATTCAAACCCACAAACCCCAATCCGCCAACGCTGCCCGATAGGATTCCAGTCGGCGTTTACCATCGCGAATTTTCTGTGCCAACGTCTTGGAAAAATCAAGACATCTATCTCAATATTGGTGCAGCCAAATCGGGCGTTTATGTGTATATCAACGGAAAATTTGTAGGCTATAGCGAAGATTCAAAGAACCCTGCCGAGTATCTCATCAACGATTTTCTCGACGACGAAACAGCGACTTTGACGCTTGTTTGCTATCGTTGGAGTACTGGTTCATACTTAGAATGTCAGGATTTCTGGCGCTTGAGTGGTATAGAGCGTGATGTTGTACTTTGGACACAACCAAAACTAAAAATCTCCGATTTCATCGTGAAATCAACGCTCGATGATTCCTATCAGAACGGACTGTTTTCGCTCGATATTACATTCGAAAACAACGCTAAAAAACAAGGAAACGTTGAAATTGAATACGAATTGCTCGATGCAAACGGCAATTCGGTTTATCATTCTAACACGCAAAAATTGCCGATTTCATCGACAAATTACGCCCATTTCGAGACTTATTTGCCTAACGTAAAGAGTTGGTCGTCTGAAGAGCCAAACCTCTACACCTTATTAATTATTACGAAGCAGAAAGGCAAGGTTTTGGAAATCATTCCTTATCATGTAGGTTTCCGAAAATTCGAAATGAAAGACGTAACGTCGGCAGATGGTAGAATAGACCATTGCTTCTTTGTCAACGGAAAGCCGATTAAATTCAAAGGCGTCAACATCCACGAACACAATCCGTTGACTGGTCATTATGTTACAGAAGATTTAATTCGCAAAGACTTTGAATTGCTGCGCCAGAACAACTTCAACGCAGTGCGTCTCTGTCATTACCCACAGCAACACCGCTTTTATGAACTTGCAGATGAATACGGCTTGTTCGTATATGATGAAGCCAACATCGAAAGTCATGGCATGCGATACGACACACGTCGCGGTGGAACGCTGGGAAACAATCCTGACTGGCTGGAGTCGCATCTCTATCGCACCAAGAACATGTTTGAGCGCAACAAAAACTATCCCTGCGTTACGTTTTGGAGCTTAGGCAACGAGGCAGGCAATGGTTACAATTTTTACCAAACGTATTTGTGGATTAAAGAGCGTGAACAAAAAATCATGGACCGTCCAGTAAATTACGAACGCGCCATTTGGGAGTGGAATACCGATATGTTCGTGCCGCAATACCCAAGCGCTGACTGGTTCGAAGAGCAAGGCGCGAAAGGAAGTGACCGCCCTATCATGCCATCTGAATACGCCCATGCGATGGGAAATTCAACTGGAAACTTCAAAGGGCAGTGGGACGCCATCTATCGCTACAATAATCTTCAAGGAGGATTCATTTGGGACTGGGTTGATCAAGGTTTAGCAATCGGAACTACAGAAAATACAGCGCTAAAAGCGAACGCTAATCACACAAAACCATTCTTTGCTTACGGCGGTGACTTTGGCGAAAACGAACCAAGCGATGGCAATTTCCTATGTAACGGCGTTGTCAATCCAGATCGCACTCCGCATCCCGCAATGAGTGAAATTAAATATGTACATCAAAACGTTGCGTTCGAGGCGCTTGACATTGCGAAAGGCAAACTGCGCGTGACGAATCGATTCTATTTCACTACGTTGCGCGATTACGATATTTCCTATGAGTGGTTGCGCATTTCCGACCAATCAAACGTGATTGCCAACGGCAAAATCGACCTCAATACCGAGCCACAAGCATCGGATGACGTGACGATCAGCGTGCCCGAAACCAACGAAGCTGGCGAATATTTCCTTCAACTGACGGTTCGTCAGAAGAACGCAACGCTTGGCGTTCCTGCTGGGCATGTTGTAGCGATAGAAGAGTTCGCTCTGCCAACGAATTTCACGAAGAAAACAATCGCATCCAACGGTCCTGCACTCCGCATCAATAAGACCGCCGATGAGGTGAGCATCGTTTCCGACAAGGTTCGTTTTGTTTTCAACAAATCGCGCGGTATGGTTACGTCTTACAAAGTCGATAATCAAGAATACATCTACGATGGATTCGGTTTGCAACCCAACTTCTGGCGTGCGCCAAACGACAACGATTACGGCAACGGACAGCCGAAACGCGGTCAGACTTGGAAGAAATCGAGCACCGATTTCAATGTAATTGCTTGCCAAACCACAATGATTGGCAAAGCAGCACGCCTGTCGGTTACTTATAAACTCGATGCTGGCAACGAATACAACGTTGTTTACACCATCCAACCCGATGGAAAAATTCTCGCAAACGTGACGTTCCAACCCGCCAAAGAAGGCGTTGCCGAACTGCCTCGCGTGGGATTGCGTTTCCGTATGCCGAAAGAGATGCAAAACGTGCGCTATTTCGGTCGCGGTCCTGCTGAAAACTATTTCGATCGCAAGGCTGGAACACTCGTAAACATCTACGAAACAACTGCCGAAGACATGGCTTATCCTTACGTCAGACCACAAGAAACTGGTCATCACACCGATACGCGATGGCTGGCGCTATACAATACGAGCGGAAATGGTTTGATTGTCGAAACAGATAGTCTGTTTGAGTTCAACGCACTGCGTTATAGCATCGAAAATCTCGATGGTCAAGAAGCTACTTGGCGCGCTTATCAATGGAATAACTACTCTCCAGACGAGTACGACCATCACGCTGAATCGGCAGCACGCAATGTTTTGCGTCGCCAAACGCACAACGACGATCTTTTCTTGCAGCCTTACGTTGAGGTTTCGCTCGATTGGCGCATGCAAGGCATTGGCGGCTACGACAGTTGGGGCGCTTGGCCAGACAAAAAGCATCTTATTCCATCACAACAGCAAATAAAATGGTCGTTTAGCATACGACCCTACAAAAATCAATAACCTATATGAAACGTCAACTTTCCTTTTTCTTACTTTTATTGTGCTGCGTTTCCGTTTCTGCAGCACCTAAGAAATTGCCGTATCAAGACAAAAATCTGTCTGTCGATGCACGTGTTAGCGACCTCATCTCGCGCATGACACTCGAAGAAAAGATTGGACAGCTTTGCTGTGCAATGGCTTGGAATTATTATACCATTGACGGCAGAAAAAGCGTTCGCCCATCCGAATCGTTCAAAAAAGATGTTCGCGATTTCAATGTGGGCATGTTGTGGGCGACATATCGCGCAGATCCGTGGACACAAAAGACACTTGCCGACGGATTGAACCCAGAACTGGCTGCCAAAGCAGGCAACGCGCTCCAGAAATACGTCATCGAAAACACGCGTCTCGGCATTCCGCTTTTCCTTGCTGAAGAAGCGCCACACGGTCACATGGCGATTGGCACCACCGTTTTCCCAACTGGCATCGGAATGGCTGCGACTTTTTCGCCTGAATTGATTGAAGAGACTGGTAGAGTCATCGCTAAAGAAATTCGTTTGCAGGGTGCGCATATTAGTTATGGTCCAGTGCTCGACCTTGCGCGCGATCCGCGTTGGAGTAGAGTGGAAGAAACGATGGGCGAAGACCCAGTTCTGACTGCAATCATCGGTTCTGCGATGGTCAAAGGATTGGGTGGCGGAAATATCTCACAACCTTACGCTACGCTGGCAACGCTTAAGCATTTTATTGCATACGGAACGACCGAAGGTGGACAGAATGGAAATCAAACAATGATTGGACAGCGCGAGTTGTTCTCTAATTTCTTGCCGCCATTCAAGCGCGTTATCGATGCAGGTGCGCTCTCGGTGATGACATCCTACAACTCGCTCGACGGCATTCCGTCAACGATGAACGATTTTCTATTGAAAGACGTTCTTCGTAAGCAGTGGAATTTTCGCGGTTTTGTGGTTAGCGATCTTTTCAGCATCGACGGCATTTACGGCACGCATGGAGTGGCGAAAGATTTGCAGGAAGCGGCTGCGTATTCATTGAATGCTGGCGTCGATGTTGACCTTGGCGCAACGGCATTCCGCACGCTTTCTGATGCTGTAAAGCAGGGTCAGGTTGCTGAATCTGCCATCGACGAGGCTTGTGCTAACGTTTTGCGATTGAAATTCGAAATGGGACTCTTCGATAACCCTTATGTAGAACCAAAATTAACGAAAGATGTGCGCTCAGCAGAGCATATCGACGTGGCGCATCGCGTGGATCAAGCGTCGATTACGTTGCTCGAAAACAAGCAGAACATTCTTCCGTTGAAGAAAAACACGAAAGTGGCGGTCATCGGACCGAACGCTGACAATCGCTATAACATGCTTGGCGACTACACTGCACCGCAAGAGGATTCGAATATCATTACGATTCTCGATGGCGTGCGCCAGAAAGTGGGTGCGGACAATGTGATTTACGCCAAAGGTTGTGCGGTTCGCGATAGCAATCAAGTGGATATCGAAGCGGCTGTACGTGCAGCGCGTCAGGCTGACGTGGTCATCGTGGCTGTAGGTGGTTCAAGTGCGCGCGATTTCAAGACGAGTTACAAAGAAACTGGTGCTGCAATAACCGACGAAAGCGCTGGTTTGAGCGATATGGATTGCGGCGAAGGATTCGACCGCGCAACGCTTGGCTTGCTTGGCAAGCAGAACGAGCTTCTCGATGCACTGCATCAGGTTGGCAAACCCATGATAGTTGTGTATATCGAAGGTCGTCCGCTGCTCAAGAATTGGGCACACGAGAATGCTGATGCGCTCATCGACGCTTACTATCCTGGTCAACAAGGTGGCTTGGCTATAGCAGATGTGATTTTCGGCGATTACAACCCATCTGGCAGACTGCCGTATTCGATTCCAATCCACGAGGGTCAGCTTCCTGTTTATTATAACAAAAAAGCGCCAGCGCCACACAAATACGTCGAGATGTCGGCTATGCCGCTCTATTCCTTCGGTTACGGACTCAGTTTTACGTCGTTCAAATACAGCAATCTGCAGGTTTCGGGCAACGGAAAAGGTGCAACCGTTTCGTTCGACATAACAAACACAGGCGGATATGACGGAGATGAGGTCGCACAGCTTTATCTTCGCGACGAGCAAGCGTCAACGGTGCAGCCAGTGATGCAACTTAAAAACTTCGCGCGCGTGTATATAAAGAAAGGTGAGACGAAACACGTTTCGCTCTCGCTCTCCGAAGAAGATCTGCAGGTCATCGACCGCAACATGCAGCCCGTTGTCGAACCTGGTACATTCAAAGTAATGGTCGGTGCCGCCTCCAACGACATCCGACTCGAAGGCACGCTTACCGTCTCGCAATAAGACGCAACATCAACCCATAAATATCCCATCTGAATACCCGCTTCAGATGGGATTTTTTTGTATATTTAGATATGTATCTCAATTATCCAATTGATTTTTTGTAAGCTTCTTTATACATTTTCATTCCTCCTACATGGTTAAGAGGAGCATGAATATCCCAAGGAACTAATATCATTGTTTTTCCATCGAGATTTTCGTGCCAAACTAATATCCTTCTTGTAGGATTATCACATCTTTTCCATACTTCTTCTGCTGAACATTTCCAATGTTCCGCTAATTTTTCAACGTATTCTGAACTGCCTCTATACACACTTATTACGTAACGATCGAACCTATCATTCGGATTCAGACCTTTTTGTTCTGCCAGTTTCTTATTGGCGTTAATGTCAAGCGTCAGTTTATTAAAATTATTACTTGCCTTTAAATGTTCTCCAATTCCTTTCTCGCTATTCCAAACAACTTTGCCATATACCTGATTCATTGCTTCGAAATCGGGTTGACCATTTTTATATGGAATAGGATCGTTTTCTTTAAGACCCCATTTTTCTTTAATTTGGCGCCATGTAAGTCCTTCCTTATTACCATAGCCTTTAGATTTAGGAACATCGTCTAAATTTGGATAAAAATCGGAATTTCCACGAGCGCCAGACCATTTTCCTTTACCATCGGTAGGAAATTTAGCATCTCTCATTATCTTGATGCGTTCTTCTCTCGATAAATTTTTTGAGATAAAATCAGAGAAATCTATTTCTTGAACTTTAAGCGTTTTAGAAACTAAAGTTTTATTTTGTGATTTAATATCGAGATGAGCATACTTCGGCTGTTCTAATCCATCTGTATAGTCTAATCTATACGAAACATTTAAGTCATTTCCTTTGTATGTCTGTTTTAGATTCTTAAAAATCTGTTCTCCGTCTTCGTCAAAGATAGCATCGTGATTCCTATTAATGACATTCGTCATCAGTTCTTCTGATGTAAGTCCTTTAGCTTCTATATTAGATATTCTGCCGACACCATCAATCTTATAAAGATATTGTACTCCGTTCTCGCCTTTGATTTTATAGATACTATTGGGTAATAGTTCTCTATTTAAGATAGAATTGTCGGAGAATATTTTTTCTCCTTTTTTCAAAGGATTTAAAGTAACGATTCCATCTTTTACTTGTGCAATCTTGTTGCCTTTAGAATCAAATATCTTAACTAAACTTCCTTCATTTTTTAAAGTTAATCCATCAAATGTCTTACGACCAGAACTTTTCGCATTAACAAACATTTTGTAAAAGTTGATGTTCTCTGCCAATTTTGGTGCATCTTTTGTAAGAACTTTAAACTCATCAGTAGAAGGTTTACATGCAAGCATCTTTTCTAAAAAAGATGGATCTTCATGAATTGTTTTTTCAATTCCACGCTGTAATGTTCCATCCAAACGCTCCAAGTCAGAACCAAAATTGATATGTTCTTTTTTAATGGATTTCAATATATCTTTCCATTTCATTTTTCGCAAAGCATCTCTACTAAATCCACGCAAAGCAGATTCACTAACGTTTTCCGCAGTTTCTTTCACTACTTTCTCTGCAGATTCCTTTGCGACTTCTTTAGATGTATTCTTTGCTATTTTTGCGCAAGAACTTACAAATCCTAATAATAGAACTATTAAAATAATATTAATGTACTTCATAAAAATGAATGGTATTTTGGTCTAAATTTTCGTGTATTGAATGTATGTCTACGTTATACTTTTCTTGATGCTGCTCACGAATGGAGTTTAATAATTTATTATCATTACGTGAAGTTAATATAATTGATAAAATTATTACAATTACAGTTACAATTAAATCCATAACCCAACCTAGATCATGAATACATATACCAATTAAACCGATAATCAACCATACTATAAATATTCCAAGCAACCATTCAAAAATTGTTGTGCCGACCTCTATAATGATATTATTGCGCGAATACTTACCCATATCATATAAAGAAGTCTCTACATTTTGCAATTCTATTTTGTTTAGAGTTGGCAAGTTTGCATTTTGTTTGAATCTTGAGCGTATATTCTTTATGTCGGTCAAATACTTTTGATTTAATGTATTGATCTCTTGTTCTACTTCAAGTGAGTTAAAATATTTATTAGATTTTACACTCCACATATCCTCCCATTCTTGGTTGTTTTTGATAATGTATTTAAACATATTGGAGAAATATGAGAGAAGGCCAAGTTCTTTGTCTTCGAATTGTTCTAACTGCTTCTCAAAACTATTATCTAAAATGTCTTGCAACGTAGATACATAGTCTTGATTATATTGTAACTCAACATCTTTATATTGTTCAGCAGTTACACTTGTAAGTTTGACATTATCATCAGAAGTTAATTCTAACTTCTCATTAACTTTCGTACGCAGTTTTTCTGCCTCCTTGTCTTGACAAGAAGTTACAATAAAAACTAATGATAAGAAGACTAATAATCGAACTACTACTAATTTCATATAGTCTGTTCGATTACAGGATTTATTTTATCAACATAATTATCTTGCATAGCGGAAGGTGAAAAGACGAGACTACACAACCATGCAATAAAAAATATGATTAATTCTATCAATAATGGCCATAAAAACTCTATCCATTTAGTATATGCAAGTAATAGAATTATAATTATATTAATTCCCCAAAAAATAATCGGATGATGTGCAGGGAAATTTTTAATAGTGTCCCACCAACCATATTCTGGATCAATAGCAGATTGAAGTTTTGAGAAAGATTGATCATTCATTGTATAATAAGTTGCAACCTCTCGAATTCTTTCCTCAAATTTTACGGTTGGTTTTGTTTTGCCATCTCTTAATCTGTTAATTATCGATGGTGTCGCCCCCAACATTCTTGACAATGCTTCCACATCGCCATCACATCCAATATATAAATCATTTAAAAGTTCTTGTGAAGGACGATTTTCAACAATGCCTGCAATTTCCATTCTTTTCTCTTCTTTGTTGTCCGATGAACAAGATACAAAAAATGTCGTGCTTAACAACACACATAGTGTAAAACAAATTTTTTTCATAATAATTCTATTTTAGTATTATAATTGTCATTATTTAATTAAGGATTGACAAATGTATATAATTTTCTGTTAATTCTAAAATTTCTACATAAATTTCTGTAGAAAATATCTTTCGAAGCAGCTACATTTTAGGTTGCAGACGAAATTGTTAAAGCATGCAAAACCGTTTATGCAAAACGATGAATAAATATGCAAAGAATTAAGATTCGTTAACGCGCGAAAATGAAAAATTTTCGCCTCTCACTGTTCGACCGACCAAAAACCTGTGTTTTTTAACCCCCTTTTACGTGCATTTTTTTGTTAAAATGACTGTTAACAAATGTAAATGATATGAGATAGAAAATTATTTCACGTGAGATAAATTTTTATCTCACGTGAAATAAATTTGTAAACAGCGCTTTTTCCAAATCAAAAAAACGCGAAAAATTTTCAAAACTCAACGAAAAAATTGCACAAATCATCGATTTTGTGCAAAAAATCGGCGTTTTTTGTAAAGATTTTTCATTGCACACTTTTTTCGAGTGTGCAAAACAGATGAAAAAACCGCCATTTTTTTTCTAAAACGCAAAGTTTTGCTGGTAAAAATCACATGCCCGATTTTACATTTATTAACGCAATTTCTTGCATTTTTATGCAAAATCTTTCTATCTGCACAACTGACAGCCTTCGCATTTATTGAGTTCGCCACGGAAACGCTTATCGACGAGGTAGTGGAGGCGGTCTTTGAGCGGTTCGAGCGTGATGGTGTCAACGACTTCGTTGATGAATGCCATCTCCAACAGCAGTTTGGCTTCCTTAACGCTAATGCCGCGCTGCTGCATGTAGAAGAGTGCGGCGTCATTGAGTTGACCTACGGTTGAGCCGTGGCTGCATTTGACGTCATCTGCATAGATTTCGAGCATCGGTTGCGTGTACATGCGAGCGTCTCGCGTGGCGCAGAGATTTTGATTGACTTCTTCAGAAACGGTTTTCTGTGCACCATGACGAACAAGTACTCTACCAGCGAACGCTCCTACTGCTTTATCATCGAGAACGTACTTGTAGAGTTCGTGACTCGTGCAGTGAGCAACCTGATGGTCGATGAGCGTGTTGTTGTCCACGTGTTGATTTTTGTCGGCTATTACACAACCGTTGCAGAAGCACTCACTACCTTCGCCTTTGAACGTGAGATCGAGGCGGTTGCGCGTGATACCGTTGTGAAGCGTGATGACATGATGATGAACGCGACTGTTAGCCTGCTGTTCGATGTAAACATTGCTCACACGCGTGTTCTTGGCGTGCGTTTCCTCGAGACAATAAAGTCTGAGTTGCGCGTTTTCGCCTACGAAAGCTTCGGTTACCTGCGTTGTAAGAAAGTTTCGGTCGTCTGCAGCGTGGTCACAGAATAAAAAATCAGCTTGAGCGCCTTCGTCAAGCACTATCAGAACGCGACGATTCACCATCAAATCGACGTCGGCACGTAAGATATTGATGACTTGTATGGTCTTTTCGATTTTCACTCCACGAGGTACATAAACAAACAAACCATCTTGAGCGAACATCGTGTTGAGAGCCGTTACGGAATCATCTTCAACAGAAGCCAATTTCCCGTAAAATTTCTCGATGAGATTTGTCAAAAATTCCGATGAAATCGGCGATTTTTGACCCTCTAACGAAGTCCCTTGAGTTAGAAAATGGGGATTTTTTGAAGAAATTTCGCTCAATGAACCTAAAATTACGCCCTCTGGCAGATGCGTTTTAGGCAGAGCATTTTGATAGAATCCATCGTTGACAACGAAATACAATTGCGTGCTAAGATTAGGCACGTCACACTGGAACGCCTTGTATGGATCTACGGGAATAGTTAAGCGATTGAAATTCAAACCATAGTCAGGCGCGAACAGTTTTTGCATGTCCGTATATTTGTAACGCTCGACTTTGCGCGATGGAAAACCCTTTTCGCAGAACGAAGCAAACGCTTTGTCGCGCAGAGCATTCAAGACAGGAGCGCTATGCTTGTCGATGGCATCGCGTTGCTGCTGAAAAAGGTCGATATATTGCTGTTCGCTACTCATTACTCTCCTGTTTTATCCAGTCGTAACCCTTTTCTTGAATCTCTTTTGCCAGTTCTGGACCAGCCGTTTTCACGATTTTGCCGTTGTATAAGATGTGAACCACGTTCGGTTTAATCATTTCGAGCAAGCGATCGTAATGCGTGATGACGATGCAGCTGCACTCTGGCGTGAGCAATTTATTGACTCCGTCGGCTACGATGCGCATGGCGTCAACGTCAAGACCCGAGTCAGTCTCGTCGAGAATAGCGAGCGTTGGCTCAAGCATAGACATCTGAAAAATTTCGTTGCGTTTCTTTTCGCCACCGCTAAAGCCCTCGTTCACAGAGCGACGCGTAAATTTGCTATCGAGTTCAACAATTTTGCGCTTTTCGTTCATCAATTTCAGAAATTCAGCCGCTTTCAACTCTGGCAAACCATGATATTTTCGTTTCTCATTGACTGCCGTTTTTAAGAAATTGACCATCGAAACGCCAGGAATCTCGATAGGATACTGGAACGACAAGAAAATGCCCTCGTTTGCTCGTTCTTCAGGTTTAAGCGCCAGCAAATCTTTGCCATTGAAGTGAATTTCACCCTCAGTTACTTCATATAGCGGATTACCTACAAGCACTGCGCTCAGCGTGCTTTTACCTGAGCCGTTAGGTCCCATAATTGCGTGCGTTTCTCCTTTGTTTATGGTCAAATTGATGCCACGCAAAATTTCTTTATCGCCGATTCTGGCATGCAGATTTTTTATCTCTAACATAATATCAGATGTTGCTTAACTATATAAATATATGTGTTCGCGACGAAATAGCCACACTATCCAACCGTACCTTCAAGCGTTACGGACAAGAGTTTCTGTGCTTCGACGGCAAATTCCATCGGTAATTTATTCAAAACCTCCTTTGCGTAACCGTTGACAATCAAACCGACAGCCTGTTCGGTTGGAATGCCACGCTGGTTGCAATAGAGTAGTTGATCTTCGCTAATCTTGCTGGTTGTAGCTTCATGCTCTACGACAGCAGATGGGTTGTGTACATCCATATAAGGGAACGTGTGTGCGCCACAGTCACTGCCTAACAAAAGACTATCGCAGGAACTGTAATTTCGGGCGTTCTCTGCTTTTGGTGCTACACGCACAAGACCGCGATAGGAGTTCTCGCTGTGACCAGCGGATATGCCTTTCGAAATGATGGTGCTGCGCGTATTTTTCCCAAGATGAATCATTTTCGTTCCAGTATCAGCCTGTTGATAATGGTTAGTCACTGCAACGCTATAAAATTCCGCTTGAGAATCATCGCCACGAAGCACGCACGAAGGATATTTCCACGTGATTGCCGAACCTGTCTCGACTTGCGTCCACGATAACTTCGAAGCATGACCGCGCAAATCGCCTCGTTTCGTCACGAGATTGAACACACCACCTTTGCCGTTCTCATCGCCAGGATACCAGTTCTGCACCGTAGAATATTTAACTTCGGCTCTTTCGTTTACAATGATTTCAACGACAGCCGCATGCAACTGATTTTCATCGCGCATCGGTGCGGTACAGCCTTCGAGATACGATACGTAAGCATCGTCGTCGGCTACGATAAGCGTGCGTTCGAACTGACCAGTGTTGCGGGCGTTGATTCTGAAATAAGAACTCAACTCCATCGGACAGCGAACGCCCTTCGGTATATACACAAACGAGCCATCGCTGAACACAGCGCTATTGAGTGCGGCAAAGAAATTGTCGCTATACGGCACTACTGTACCGAGATATTGTTTTACTAAATCAGGATGATTTTTGACGGCTTCGCCTATAGAACAAAAAATGATGCCCATTTCTGCCAATTTATCCTTAAATGTGGTTTTAACAGAAACGGAATCCATAATTGCATCGACCGCCATACCGCTCAACTCAAGGCGTTCTTCGAGCGGAATGCCGAGTTTGTCGAATGTTTTCTCCAGTTCAGGATCGATTTCCTTGTTGACTGGTTTTTTAGCGAGTGGATCGGCGTAATAAGAAATAGCCTGATAGTCGATTGGAGGAATGCGCAAATGTCCCCAATCGGGTTGTTGGAGCGTCAACCAATGGCGATAGGCTTTCAAACGAAAGTCAAGCATCCACTCGGGCTCGCCTTTCTTTGCAGAAATCTGCCGAACGACCTGCTCGTTCAATCCTTTATCGATGATTTCCGTTTGTATGTCGGTCGTAAATCCGAATTCGTACTTTTTATCGGCTACGCTTCGTACAAACTCATTACTCCTTTTTTCAGACATAATATATGAAAGACGCGCCTCTCTTAAAGCCAGAGAGACGCATCTTGTGTAAGTTTTTTACAGTTTTTGTTGTACTTCGATTTCGGTGAACGTTTCAATGATATCGCCTTCGTGTATATCGTTGAAATTAACGAGGCTGATACCACATTCAAAGCCCGTTGCCACCTCTTTCACATCATCTTTATAGCGCTTCAAAGCGCTGATTGGTGCGGTGTGAACAACGATTCCGTCGCGAATAACGCGTGCTTTGTCAGCGCGATGCACTTTACCTTCGGTAACCAAAGCACCAGCGACGGTTCCAACTTTCGAAATCTTGAATACCTGCTTCACTTCTACCTGACCTGTAACAACTTCTTTCTTCACTTTGTCAAGCATACCAATCATGGCGGACTTCACGTCGTCGATGGCGTCGTAGATGACAGAATACGTGTTGATTTCTACACCTTCTTGGTCTGCCAATTTACGAGCAGCGGCTGACGGACGAACTTGGAATCCCACGATGATAGCGTCAGAAGCATCGGCGAGCGTAACGTCGTTCTCGCTAATCTGACCCACAGCCTTGTAGATGACGTCAACTTTGATCTTTTCTGTAGAAAGTTTGATGAACGAATCGCTCAGTGCTTCAATACTACCGTCGGTGTCACCCTTCACGATAATATTCAATTCCTTGAATGATCCTAAAGCGATGCGGTGAGATATGTCGCTGAGTGTCAATCGTTTCTGCGTGCGCAAGCCTTGTTCGCGTTGCAGTTGCAAGCGTTTGTTGGCTATCTCGCGTGCTTCTTGTTCGGTTTCAAGTATATGGAAAGTGTCGCCTGCTGTAGGAGCACCGTTAAGACCGAGAATAATCGCAGGTTCTGCTGGTTTAGCAGAGTCGATGCGCTGATTACGTTCGTTGAACATCGCTTTAATACGACCCCAACTCGTTCCAGCGATAATATTATCGCCAACGCGAAGCGTACCATTGCTTACCAGCACCGTACTAACGTAGCCGCGACCTTTATCGAGTGAAGATTCGATGATCGAACCTGTGGCTTTACGATTTGGATTGGCTTTCAAGTCGAGCATCTCTGCTTCCAACAAAACTTTGTCAAGCAGTTCTGCCACGCCAATGCCTTTCTTCGCTGATATTTCTTGGCATTGGTATTTTCCACCCCATTCTTCAACGAGCAGATTCATGTTCGCCAAATCTTCGCGAATCTTATCTGGGTTTGCGCCTGGCTTATCTATCTTGTTAATAGCGAAAACCATCGGCACATTCGCTGCTTGTGCGTGAGCGATTGCTTCTTTTGTCGTTGGCATCACACTGTCATCGGCTGCGATAATGATGATAGCGATGTCGGTTACTTGTGCACCACGAGCACGCATGGCTGTAAACGCTTCGTGTCCTGGCGTATCAAGGAAGGTAATGCGTCGTCCGTCTTCGAGTTTCACGTTATACGCACCGATATGCTGTGTAATTCCACCTGCCTCGCCTGCAATGACGTTTGTCTTTCGTATGTAATCGAGCAACGAAGTCTTACCGTGATCGACGTGTCCCATGACTGTCACAATCGGAGCGCGTGGAACGAGATCTGACTCATCGTCTGCTTCTTCGCTAACGGCTTCCTGCACTTCTGCGCTGACGTATTCGGTTTTGAAACCAAATTCTTCAGCAACGAGATTGATTGTTTCAGCATCCAAACGCTGGTTGATTGAAACCATAATGCCCACGCTCATCAAAGTGCCGATAACTTGATTAACGCTGATATTCATCATGTTAGCCAATTCGCTTACGGTAACAAATTCCGTCAACTTAAGCACTTTGCTTTCAGCGCGTTCTGCCTGAGCTTCCTCTTGCAGCTTTTCGTGCACTGCATCACGTTTTTCTTTACGATATTTTGCGCCTTTCTTGTTCTGACTCTGCTTGTTGGTCAAGCGAGCGAGCGTTTCTTTAACCTGACGTGCGATATCTTCTTCGTCAACTTCGATAGAACGTTGATTTTTCTTGCGTGGTTTCTGATTCTTTTTCGACGCGTTTCTATTAGCTTGGCCATTCGCAGCTGGCTGGCTTGCCGCTGCAGCTATGTCAACGAGTCCTTTCTTGATACGGGCACGCTTTTTCTTCTCGCCACCTTGCTGTTGCGCTTTCTTCTCGCGCTCGCGACGTTTTTCTTCTTTCGTCTTTGGTTTAGGGCGAGTGGTTTGGTTGATAGAATCGAGATCGATTTTACCAACGACATTCAACTGAACCTTCGGAAGATTTTGCTCGCTTTTGGTTTGGAAAACTTTAGGATCTTCTGCTGTCTCAGCTTTTTGCTTTTCTACTTCAGCGTTTGGCTGTTTTGGAGCAGTTTTTCCCGATGAAATGGGCGATTTTTGCGCTTTTTCTTCTTTCGTTTCCGCTTTCGGAGCAGCTGGTTTAGCATCCGATTTTGGCTTTTCAGCAACCTTTTTCGCAGGTTCGGCTTTCGGTTCTGCCTTCACTGGCGTTTCAGGTTTCTTGTTTTCCTTTTTCGGTTTATTGACTGCATCCAAATCAATCTTTCCGAGCGGTTTGAATTGCTGCGTCTTCGGAGTCTCAGGCGCCTTTTCCTCAACAGGTTTCTTGTCGGTTGCAGGTTCTTTCTCCTTCTTTGGTTTCTTTGGGAAAGCGATTGCTGCCTGCTGCTTCATCTCCTTGTCTTTGGAGAATTGCTGTTTGAGCATCTCATACTGCTCGTCGGTGATTTTAGAATTCAGTCCCAGCGACTCACTGCCTTCAACGCCTTTCTGCGAAAGGAATTCTATGGCGGTATCTTTACCGATGTTTAGTTCTCTAATTACTTGATTTAATCTTATGGCCATTGATTATGATTTAATTTTTTATGTTTCTTTGTCCTATGCAGATGGTTTTCGAAATTATTGTTCGAACTCTGCGCGTAATACTTCGAGAAGATGGTCAACGGTTTCTTCCTCAAGGTCAGCTTTTTCGATAAGCATTTCGCGAGGAGCATTCAGAACTGCTTTTGCAGTGTCAAGACCTATCGCTTTAATCGCATCGATTACCCAAGTATCAATCTCGTCTGAGAATTCTTCCAGATAGATATCTTCCTCGTCGTCTTCGTCGTGAGTATCGCGGAATACGTCGATGGTGTACTCGGTCAGCATAGATGCCAACTTAATGTTCAGACCGCCACGACCAATTGCCAGACTTACTTGCTCAGGATCGAGATATACCTCTGCTTTATGCTCTTCTTCGTTGAGCAAAATGCGGTTAACATGGGCAGGACTCAGCGCACGCTGAATGAAAAGCTTCGTGTTGGTGGTGAAATTGATGACATCGATGTTTTCATTGCACAGTTCGCGAACAATACCATGCACGCGACTACCTTTTACACCAACGCAAGCGCCTACTGGATCGATGCGATCGTCGTAGCTCTCAACGGCAATTTTTGCGCGTTCACCTGGAATACGAGCGATTTTGCGGATAGAAATCAGTCCATCTGCAATCTCTGGCACTTCAGCCTCAAGCAATCGCTGCAAGAAGACAGGACTTGTGCGGCTCAAGATAATCTTCGGATTATTGTTTTCATTGTCAACGCGATGGATCACAGCGCGCAACGTTTCGCCTTTACGATATTGCTCAGACGGAATCTGCTCATCCTTCGGCAGAATCAGCTCGTTGTTCTCGTCGTCCACGAGCAACACCTCGCGCTTCCATACCTGATAAACTTCGCCTGCAATCACTTCGCCCACGCGATCCTTATATTTATTATATAGGGCATCGTGCTCCAGTTCGAGAACCTTCGAAGCAAGCGTCTGACGAAGCGTCAAAATAGCGCGACGACCGAACTTCGAAAATTCAACAGGCTCACTAATCTGCTCGCCAACCTCGTAATCGGCTTCAATCTTCTGCGCATCCTTCAGACTAATCTCTTTGTTTTCGTCAGAAACTTCGCCATCGGGAACAATAACTCGGTTGCGATAAATTTCGCAGTCGCCTTTGTCAGGATTGACAATCACGTCGAAATTTTCATCACTACCGAAAATCTTTGCCAACACATTGCGGAAACTTTCCTCCAACACGCTGACGAGCGTGGTGCGATCAATGTCTTTCTTCTCCTTAAACTCTTTGAAGGAGTCGATCATGTCCACGCGCTCTTCTTGTTGTTTCTTTGCTGCCATAGCTTTACTTAAAACTTTATTAAATATTTCGTGTATTTTATCTCATTCATGTCGAACTGATAGTCCACATCCTTCAGAACAGGGCGTTTCTTGCCTTCTTCCTTCACTTTTTCGCGTACACTAACAACAAATTTCGGCGCATCAACGCTCTTAAGCAAACCTTTATACTTCTTGCCCTGCGCATCCTGAACCTCAACTTCCTTGCCCACGAAATTCTCATACTGCTGTGGAACTTTAAAAGGCTGACCCAGACCTGCCGAACCAACCTCTAACTCATAGTCTTCTACCTCGCGGTCGAGATGACTTTCAATGAAACGGCTCAAATCAACGCAATCTTCAATCCAAACACCGTCGGAATGATCAATCTCTACAACAATGCGATTGTCTTGACTGATTTCTACGTCAACCAGAAAATACTCTTTCTCTTGAAGCCACTCTTCTACCAGACTTCTTACTACGTTTTTGTCTATCATATTAAAACATTTATTAAATAAAATGAGGGGCTCTTCCGAGCTCCTCATTCCTCTGAACGCTGCAAAAGTAAGAAAAAAATCCCATTCTACAAGCATTTTTATCCAAAATCTTCATTTTACGCGCATAACTGACGAAAAACGCTTTCAGATTTTGCATAAAAATGCAAAATTTTGCGTTAATAAATGTAAAATCGTGCATGTGATTTTTCCCAGCAAAACTTTGCGTTTTAGAAAAAATTTAGCGGTTTTTTCTTCGGTTTTGCACACGACAAAAAAGTGTGCAACGAAAAATCTTTACAAAAATCAGCGATTTTTTGCTCAAATTCGCTGATTTGTGCAATTTTTTCGCTCTATTTTTGAAAAAAGTCGCAAATTTTGCTTCCGAAAAAAGGCCGTTTTTCAATCAAAAACGACTGAGATATTTTTGAAAACGACTGGGAAATTTTTGTAAACGACTCGTTTTTGAAAAAAAGTCGCCAAAAACCCCCTTCTAAAACTTGAGAATTTGGGCGCAAAAAAAACTTTTGCCGAAAATTTTTCATTTTCGCGCGTTAACGAACCTTAAAAATGAATATTTATTCATCGTTTTGCATAAACGGTTTTGCATGCTTTAACAAATTATTCGACTTTCTTTTATATATAAAAAGGTGGAACCATTTTCTCGATGGAATGGGGGAAAATTGAGTTTTGTGAGAAATATTTTCAAAAAAATTTGCTTGGTGTTGTTTACCTTTTGGTTGTTTCTCGCATTTATTGGTAGAAGGGTCGGAAAATCCGACTTCAAAAACAACAAAAACATTAAAGATTATGAAAAAGAAAGTTTTTTTGGCACTTGCAAGTGCAGTGATTGTTCTCAGTTCTTTTACAGTTGCAAAGAGCGAGATTGGTAGTTTGGTTGATTATTCGCTGAATCAGGCGGTTACTCATCGTGTGATTTCTGCGCAGGAGCGTCAACAGTTGATCGATTCAGGCATTCTCGACGTTGCATACGACACGTTTATGCAGACAAAGGGCGATGCGAAGGCGACAGTGAATGCAGTGGCAGACAAATTGGTCGAGCAAGGCTATTTTAGTTCACGTGCAGCCGCCAAGAAAGAAGCCAAGCGCTTGGCAGAAAAGGCACGCAAAGACGATGGATTAGCCAACAAAGTGTATCGCTATTTAGGCATCTGATTGGGATAGTTTCGGTCATCGTCTTGCGCGATTGGCGTGAGGCGATGACGTTTTGTTCAAATTAAAAAAACGTTTTACAATGGAATATTTAATTATGTTTGTATTGGTTACGCTCATTCCAGCACTTCTCACTGGCATGTGGTTGACAACTGCCATCCGTTGCTGGAAAGGCGAATCGAAATGGCGCAAGATTTTTGCAGCAATCGTTACTTCGGTGTGTCTAATCGGCATTGGCGTCATCCTGTACTGCTACTTTTTCGATGGTGATGGTAGTACATTAGGTGTAGTTTTCCTCTATTGCATTGCCGCATTTGTTTTGTTTATCGTGCATTGCTTCTTTACAAAAAAATATTGGGGCATTTTAGGAATTGTAGCGACACTGTATGTTACTTTTTGGTTGCTGAATGCGAGTCTCAATTGCGACTTTTCCATAAGGAAAAGACGTTGTTTGTTTCAAGATCGTGACGATATCGTGCAGATTTTAAGCATTAAAAATTTGCCCGATTGCCATTACAATCGTGCTTGGACAGCCTGTGAATATGCGGGAGACGTGCAAGTCCAGTTCGATTACGACCATCCCGACAGCGCAAAGATTGCAGAATTTTTGGCAACGCTGCAAAAAGAAAATCCAACGCAATGCTCCACTGACAGCAATTTCAGCCATATTAAACTGAAGTATAGCACTATTTTTACGGATAGCGCCTCTGGCAAATTACAATACGCGAATTTTCGATTTATCGATGGTGGATTCTATTTCGGTTACGGTGGTTGCTGGGAAGATCCCGAATCGTTGCATCAGTGGTTGGCTGATTCGCTGCAATATGATATGCCAACGAGCGAGATGACTGCCTTTGAGGTTTCGCAATATGGTCCAGATTACAGTTGGGAAGCATCGTTCAAATTGGATAAACCTATGACAGAGAAAGATATTTCACGATTACTACATGCCGCAAACCGCAAGAAAAATTGGCAATTCTTCCGCGATGACGATGGTTGTGGCGTGACCTATCAACTGCGTGATGGCGACTATGTAAGTTATTCTAAAGCATTGCGTTTGAAAAAAGACGAGAACGGTCGTTTTTCTCGTGTAATTGTGAGTAGGATTGATTATTAAAAACAAACAAAAGATGATGAATTTATTTATTAAAACGATTGTGCGAATTTTGGTTCAGACGACGATTCTGACTTATATTCTTATCATTCTATATGCCATTTTTCTATAATTTTTATGTAAACATCGATTATGAAAATCAATTTTAAGAAAGTTATTTACTGGTTTGTTGTAGAACTGATTGTCATTGTGCTGTCGTTCTATTGCAGTGCGTTTTACTATTGTGGTATGATGTCTTGTCATCAATAAAAAAGATTATGAAAAAGAATTCAACAAAAACGATTAAGAACGGCTGTAGTGGCTGTCTGTTTGTGCTTATTGCTATTTTTGCGGTGCTGTGGATTGGCACGCGAAATCTATCTAACACGCATGGTTCGCCTATTGTAAAGCGAGCGGAAGCGTGTCGCAAGCCAAATAATGATTTTACGTATTCAACGAATCCGTCGATTGCGCGTTCGGCATGCCGAAATTATCCAGTTAGCGGTTCGTTTCATCCACTGACGTGTATCAATACCGCGACCAGTTTTTACAATCCACGCAACACCTGTTCGTATTGCCCAGATTTCGTGCGCATGCCCGAGCGTTGGCATTTCAAAGAAGTGTCGTCGAAAGAGCGAAAGCCTGGCGATCTGGTTATATTTTATAGAAAAGGCATCGCGTCGCACGCGGCAGTTTATATTGGAGAGTCGCTTTTCGGTCCGTTGATGAACCAGAGCGATGGTGGATACTTGCCGATTGACTATCAGAAACATGTTCCCTACAAGCCATTGCTTATGCTTTTCTGGCAAAAAGCGCGATATTATCGCTATGTTGGACAGTAAAAAAAGAACTGATTCGCTTGACTTTTACGCGGAAAAGACTATCTTTGCCGTAGTATAGAAGTTTTTTAGCAAGTCATTTTGCATGGCAGACATCTACGATTTTGTACCAAAGGAAAAATTAAAGGCGTTTATAGAAGAGCAACGCCCGAAGATAGTGGGTCATCTCTGTTGGAAATATGAGATATCTGCAGAAGATGCGAATGAATGTTACAGCAAAGGCTGGCATACTTTGTTGGAAGCGATTCATTCTGGTAAGTTTACAGAAGAATATCACGATTATTCGCTTGTCAAATTCTTAAGCACGTGTTGCAAAAATCATTGCAAGAAGTTATTATACGAGCGAAAGAGAATGAATGGCAATGCAGAAGCAGATAATGAAGTTGATGAAACAGATCAAGAAATAGACAAATCGTCAGCGAAAGAAGTGGGTTCTGTTTCAGCGTTAAAGCAGGAAGATGATTCGAAACAGGAGGGAAACGTTATTTTATCAATAAATATAAAACCAGATGTAGAAGAATTGCCATTGAAAGAAGCGGATCCTACTGCAGCGTTAGAACATAAAGAAGATTTGCAACTGATGGAACACATTTTGGACGACTTGCCTTATCCATGCAAAGACCTTATTTGGGGTAAATATCGTGATGGATTTCCGGCAGAAGAGATGGCTTGGCGATTGGGTTATAGTGGAAGTCGCGTTGCAATCACTACACTTAGTCGATGCATGAAGAAACTTAGAAATCGATTCTTAGAAGAAAGGAATTCTGAAAGATGAAAAAGAACGAAATAAACGACCAACAGCTGGAAGAATTAGTAAGCGAGGCGATTCAGAATGTAGGCAAACGCCGCGATGAAGCACTTGCAAACGAACTCAAAAAGATGAGTCACGAGGAACTGGATGAGCTGCTTAACGAGACAAAGCAAACGGATGCGCCGGTCGCTCGCCATGCGCGAATCGGAACGATCTTGCGTTTCGCTGCTGCTTGTGCTGTTTTACTGCTCGTTCTTGCGGGAATTCATCAGCTAAATCTTGGAAATACAACGCAGAATGGCTATGCTTCGCTGTTCGACACCTATTATAAAAAATATACTGACGTAGATAGCAAAACGTTTTCAGCAGGAGAAGAAAAATTGAACGCGAAAGGCAAAGCTAACACAGCGTATATGATTCAGGTTGCATCGGTTTTGATCAATAAAAACAGCAAACGGTCGTTGCATAAAGGCACGGCGCTGTTGGAAAAACTGCTGAAAGAGTTGCCGTATAAACCTGAATTAGAACACGAAATCCATTGGTATTTGGGTCTGGCTTACTTGAAAGACAATCGTATTGAGAAGGCGAGAAATGAATTTCAAGCGGTGATTCATCTGAAATCACCACATTCGGCAGACGCTAAAAAGTTGCTTGAACAAACGAAGTAGTGCGTTTTTTATTTTTGATGCTTCGCTCTACCAATTTCGTGTAACCCTTGCCAAATCATAAGCAAGAGCAAAAACCACGTAACGATGCTCAATTCGATGCTAAAATTGAGCTTTGCGGAACTATCGAGTAGATAATTCCACGCGAAATGCAATCCACAAACCAGCAGAAAGGCGAGAATCATCTTCGGATGCACCAACGAGCGCAGCCGAACGTTGCCTTTCGTTGCCATCGCAATAGCACCGCCCATCAGAGCGCCCCAAGCGATGTGGCAAGCTGGTGCAGTGAGCGAGCGGATGATGATGCCGTAAAGTAGATTGTGGATATCCAAGAAAATATAGCCTGCAGATTCGAACACCGCAAAGCCTGCTCCGACTGCTGCTCCAACGAGAATGCCATGCAAAATGCGACATTCTTTGCGATAATTCAGCAAGATAACGAAAATAGTGATGGCTTTGGCAAATTCTTCTACGAAAGCGGTAATCGCCAACGGCATCAAACCGTAGTTCATCATCAGTCGAGGCGTGAAATAATTGCCTTGTTTATTATAGAAAACGCGATAATCGGGCAGATAATCGATTGCATAAAACAGCGCAAAAGCAATGGTTATCGCCAAGCAACTGCCTATCAGAAAATAGCGAAGCACATCCAACAACGTCAGCGAGCGCCATTTGTTGATTTCCCAAAAGAAAACGAGCAGCGTAATTGGCATCGCCAACGAACCAACGACCGCTAAACCTGGCAGTAATGTGCTGGATTCTTCGCGCGATTCTAATCGCCAGCAAAAATAGAGCAAGACTAACTCAACGACAAACAGCAACATGGTGCGCAGATAAAGCCATGGGCGAGGCCAAAGTGCGTTCATCTCGCTAACCGTTAGTTGTTTTGTCTGCACAAGTTCGTTTCTTTCTGCTTTCGTGTGTGGAACGAACGCAAAAATAAGTAGGTTTAGAAAACCTAAATGGTTTCTATCCAAAAAATTTGCTTGATAATCGTTGCAAGATCGCTCCATTATTTCTTCTCCGTTTTTGCTTTTGGTTGCAGCAAAGCAGCGTATTCATCGGGATTTTGCAGCAAACGGATGGCCTCTTTCACTTGTTTGTCGTAGCGAAGCGAGTTTTCGATGGCGCCTTTCTGGTAATAGTATGCCGCAACGATGTCGTTTTCGAGCAGTTGCTTAATATATTTTTTGTTGTAATCAAGGTCTTTCGCCAGATTATGATTGAGTTTTTTCTCTAAAGCATCGAATTCTGGTTTTGCATCGTCGTAATAGCCTTCGAATTTAGCTAATTTCACAAGATTATTCAACTGTCGCTGACTCTCACGATCGTACTTAAAATTGCTTTTCAACACACGCTGCTTGAATTCCTCGTAATCCGCATCGGTCAAAGCAAAGTCTGCCGCTGGCGCAATCGAAGGATGGCGCGCGATGTAATCGACTTCGTAGTTGAGCATGACCTCATCGCTGTCGCGAATGGCTGCAAGATAATAGGCAATGTTTGGCAGCGAATCCGCTTTCACGACAACGTCGGGCAAAATGCCACCGCCATCGCGCACCTCTCTGCCGTTTGCGGTATAGAAAACGTGCGTGAGCGAGTCGGGAACGTGCTCTACGTAACCGCCTTTGCCGTGCTTATAATTCACCGCTTGTATGCATCGACCGCTTGGAATATAATATTTGTTTGTCGTAAGCTTTAAAGTACCGTTGTAAGGCACCTCCATCGTCATCTGAACCAATCCTTTACCATAAGTTCTCGTGCCAACTACAACCGCGCGATCAAGATCTTGCAACGCACCGCTTGTGATTTCGCTTGCGCTTGCCGAAGATCCGTTGACCAAAACGACGATTGGCATCACTGTGTCGATGGGTTCGACCGTTGTTTTATAATCACGATTCACGCGTTGCAGTTTTCCACGATTAGAAACCACAAGTTTCCCTTTCGGAACAAACATATTGACGATATCCACCGCCTCTTTTTCCGAACCGCCTCCGTTGCCGCGAAGATCGAGAATAAGTCCTTTGATACCCTTGCGACGCATCTCTATGAACGCGCGACGCACGTCTTTCGAACTTCCTTCAGTGAATTGCGAATAATTTATGTAGCCGAATCCTTCGGGTCGAATGCCGTAATAGGGCAGCGAAGGATTCTGAATGGTGCGACGAGTGATGCGAAATTTCATTTTTTTGCCAGTGCTTGGGCGTTTTATCTTGAGCAAAAAACTTGTTCCAGCTTCGCCACGCAAATGGTTGCTAACGTATTCAGTGCTTTTTCCTACCATAGTAGAATCGTCGATCGACAAGATAATATCGCCTTTCTTCAAACCAGCTTCGGCAGCTGGCATTCCTTCGGAAGGTTCGTCGATGACAACGTTGTTAATCTGTGAATTAAAATGGATAAGCGCTCCGATACCAGCGTATTTGCCAGTGATGAAATACGTAAGATCCTTTGTTTTTTCCTCAGGATAATACTCTGTGTACGGATCGAGCGATGCCAACATCGATTTAATGCCCGTTCCGAGCACCTCGTCAGCATCGATAGAATCGACATACATCATATCGAGATGCTTATAAATCACATTAAGAACGTCAAGATTCTTTGCTACTTTGAAGTTATGGTCAACGTCTTGCGCAAACGACGCAGATGTTGTCAGAAAAAGCAGAAATAACAAAAATTTTCGCATAAATTCATCAAATTTGAGCACGTAAAAGTAAGACAAAGCGCGCGAAAAAACAAAAAATAAGGATTTTTTATGATTTCAGCGCTATGAAAGAGCGCCAAAACAGTGTGATTTACCATTCTAAACCATTGAAATCCGTCCACAGACCGCACAAAAAAGCAATTTTTTTCAAAAATATTTTGGTAATTAAAAAAAACATCCTATTTTTGCATCCGCAATTCACAAAACTGCTTCAGTAGCTCAGTTGGTTAGAGCACCTGACTGTTAATCAGGGGGTCGTTGGTTCAAGCCCATCCTGAAGCGCTTAAAAGAAAGCTCTGTAAGTCAACAACTTACGGGGCTTTTGCTTTT
>Ga0065708_1039874_pt1 | contig 31014 bp, 24 predicted proteins | sample Hoacrofraction12_2_FD_59095 | JGI IMG/M metagenome (GOLD analysis project Ga0065708, IMG submission 59095) | Hoatzin crop microbial communities from Cojedes, Venezuela, sample from fiber fraction 12 v1 | ecosystem: Host-associated > Birds > Digestive system > Esophagus > Crop | place: Venezuela... | reverse complement strand
CGCAGTGCTCTTCATTATCGAGAACGCCTCGGGGAGGATCTCCATGAGGACCTTCTCTATCGCCTCGTCCTCGTCTTTTACGAGCTTGTCGGATTCCGTGGCAAGCTCCTCCTTCCTCTTCACGGGAATTTCAGTCTCGAGTTCGGCCTTTATCTCGGCTATCCTCTTCTCAAAAGGCTCCTCAGCCTCGCGAAGTTTTGCCTTGAGGGCTTCCGAACGGGCGCGAAGTTCATCATTCGATAGTGCGTCAATAGCGGGATAGGCCGCCAGGACCTTGTCCAGGATAGGCCTTATCTCCTTCATGTCACGGTCCGACTTGGAACCGAAAATCTTCTTTAGTATGGAACTGATACCCATTTATGCTGTTGTTGTTTTTTCTTTTTTTAAAGGTCTTGCCTTATGCTCTTTGCAGGGACTCCCCTGCCATAATGTCAGCAATCTTACAAAGATAGCCACTTTCGGGCAATCTGCAAAATCGATACCTTATGCGTTTTTGGACCGGGATTTAGCACGCTTTTTGCCCCTATAAGGCTTATTATAAATCCAAGGTGCAACTTTCAGGGGGAAAAACGCATCTAGAAAGAGTACGGCAAGGATGTATGCCCCCGCAAATATCCAAGGGAAATGAACCGGAAACCAGGAGATCTCACAATCCGTCAGGCCACAGTGGAAGACGCCCCCATCGTGGTGTGGGCAAGCCTTGCCGCCCTTGTGGACGGCGAACCCGAAGGCGATCCCGTCTACGACTACTATAGGTCCAAGGCATACGAGGTATGCTATCGCGAAGACACGCTCCAGAGCTACCGCAACGCCCTTGTAGCCGAAGTTGACGGGGCTCCCGCCGGTGCGATAATATCCTACCCCGGCGACATTTATGAGCAGTCGAGAAAGATTACGCTGGAGATTTACGGACCGAGCGACTTCCGCTATGACAGCGAGACCTTTCCCGGAGAGTACTACCTCGACTCCCTTGCAGTGAAAAAGGAGTTCAGGGAAATGGGGATAGGGACTTCCCTCATGGAAGCGGCCGCAAAAAGGGCGGCACAGATGGGATACTCCTGTGTGAGCCTCATAGTATCGGACGAAAAGCCCTACAACAGGCGAATGTACGAGCACCTGGGCTTCAGGGCGGACGGCCCCGTGGTCTTCATGGACGAGCCCTACACGAGGATGGTGAAGGACATCTGAGACATTCCGGACAAAGGAACGACAATATTGAAGGTAAACAACAACAAAAAATCCAACGGAAAATGAAAAAATTGATCTACGCAGCTGCTGCCCTTCTTGTCATAGGGCTCACATCATGCAGCAAGGAAAGCAAATCCGCTTTCGTAGGCTGGTGGCAGATAGACTCTGGCTCTGTCACAGGCGACATCACTGGAAGCTCCTCTTCCACAACTGACGAAATGGAGGAAGCCCTTGACGACTCCTACATCTACATCACAGAGGGCTCGGCGGATGACATCTACAACATAAAGTTCTACGACTCTCAGGACAAGACGATGAGAGGTCCCTTCGAGGCCACCCTTTCAGGAGACAAGCTCACCCTCACCGACGAGGCCATGGAATCCATCCTTAGCAATGTCATGAGTTCTTCCACCAGCTCTTCCGCATCGGAGATCCTGAAGAAGTATGCTGACATCACTCTTTCCGGAAGCGGCGTATTCACCCTCACGACAGACACTTCAATGACGGGCAGCTTCTCCATCAAGTACACCATGGGCACTTCCCTTAGCGGCACCCTTGCAACCGTCACCATCAATTCCACCAAGACTACGGACCCTACCATCTAATTGAAAAGGGACTATGAGAAAACTCTTCCATATTGCAGCGGTGTTGCTGCTCGCGCTTGGCACTGCTGCATGCGACAAGACTGAAAAGAGTGGTGCAGACTCCTACGAAGGATGGTGGAAGGCTACCAGCATGACCGAAGGCGGACTCGCCGGGTTATACGATGGCGGGGAAAACTTGCTTGAGGACCTGTACGAAGATGGAGGCGCCATGTACATCCAGGTAAAGAAAGCTTCCTCCTCTATTTACGACGTGTACCTGCACTACATCGAAGGAGACGACAGGGACTATCAGGGGCCATACAAGGCAACCCTCGTAGGAGACGAGCTCGTCCTTACGGAGGAAGCCATTTCTGAGCTGATGGATGGGTCGCTTGACGAAGAATCCCTGGACGATGACTCTGATATACCCGCAGATGCGTATAGCGCCAGCGGAGTGGTATCCTTCCCCTCCAGCACGACCATCATGCTGAAGATAGCATTGAGCATCGATACGGGCAAGGTTACCTCCGGAGAGACCGCGGAGCTGATTGACGAACTCCTCACCATGACAGGCAAGAGCAAAGGAGCCGTCATTGAGCTTATGTCACTGAACATTTCAGGAACAAAGACTGACGATCCTTCCATCTAGGAAAGACACTGATACGCGAAACGGCCGGCGGCATAGACTGCCGGCTTTTTCGTATCTACGCCCCGGAGAGGCAGAAAAAATCATTCCTTCTTTCAATTTAAGACGAATTTGGCTAATTTTGTAGGTACCTATAACCAAACCCTGTTATTTTTCACACCAATGAGAAGGATTCTAGCGAGCGCCGCGATGCTGCTGCTCCTGACCCTGGGATGCATGGCCAGGACCGCAAGCCACCCCTACGAAGGCGGAACATTCAAGATCGCATCCATTTTCAGCGACAACATGGTAATCCAGAGGGATGCATTCGTACCTATCTGGGGATGGGGCGAAAGGGGCACGAAAGTGACCCTCACCGCATCATGGACAAAGAAGAAGTACACCAGCACCGTGACCGACAACGGCGAGTGGCTGGTAGCAATACCTTCCCCCGAGGCCGGAGGCCCATACTCCATCACAATAAGCGCCAGCGAACCATCTAAGAAGGGATCCACAGACATCACCATAGACGATGTGATGTGCGGAGAGGTGTGGATATGCTCCGGGCAGTCCAACATGGACATTCCCCTGAGGGGCTACGGCTTCCAGTATGTGGAAGGAGCCCAGGACGCCGTCATGGACTCTCCCCAGTACGCGGACAGGATAAGGATATTCAAGATAAACGCCGATACCACAACCATCCTCCACGAGGACTGCGAAGCCCACTGGGCCAAGTCATCCCCCGCGGCCGCAGCCGACGTCTCGGCCCTTGGATACTACTTCGCCCGCAGGATCACCAATTCTCTCGGAGTCCCCGTCGGAATCATCGTAAACGCCTGGGGAGGCAGCATGATCGAGGCGTGGATGCCTCGCGAGACGATAAGGGAGGTCGTGGATGAGCAGACCTTCAAGGTCATTGACAGCAGACGAAACGTAAAGGACGGCTACCCTACCGAAGTCGCTTCCTGCTACAACTCGAGGATGTTTCCCATAAGGGAGTATGCAGCCCGGGGATTCCTGTGGTACCAGGGGTGCGGCAACATCGATGACGCGGCCTACTACAAGGACCTCATGACGGCAATGGCAAAGAGATGGAGAAGCGACTGGAGCGACCCCGAGGCGAAGATGCCGTTCATGTTCGTCACCATCGCCCCCTACGACTACGGATACTCCCAGGGTACGAAGCGCCCCCTGTTCGTGGAAGGGCAGCTCAAGGCCCTTGAGACCATCCCCAACTCCTACGCGGCAATCAGCGAGACCTACGGAATGGAGACTTGCATACATCCTCCCTACAAGCAGCAGCTTGCTGACCAGTTCGCCCTCGAGGCGCTCTCGCAGGTCTACGGCCTTGACCTCGGAATCTGCCACGGCTATCCCAAACCAGGCGCAATCAACTATGAATCAGGAAAGGTAACAATAAAGTTCGAAAATGCTCTAGGCCTTGGAGGATACGAGACAAGGGAAGTGAGAGGATTCGAGGTGGCAGGAAACGACAGGGTGTTCCATCCCTGCACGGGAAGAATCCAGGACGACGGGCTTACGGTAGTACTCGACTGCAGCGATGTTCCTTCTCCCGTTGCCGTGCGCTACTCCTTCCACAACTACGTAGATTCGAACCTTCGTTCATCGTTCGGTGTTCCGGTTCCGCCATTCAGGACCGACAGCTGGGAATAGGAAGCTGAACAACATGTACAATGCCAGAAAACTTATGACGGGCAGCCAGAGATGGCCGCCCGCCTTTGTCATTAATCCGCTATGCTGCTATAGGGGCTAGAACAGATATGCTGCTCCTATGTGGAATATGTTCACTCTCTCCTTCACATCAGTCTTCGACTGGTCAAGCATCCCGAAATCATACCCAGCAAGAACCCTTACCATCCCGAGGATGTCCACTCCGGCACCTACGCTTCCCTTCACATCAAACCTTTTGCTGACGGAGTCATAGAGGTCGGTGGATGCGTACCTTGAGCTGATTCCTATCGATGCGACAGGACCGGCGTATCCGAACAGCCTGACATTGGGGCCTATATCGTCGCCATAGGATAGAAGGACGGGAACGAGTATGCACTGCTCCCTCCACAGATGGTCGGAAGACGCCCTTATCTTGTCCGATTCCGAGTCGATGGTCTTCGTGACAACAGAGAAATACACTCCTGGAGTCAGGCGTATGTTGTCCGAGTAGAAGCCTACATCATAGCTTCCACCGACATAGAATCCGTTCAGGGACACGTTGTCCCCTTCCGAATACCTGTGATTAATGTTCACAAAACCTGCTCCTGCACCAATCTGGCAGAAGGCGGGAATACTCGCAATCAGTGCTGCAAACACTACGAGAGACTTTCTGAAAATGCTGCGCATAAGGCTTGGTGGTTTAGGAGGGCGCTCATCAGTGGCATCCGCAAGGCAAGTTAGCAAATATTCTCCAAATAAGCGCATGGCAAGAATCCGGCGGTGGCTCACAAAGAAGCGTTATGCGCTAAGTGCCTATGAGACTTTCTCGATCCTGTACCCAGACATTCCCCTAGTCCTGGAATCCAGGTCGAATGCCACCGGAATCAGGTATACATCCTTTCCTTGGGCGCAGTAGGCATCAAAGTATCCCCTGTCCATTGCCTGGGCAGCACCTTTTTCCAAAACCTTTTCCCCACTTCCTATCTTCAGTTCAAGCACAAGGATAAGGTTCCTGTAATGTACCACGACATCTATCTCACCTCCTCCGACTTTCCTATGCTGCTCGACCGAACATCCGCATAGGTAGAATGATTGCACGACAATAAACTGAAACCTCTCCTCAAGAGGCTTGTCCCCCTTGGATGCGTAAGGAGTTCCAGCCACCAGCGCTTTGAGATTTGACATCACTTCATCGACATCTCCCCTTATAAGGGATGCCTTCATGCCATTTATGGTCCCGTTCACACTTGCCGTGGACTTGCCCAATGCTAGCGGCAGGATTATCTTGTACAGGGCACGCTTCACCTCGCCATTGGGGAGGCCTAGCGTATAAAGTCCGTCTTGATATCCCTTGATCGTAAGATATCCCGCCTGGTACAGGAACTGTGCGATATTGTCAATGGAGACATCTTCGGATTCCAAAAGATCTGCATCGACTATCGCATTGTCAAGGCCCTCGATATCAGTCTCAGGCCTTGACAGCAATGAACTCAAAAGAGAACTTGCTCCTGATGACGCCCAGTAGTTTGAAATTTTTCCAGATTCAAGGGCGCATATGACACTGTATGGATTGTATACACCCTCCTTCTGCTCCGCACTGAAACGGTAGCCATCGTATTCTTCCTTCAATTTTGAAAGGGTATCATCCATGCTCCATCCGTTTCTGCCGGCCATGGCATTCAACTCAGGGGAGAAGTTCCGGACAAGTTCATCCTGTGTAATTCCGCAAATGGATGAGTACTCCGGACGAAGACTCAATATGGATACATTGTTCAGTGTAGAGAATAGGCTTAGCTGGGTAAACTTTGTTATTCCGGTAAGGAACAGGAACTTAAGAGAATCATCTCCATCCTTGAGCGCAGGGAAGAAGCTCCTGTATACGGCAATCATCTTTTCATGCTCATCACTATTGAAAAGGGAGTGCTGAAGAGGTGCATCGTATTCGTCAACAAGGACTGCAACCCTGTGACCAGTCTGCTGGTACGCATTTCGAATAAGATTCAGGAAACGCCCCTTCAGGTTTTTGTAAGAACCTTGCCCGTATATGGATTCATATCTGCCAAGGTCCCCCTTGATCTGGTCTTCCAATGCCTCGGCCGTCTCCAGCCCGCTGAAATCAAAACGGAACACGGGCCGGCAGACCCAGTCCTTCTCCAGTCCCATTATCCTAAGCCCTTCGAAAAGATCCTTATTCCCCTCGAAATAGCATTGCATCGTGCTAAGAAGAAGGCTCTTGCCAAGCGACGTGGACGCCCCAGGAAATTGTATGTGTCACCATTGACAAGCTTCCACATCAGGTCTGTCTTGTCAACATACACACGTCCTTCCCTGCGGATCTTCTCAAAGGACTGCAAGCCTTTGGGAAGCTTGCGCAGTACATTCCTATCCTCCATAACCTATAGTTTCTGCTAATATAGCAAATCGTTTGGGATTTTGTTGCAGCAAGGCAGAGCTGGACGTTCTGTGAGCCCGATGCTGAAAACGCCAACTATGGAATAAATAACCGAAAAAGGGCGTCCCTAAGTGGAACGCCCCATTTTATGCTGAGATTTGATAATCTTAGAAGAGATAAGCTACACCAATGTGGAATACGTTGTTGCGCCACTTGGGATCAGCATCCTTGAAGATGTTGGTAAGACCGAAGTCGTAGCCAGCGCTGACGCGGATAACGTTTGCAAAGTCAGCTGCAACACCAAGGCCAAGCTTGAGGTCAAACCTCTTGTAGTAATCGCTCAAATCATTGTACATGTCTATATCACCTGCTGCAGTAGTAATCTTTGATGAGAGACCTATTGTAGCGACAGGGCCTGCGTAAGGCATGATGATAACGCCACCAGCATCAATCTTGTAACCAAGACGAACAGGGATGTTGAGTGAATGCTCCTTCCACTTGGCATTAGTGTATTTGTAGTAATCACCATCTTTGGCAGCAGCATAGTTGTAGTAAAGACCAGGGCTGAGGGTAAGGCCGGTAGCACCAAGAGCTACATCATAGCTTGCACCTACATAGAAACCGTTCAGGGAACCCTTGTCGTCTCCAATTTTCTTGCCGTTGTTCAGGAATCCAGCACCTACGCTTACCTGGGCGAATGCGCTAACTGCTACAAAAAGAGAAGCAGCAATTGTCATAAGTTTCTTCATAACTTTGAACAAATTTAAATTTAACTTAATTTATTGTTTTTAATTTCAATCCTTTTTACATACCTGTCATCTTTCTCAATGAAGACAAAGGACAAAGTATCTTTTCAAACACATTATTTAGATGCACACCCGTTGCGGAATGTTGCACTGATTCGACCTTTTGATAATTTATTTAACCTTCTAGACCAATTTCTGTATTCCAAAAGAAAATTTTATCAGGTCTCTCGTGTATTGTGCCGGCAAAGATAGTGGATTTTTTCATTGTGCAAACATTTTTCTCGGCTAAACCGACAAAAATGCCATTTTTGGGCTGAAAAATATCCTTTTTGTCCCTTCCAAACGCCCACGGATGCACTACAGGCCGTTTCCGTAGGTATCGTAGGAGACATTGTCCAGGTTCCACTTGTTCCTGGGCTGGGATTTCTCCTCTGCGTAGCCAATTTCAATCACATTGAGCGGTATCAGGTTTTCCGGAAGCCTGAGGGCGCTTTTCACATTCTCCATAACGGACTCTATCGGATAGACCGCAGTCCATACGGATGAAAGCCCCATGGACTGGGCGGCGAGCATTATGTTCTCCGAAGCAAGGGAACCGTCGCAGATCCACCATTCGGCACCAGTGCCACGGGACTTGTTCAGGTCTCCGCACACCACGATTGCCAGAGGGGACGGGTGCTGCTCTATCTTTGAGAGTATCGTCCGGTCTGTCACGACAACGAAGTGCCATGGCTGCCGGTTCTCTGCGGTAGGGGCCGCCATTGCCGCCCTTAGAAGAAGCTCTACCTTCTCCTTCTCCACAGGCTGCGCCTTATACCTGTGGACCGACGTCCTAGCCATTATCGTGGCTATGGTTTCATTGGGGATGAGGGAGTCGCCCTGCTCCCTGGTGGATGTCTGCGTACATGATAACGCGAAAGCGAAGATAGCCAAGGCGGAGAATGCTACGAGGTTTCTGTTCATGGTCTACATCTATATTGCGCTAAGATAGCCCTTCTGAAGGGATTTTCAAAAAGGTTTCCGCCTTCCTAGGTGGCATCTGCAGGATAGGCATCAAAAAAGACGGCCTCCCGCAGGAAACCGTCCCTTTTGCCTTGTCTAAAAAAGCCTTGCCCTAGAAAAGGTATGCAACTCCGATTGAGAATACGTTGGAATGCAATTTCTCTCCGGATTCACCTGACCTGTTGAGAAGGCCAATGTCGTAGCTGGCCTTGATGCGGACCCTGCTTATGATGTCGGCTCCGACACCGAGTCCCATCTTGAGGTCAAACCTCTTGTAGCTTTCATTGTAAACGTTATCCCAGTCTGAAGACTTTTTCTCACCTGAAACCGTCGCTGTCGTACGGAATTTGGAAGATACGCCATATGAGATGACAGGACCGGCAAATGCGAAAAGCCTTGCGGTAGGAGCCACCTCGAATCCGTAGCTAAGGCGTACGGGGACATTCAGGTACATCTCCCTCCATGCTCCCTTGATCGAATCGGAGCCTTCTGATGTGCTTTCCGTATGGGAGCCAACGGTAAAATACGCTCCAGGAGTGAGGAAGAGCCCATTTGCGCCAAGTGCGATATCGTATCCTACACCGGCATATATACCATTGAAATTCATGGTATACGTAGAGTTTTCATCCGAATACTTGCTCCTGTTACTCATGTTCTGGTATCCAGCACCTACATGAACCTGCGCGAAAGCGCTTGCCGCAATAAGAAGTGCCGCGGCTGCACTGATGATCTTTTTCATTAGATTATTAAGGTTGTTTGGTTGATTTCTTCGGCGAAGATAGAATTATTTGCCCCAGTGAAAGAACAATCCTTCCAAAATCTCGGATAATGTACGCATAAACGGCCTTTATACACAAAAAGACGGTCCCGGAGGACCGCCTTTCCTGTTTATCGATAGATATGTTCCTACAGGAATATGTAAGCCAGACCTACATGGAACACGTTGAAGTGCATGGGGTCCCCGCCTTCGCCGTCATAGCGGTTCACAAGGCCCCAGTCGTATCCGGCCTTAATGCGGAAGTTGCGGTAAAGGTCTACACCGACGCCAAAGCCGAGCTTCACGTCGAAGTGCTTGAGGTTGGCGTTTTCCGCATCCTTGTCGTAGTAGTCGTAAGTGATGTCTCTGGTCTTAAGCCCGTCTACTGTCACGACAGAATTGGACTTGGAGTAGAGTCCGATGTTGAACACCGGGCCGGCAAAAGCGAATATCCTGGCATTTGGTGTTATGTCGTAGCCATAACCCACCCTTACGGGAATGTCGATTGCATGCTCCTTCCACTTTGTCTTGGAAGTCGTTATCACATCCACCGGCTTGGAAGAATCCGTCACGGACTCCTTCTTTGAATACAGGCCGTATGAGTAATAGATGCCCGGGGTGAGCACGAGCCCGGTCTTGCCGATGGCAAAGTCGTATCCGCCTCCGGCGTATATTCCATTGAACGGGATCCTGTCATCCCCATCCTTTGTGGATGTGTTCTGGTACCCGGCCGAGAAATGGCTCTGGGCGAATGATGTGGCCGCAAGGCATACCCCCGCAATGGCCAGTAGAATCTTCTTCATGATTATGATATCTTCTTTTTGTTTTCCTTTGTTACGGACGACAAAATTAACTCATTTGCTTTTCTTGGCAAAGGATTTTCCCTTCTTTCGGTCAGGTTGCCCAGGGCTTAGACGATACAAAAGCGGCCCCACTCAAGGACCGCCTCCTGTATTTCAATGCGCCCATAGGGCAAGGAGCCTAGAACAGGTATGCGACACCTACATGGAAAACGTTGGTGTGACGCTTTACATCAGAGTCTCCGGTGTAGCGGTTGAGAAGTCCCCAGTCGTATCCTGCCGTAAACCTTACCATGTTTGAAATGTCAATGCCGGCACCAGCGCCAAGCTTTACATCGAAACGTCCGTAGGTGGAATTGTCACCATAGTTGTCGGAGGAATCCGATGCCGAAAGCCCGAAAGTGGTTAAAGTTAAGTTTGTGTCGTACTTGGAGGAAATTCCTGCGCTGAAGGCCGGGCCGCCATAGAGGAAGATCCTGGCCGAGGGAGAGACTTCGAATGCGTACTTCACCCTTACAGGCACCGTGATGTAATGTTCCTTAAGAGTGATGTCACCGCTGATATCGTAGAAGTTACCTGCTTTCTTGGTGGTGTTGTAGGAGTAGTAGACTCCGGGAACAAGCGCAAGGCCCTTTACTCCGAGACCAATGTCATATCCTGCTCCGACATAGAATCCGTTCATTGATGTATTGGAAGGGTCGCCGCTCCCGATTGTGAGCCTGTCTGTCTGGTTGAGGTAGCCGGCTCCGATGTTTACCTGTGCGAATGCCGTCGCTGCTACTAGCAGGGATGCGGCTGCTGATAGGATCTTTTTCATGATAGTTGCTCTTATGTCTTGTTTTTTCTTGTTGTCTTTTTCAATTGCGGCCTTTCTGGCCGGTGCCCATCCGGCACGACTTCACATATTGCAGTCTTTGTGCCAAAAAGCGCCATTATGCGACCTTATGACAATACTTTTCGACTGAAATATGTCAAAATGGAAGATTCAGACATAATCTACCATAAAAAGTGCACATTCCTTTACGGGCACTGGCAGGTGTCATACCTGGCCCCTATATGTAGAAAGCCCCCGCCACAGATGGCAGGAGCCTTTGCTTTGCTGTACCTACTTTATTATATGGTATAGTATGTGGAATGGTGCCCTGTATGCATTATGGTGCATAATGGGCCTACGTCCTTTTTGGCACCGTATGCCTGTTCACGAGATACACTACGGAAGAGTACTGTATTCCGGAGTGGGTGGAGAGTCCGATTTCACAGGTGCGGCTGTTGGAGAACCCTTCCTCAGCCCCATCGACCTCGCTACGCAGCTTCCTGAGGGCATATCTGTTAAGCTCGGGCCTTGTCATTCCCTTGTCCCCTGCAAAGCCGCAGCACCCGACTCCTTCGGGCACTATCACATTGTCAGTACATAGGTGGACAAGGTCAAGCAGAGTGCTTTCTAGGTGCATAAGGCGCGTTGAGCAGGTGACGTGCACGGCCACCCTCTCGCTTCCCTTTGTGAACGTGAGCCTTGGCACAAGAAACTTCATTATGAATTCCGCGGGCTCGTAGAGTTTCAGTGAAGGCATCTTCTCCCTCATCCTGTGAAGACAGGGGCTCTGGTCGCAGAGAATCGGTATTTCTCCATCGCCAGAAGCTTCCATGAGGGCCGCGAAAAGCTCCACGCTCTTTTTGTCCGCGATATCTGGCATTCCCTTGCTCTCCCACATCATTCCGCAGCAGAGCTTCTCCATGTTCCTAGGGAAGATAGCGGAGTACCCTGCCTTCGAAAGGAGCGAAAGCGTCTCCTCCACAAGAGGCCGCTGGAGCTTCGAGCCGTCCGGAAGCCCCATCATCTGGTTGAGGCAGCTTGGGAAGTACACTACCTTGAGCATTCCTTCCGAAGGGGATGCAGATGCCTTTGCGACAGCCTTTGAAGGGTTGTAGGCCTTAGGTGTCGAGGGTGTCCATAGCGGAAGGGAGATCGAAGAGTGGAGGTTTCGGCAGAGCCCTGCCATGGCCTTCGTCCCTATCACGCCCTTTCCGAAGGAAGCCAGCCTGAGGGCTCCCCTTATTCCGCCTTCCACAGTGGAGAAGTGCTCCCCTGCCCATTTCCAGCCCTTGTACCTAAGGGATGAAGGAGGTGTGGAGGCGCATCTGATCTCATGGGTGAGGTCGGCCACGTTGATGCCCATGGGGCATGACGTGGAGCACAGTCCGTCGGCAGCGCAGGTATCGTCCCCGTAGTACCGGTATTGCTTCTGAAGCTTCCTAAGAAGAGATGGATCATCTCCGCTGGCCTTCAGTGAAGCTATCATCCTCTGGGCGACTATCCTGGTGCGTGATGAAAGGGTGAACCCGCAGGATACGCAGTTCACTTCGCAGAATCCGCACTCTATGCACTTGTTTATCCTGCCGTAGGCTTCAAGAGTCTTTGGATCCTCGCTTGAAGGAGAGAGCATAGGCAGGGCCTTGAAGTCCTTGATGAAGCAGTCGGGGTCGTCATTGAATATCACGCCCGGATTGAGAAGGCCCTTTGGGTCGAAAAGGTCCTTTACCCTCCGCATCACAGAGAACGCCTTCTCTCCCCATTCGTACTTCACAAACGGAGCCATGTTGCGCCCTGTGCCGTGTTCGGCCTTGAGTGAGCCGTCGTATTTGCCGACCACCATCTTCGCTACGTCGCGGATCATGCCGGCATAGCGCCTTACCTCCTGCTCGCTGTCGAAGGACTGGTTTATTATGAAGTGGAAGTTCCCCTCGAGGGCATGGCCGTAGATGCATGAATCGTCGTATCCGTGGGCGTCCAAAAGATCGGAAAGGTCCTTCGTCGCACCAGGAAGGTCCGCTATGTGGAAGGCTATGTCTTCTATAAGGCAGGTCGTGCCCTCTTTTCTCATGGCGCCGACCGTTGGGAATATCCCGGAGCGGATGGCCCAGTAGCGCCCGTATTCCTTTGGATCGGATGTAAAATGGACCGCAGCGGCCTGCCCTTCCGGAGTGTAGAGTTCCATTGACTCCAGAGCCTTTGATATCGACGCCTCCATGCTGGACAGTTCTCCCTTTGAAGGAGCCTGCACCTCGGTAAGGACGGCGGTAAGGTCAGGATAGGTCTCCATTGCCGCAAGGTAGACTGGGTCGTCCACGCTCCGCAGGCTTCTCTTGTCAAGGAGCTCGGCTGCGCTCACCTGACACTTTTTCATGGCCAGCACTCCCCTCGCCGCATCGGTGATGGACCTAAAGTATATCATCGCGCTGGCCTTGAAGGGAGCTATCGGAAGTGTCTTCATCGTGACTTCGCTGACAAAGCCCAGCGTCCCCTCGGACCCTACCATCAGGTGGGTTATTATGTCGAAGGGGTCCGTATACATCACAAATGGAAGGATGTTCAGGCCCGTTACATTCTTTATGGAGTATTTGTAGCGTATCCTCTCGGAGAGCTCGGAGTCACTCTGCACCTCGTCACGCAACTTTTCTATCTGCGTCAGGAAATCCCCGTGGCTGCGGATGAAATCCTTTCTGCTCTGGGAGCTTCCGGTGTCAAGGACGGTTCCGTCGGCAAAGACGATCCTGCATGAAATAAGGGTGCGGTCGCTGTTTGCATGGGTTCCGCAGCTCATGCCGGAGGCGTTGTTCATGACTATTCCGCCGACCATGCAGCTTGCAATTGAAGCGGGGTCCGGGCCGAAGCGCCTTCCCCTGGGAGCGAGGATTGCATTCACCCTGGAGCCCACCAGCCCGGGCTGCATCGTTATGGTGCCGTCCCCTATGGAGTATTTCTCCCAGTTCTTTCCAGCGACTATGATGACAGAGTCGCTTACGGCCTGCCCCGAAAGGGATGTGCCGGCAGCCCTGAATGTCACAGGTACGCCGAGGGCGGAAGAAACCTGGAGGATCCTTGACACCTCCTCCTCGTCGTAGGAGCGGATGACTATCCTCGGGATCTTGCGGTAGAATCCCGCATCGGTCCCCCAGCACAGGGTGCGAAGCTCGTCCGTGTACACCCTCTCTGCAGGGATGAACGTCTCTATCCCCTTGAGGAAAGCCCTGTATGTCTGTATATCTGGTCTTGTATCTTTGCTATCAGCCATTGCGTCTGGAATGTGGAACTACAAACTTAGCGAAAAATTTCCATATAGCACTCCCGGCAAAGAGGCATTTTAATGGAGCCGCACGTAAGTATCTTTCCACCTTTCACTTCGGGGTTGCGGATGCAAAAAGGCGGAGCCGGAGCCCCGCCTTTTTCTTGTATCATATGGGCCAGGCGACATTTCCCGGCCATGTCAAAGAGACTATCTGTCCCCGTACATTTTCTGATAGTACGACTGGTATTCCCCGCTAGTCACATTGTCGAGCCACTGCTGGTTGTCCAGGTACCATTTCACGGTCTTGCGGATGCCTTCCTCGAACTGGAGCGAAGGCTCCCAGCCGAGCTCAGTTTTCAGCTTCGTAGAGTCTATGGCGTAGCGAAGGTCGTGTCCGGCCCTGTCGGTCACGAATGTTATGAGGTCCTCGTCAGCACCCTCGGGACGGCCCAGGATCTCGTCCGTCACCTTGATGAGAACATGGATCAGGTCTATGTTCTTCCACTCGTTGAACCCTCCGATGTTGTAGGTGTCGGCCACCTTCCCCTCGTGGAATATGAGGTCTATGGCCCTTGCATGGTCCTCCACGTAGAGCCAGTCCCTAATGTTCTCCCCCTTTCCGTATACGGGAAGGGCCTTGCGGTGGCGGATGTTGTTTATGAAAAGCGGAATGAGCTTCTCGGGGAACTGGTAGGGGCCGTAGTTGTTGGAGCAGTTCGTTACTATCGTAGGCATACCGTAGGTGTCGTGGTACGCCCTCACGAAGTGGTCGCTCGAGGCCTTCGCAGCACTGTATGGGCTGTGGGGCTGGTATTTGCGGTCCTCGGTGAAGAACTCGTCCCCGTAGGGGCCGCCGCCGAACTCGCTGGAATCATGTCCAGAGCCCTTCACTCCTTCCGGGGCCGTTATCTCCAGGGCGCCGTACACCTCGTCGGTACTTATGTGGTAGAACCTCTTGCCCTCGTACTTTTCGGGCAGAGACTCCCAGTACACCTTTGCGGCCTGCAGCATGCTGAGGGTTCCCATCACGTTTGTCCTTGCGAACAGGAACGGATCCTTTATGGAGCGGTCCACGTGGCTCTCGGCCGCAAGGTGGATCACTCCGTCGACTCCTTCCTCCTTCATCAGGGACAGGACGGTGTCGAAGTCGCAGATGTCGGCCTTCACAAAACGGTAGTTGGAAGCGTCCTTTATATCGGAAAGGTTCTCCAGGTTGCCCGCGTAGGTGAGCTTGTCAAGGTTTATAATGCGGTACTCGGGGTACTTGTTTACAAAGAGCCTCACTACGTGGCTTCCTATGAATCCGGCTCCGCCGGTTATGATTATCGTTCTTTTCATATTATTTTTTTGGTGGCCAATGCCTTGGAATGTCAACGTATCCGGTGTGTAGCCATATGCGGAATGGCAGGACCTTGTCTATATCTTTCCGTACACGAACCCTGTATCGGAGGGGTCCAGGTCGCGAAGGCGGATCCTGTCGGAGTCCTTTGCGGAGAGAACTGCGTCCTCCGCAGGAATCATCCAGTCTATGCCGATGTCAGGATCGTTCCATGCTATGCCGCCCTCGGAAGAGGGATCGTAGTAGTTGTCGCACTTGTACTGGAACACGACGCTCTCCGAAAGGACGCTGAACCCGTGGGCAAACCCTCTCGGGATGTACAGCATCCGGTGGTTCTCCCCTGAGAGCACCGCCCCGAAATGCCTCCCGTAGGTGGGAGACCCGCTTCTTATGTCAACGGCTACGTCAAGGACGCTTCCCTTCACCACCCTTACCAGCTTCGCCTGGCAGGACTTCCCTTTCTGGAAATGGAGTCCGCGTACGACTCCGTAACGCGAGGAGCTCTCGTTGTCCTGCACGAAAACAGGGCTCTGGCCGGTCTTCTGGGAGAATTCCCGAAGGTTGAACGATTCCATGAAATATCCCCTGTTGTCACCGAATACCCTGGGCTCCAGGAGGAATACTCCGGGGATTTCTGTTGCAATTACTTCTATCATCCTTTTCCAGAGAATCTACACTTCCTTTATCTCCCCGTCGGCGACCTTCCTGAGGTACTGCCCGTAGGGGTTCTTTATCATAGGGGCGGACAGGGCGCGAAGACGCTCCGAGTCAATCCATCCCTTGGAGTATGCTATGGTCTCGAGGCATGCTATCTTCAGGCCCTGCCTCTTTTCAATCACCTCTATGTAGTTTGAGGCCTCGGCAAGAGAGTCGTGAGTCCCGGTGTCCAGCCACGCGAATCCCCTTCCAAGGGTCTTCACCTTCAGCTCCCCGTCGGAGAGGAACCTCTGGTTCACTGTCGTAATCTCGAGCTCTCCCCTCCTCGAAGGTTTTATCTCGTGGGCCACCCTTACCACCTTGTTGGGGTAGACGTACAGTCCCACCACGGCGTAGTTCGACTTTGGATGCTCGGGCTTCTCCTCAATGCTGAGGCACCTTCCGTCGGGAGCGAACTCGGCCACGCCGTACCTTTCAGGGTCGCTCACCCAGTAGCCGAAGACGGTTGCAAGCCCGTTGTCCGCATCCTCTACCGCACTTTTCATGAGGGCCTCCAGGCCATTTCCATGGAAGATGTTGTCTCCAAGGACAAGGGTCACCGAGTCGTCGCCGATGAACTCCTCGCCGATGAGGAACGCCTGTGCCAGGCCGTCAGGGGAAGGCTGCTCCCTGTAGGTGAAGTGCACCCCGTAGTCGGAGCCGTCGCCAAGGAGCCTCTCGAAGGCGGGAAGGTCTGTCGGGGTCGAGATAATGAGGATATCCCTTATCCCGGCCAGCATAAGCACCGATATCGGATAGTAGACCATCGGCTTGTCGAAGACCGGGAGAAGCTGCTTGCTCACTCCCTTTGTAATGGGATAAAGGCGGGTTCCGCTTCCGCCGGCTAGAACGATTCCTTTCATATTATGATGGGATGTTTGGTGATTGCCTGTGGATAAAAAGGGACGCTATCTGTCGGATGAGGCCTTGAGCCTTTCCACGCACTTTTCAAGTGAAGGATACCAGTGGGGTATCTCGACCGAGAAAGTCTTCTTCACAAGGGCCTTGTCAAGGACGGAGAAGGCCGGCCTTGTGGCCTTGGAAGGATACTCCTCGCTACGGCAGGGGTATATCTTGCATGAAGAGTGGCCGCAGAGGTCCCTTATCGCGCATGCGAAATCATACCACGATATAGCGCCCTCGTCAGTGAAGTTGTATGTGCCGGGCCTGTCGAGCATCCTTTCGGAGAGGACCTTCACGATCAGCTCCGCAAGGTCAGGAGCGTAGGTAGGCGTGCCGACCTGGTCGAATACGACCTTGAGCTCCCTTCTGTCTCCGGTAAGACCCATCATGGTCTTTACGAAGTTCTTCCCCCACGGGGAGTAAAGCCATGCGGTACGGAAGATGATGTGGCTTTCGGGCAGATACTCCCTTACCTTCCTCTCACCGGCCTCCTTCGTGGTCCCGTAGACGCCAAGGGGCTGCACCGGGGCATCCTCGCGGTACGGGGTGGAGGATTTGCCGCCGAGCACGTAGTCCGTCGAAATATGTATCATGAAGGCGTTCCTCTCATGGGCTACGCGGGCAAGGTACTCGGGGGCCTTGTGGTTGAGAAGGTCGGCCATCGAGACATCGTCCTCGGCCTTGTCAACGGCGGTGTATGCCGCGCAGTTCACTATGGCGTCAACCCCTTCGCTTTCGCATACGAGACGTATCGCGTCGATGTTTGTTATGTCCAGGAAAAGGGTCTCGCAGGAGCCGACCTGGGACACGTCTGAGAAGATGTAACGGTCGGAGCTTCCCTTTGAAGCCTCGCGGATGGCCGTGCCGAGCTGTCCGTTCGCACCTGTAACAAGAATATTCATATCCGTGAAAATTACAACTTACAAAAATAGCAATTTCCCACGGGGTACGCAATAGCCCTTCGCTCTCAAAACGAATCCTTCGGCGCTGAATTTCGGAATCGGGCGCACGCATCCCATGGAGCCTGCCTACGATTTTTTCCGCGAATGGCTAATTTTTGATTATTTTTGTAAGATTGAACATCCTTCCATGGAGCAGAAGCCACCAATATACCTCTATACCGACGGCGCAGCCTCGGGGAATCCCGGTCCCGGCGGATTCGGGACGATTCTCGTATGCAAGAATCTGGAGAAGACTCTCTGCGGAGGCTTCCGCCTTACGACCAACAACCGCATGGAGCTGCTGGCCGTAATCGTGGGACTTGAAGCCATCAGGTGGGAAAACGCCACGGTCGAAGTGTGGAGCGACTCCTCGTATGTCGTGAACGCGGTATCCAAGGGCTGGGTGTTCGGCTGGGAGAAGAAGGACTTTGAGAAAAAGAAGAACAGGGACCTGTGGGAGCGGTTCCTCAGGGTATACCGCATCCATCACGTGACCTTCCACTGGATAAAGGGGCACGCCGGCCACCCGTACAATGAAAGGTGCGACCGCATGGCGGTAGAATCCGGCGGGGGCGCCGCCGCAAAGGGAGCCGTCCTCCCCCCTGATACAGGCTATGAAAACGGGAACGGGGACTGACGCCCTTCCCACTCCAGCCAAAGAAAGAAACACAGATAACTCTTACACTATTTAGATCAGATAGATATGCTAAACAACAGACCTGTCGTCGGAATAACCCAGGGCGATGGAAACGGAATCGGATACGAAGTGATAATAAAGGCGCTCGCCGACAAGAGGATCCTAGACAGCTTCACTCCCGTGATATACGGCTCGTCGAAGATATTCGGCTTCTACCGCAAGCTCCTCCATAACATCGAGCAGCTGGACACCTACGTCATTGGGTCCGCCTCTGAGGCGAAGCCAAAGAAGATAAACATAGTCAACTGCCTTCCCGAGAACATCTACGTGGAGCCCGGGCAGCCAACCCCAGAGAGCGCCAAGAGCGCAATCCGCTCCCTTGAATGCGCCGTCCAGGACATAAAGGACGGGACAATCGACGTCCTTGTGACCGCCCCCATAAACAAGAGGGCGATGAACAGCGAGGGATTCGGGTACACGGGACACACAGAGTACCTGGAGCAGACCTTCGGGGTTGACGATGTCGCGATGATAATGGTATCCGACCTTCTCAAAGTCGGAGTCGTAACGGGTCACATCCCCCTTAGGGACGTGGCATCCAGCATCACCACTGAAAAGATCCTCGGGAAGCTCCGCCTGATGAAGGCGTCCCTTGAAAGGGACTTCGGAGTGGACCAGCCAAAGATAGCCGTCCTCGGCCTCAACCCCCACAACGGTGACGCCGGCCTTATCGGGGACGAGGAGTCCACGATCATACGCCCGGCTGTCGAGGCGGCATACGCCGAAGGCATAATGGCGTTCGGGCCATACTCCCCCGACGGATTCTTCAGCGCAGGCAACTACGGCAAGTTCGATGCTACCCTGGCGATGTACCACGACCAGGGGCTGGCCCCATTCAAGGCCCTCTCATTCGAAAGGGGCGTGAACTTCACGGCAGGACTTCCAATCGTGCGCACCTCCCCCGACCACGGCACAGCCTACGAGATGGCCGGCAGGGACGAGGCCAACCCGCTTTCGATGATGAGCTCCATCTACACGGCAATCGACATCTTCCGCCAGAGGCAGAGGTATGATGAGACCGTAAACGGGAGGATGCAGGTCCAGTATGAGAAGGAGGAAAGAAGAAACAGCGGAAGGCCGCAGATAGTGTAGCCTTCCCCTTTGCCGGTTGAAAACAAAAGACTGATTTTATGCAGAGCCTGCCACCTGCCTGGCGGGCTTTTTCCATATGTGGGTGGCGACTTCGGGACTTGATGAGTGCACTTCCATGACTCCCGTACCCTCCACTATCTCATCCACATTGGCTTCCCTTATGCCACCGGCGGCAATGAGGATGGCTCCCCTTTTAGCGCATACGGCGTTCATCCTTGAAAGGGTATCCATGCCTTCAAGGGCGGTCTGGCAGCCTCCTGAAGAGAGCACCCTGTCAACTTCGAGAGAGAGTATCTCGTCAAGGCATGAAAGCGGATCGGCAGAGACGTCGACAGCCCTGTGGAACGTGACGGAAAGGGCGTAGAGGCGGGCTTTCTCGACAAGCTCCCTGCATAGGGGGATGTCTATGCGCCCATCCTTTGAAAGGGCCCCTATTACAACTCCCCTGATGCCTCCACGTGACGACGACCCGGCAAGCTCCCCGCAAAGGGCGATGTCAGAGAGCATCCTTTCGGCCTGTCCCCTGGAATACACGAAATCGTCCCCGAAGAAGTTGTCCGCTTTCCCGCCCGTGCCGGGGCGGATCAGCACGTGGACGGGGACATCGAGTCCTGCGCACACCTGGAGCGTATCGACGTCGGGTGTGAATCCCCCGCTCGGGATATCCGCGCATAGCTCTATCCTCCGGGCATGGCTGGATAGGGCGCTACGGGCTTTCGAAATGGAATCGCAGCACACCTCGACAAGCGGGGAAGGAAGAAGGGGCCTAGCTGATCTTGCTATAGTCATTCTTTGAATATCTGTTCTTTGAAAGTTCCTCCCGCAGCTTGCGGCACTGCTCGCTGGAAAGGTCGGGGTCCCTGTCCAGCACGCTCTGGGCGTAGTCCCTCGCCTCGGAAAGGAGCAAACCGTCCTTTGCCAGGGATGCTATCTGAAGGTTCACAGGAAGGCCGGACTGCTGGGTGCCCTCGAGGTCTCCGGGCCCCCTCATCCTCATATCCTCTTCCGCAAGGGTGAACCCGTCCTGGGTATCGCAAAGAAGCGACAGCCTCTTTGCGGACTCCTGGCTTATCTTGTCCCCGCGCACAAGGACGCAGTAGGCGTTGTCAGATCCTCTTCCAACCCTTCCGCGAAGCTGATGCAGCTGGCTGAGCCCGAAGCGTTCGGCGCTCTCTATTACCATAACAGACGCATTGGGGACGTCCACTCCGACCTCAATGACCGTCGTGGATACCAGGATGTTGGCCCTGCCAGCCACGAAGGCGTCCATGTTGAAGGCCTTCTCCTCCGGAGTCTGCCTGCCGTGGACTATAGCGACCTTGTAGGGAGGGAACGGGAACTCCTGGACTATCTTCTCATAGCCGGCCTCGAGCGACTCGTAGTCCAGTTTCTCGCTCTCGAATATCAGGGGATACACTATGAACACCTGGCGCCCGTAGGAAATCTGGTCCTTGAGGAAGCGGTTGAGAGCCCCCCTTTTCGCTTCCGTAATCTGCATGGTCTGAACACCCTTCCTTCCGGGAGGCATCTCGTCTATGACAGAGACGTCAAGGTCTCCGTAGAGAGTCATCGCAAGAGTCCTGGGGATGGGAGTCGCCGTCATCACAAGGACATGGGGAGGGATGCCGGAGGAGGTCTTTCCCCAGAGCTTGGCCCTCTGGTCTACACCGAAGCGGTGCTGCTCGTCTATTATGGCAAGGCCGAGGTTGCTGAAGGTGACATTGTCCTCGATGAGGGCGTGGGTGCCTACGATAATGCCGATGGACCCGTCCTCGAGCCCCTTGTGCACATCCCTTCTTTCGGCAGTCTTCGAAGATCCCGTCAGGATGGCGACCTTCACCCCGGTCGGGGCGAGGTACTTTGATATGTTCGCAAAGTGCTGGCGGGCAAGCACCTCGGTAGGTGCCATTATGCAGGCCTGGTATCCGTTTCCGACCGCGATAAGGCACGACAGGACGGCCACCATGGTCTTTCCCGAGCCCACGTCTCCCTGGAGAAGGCGGTTCATCTGCCGTCCGCTCTGAAGGTCGGCGCGGATCTCCTTTATGACCCTTTTCTGGGCGCCTGTAAGGTCGTACGGTAGGGCACGGTAGCACCTGTGGAAGGCCTCCCCCACCTTCGGCATGGGAATGCCGTTGGAGGAGCGGCTGCGGATGTATTTCTGCTTGAGGAGCGACAGCTGCAGAAGGAAGAGCTCCTCGAACTTCAGCCTGCGGGTAGCCTTGGAAAGGGCGTGGGCATCCTGCGGGAAATGTATGTTCCGAAGCGCAAAATCAAGCGGCACAAGGTCCTTCTCCTTGAGGACGAACCCGGGAAGGGTATCCTCCATGGCTGGCAGGGCGACCGACAGTGCCGATGCCATGAGCTTGTTCATCACCTTTGCCGTGACACCGCCGTTCTTTAGCTTCTCGGTGGAAGGATAGACTCCGGTAAGGGTGCCGCCCTTCCCCTTTGCCGCCTCCTCCGCGGTTACCGGAGGGTCTATCTCCGGATGGACCATGTTGACAGTCCCGCTGTAGGACGAGGGCTTGCCGAAGAAAAGGAAGCGGCTTCCCACCTGGAGCTTCTCCTGGATGTACTTCACCCCTTTGAAGAACACTAGCTCGATCCTTCCGGAATCGTCCCCTACCATCACGCTCAGGTGCTTGTCCTTCCCGACCTGGCGGCACTCCAGGACCGTCCCCTGGATCTGAACATAGGCTGCATCAGCAACGATATCTGCTATGGGGGTGATGACGCTACGGTCAATGTAGCGGAACGGATACACCCTCAGAAGGTCCCCTATTGTGGAAACCTCCAGCTCGCTTCTGAGCAGATCCGCCCTCTTAGGCCCTACGCCGGGGAGGAACTGTATGTCGGTTGACATGTCGGTCTTGTACATGGTGCGCTACGGGGTGCAGTCCCGCCAGGACAAATTTAGCAAAATTAGGGGGAAAACGTTCCATGTCACATCGTTCATTGTTTTTTCGTTCGAATGCGGGGCACTGTGGCGCTGACGGGACTCCAGCGGGGTCTGCGCTTCATGCGTCCATCTGCATACCATATTATTATCGCGCGCACGCACGCCCATGCGCATACGCATGAGAAAAGGCGGCCCCGAAAGACCGCCCGCAATCCTGCTTACGATAGTATCCAGCCTGGACTGACGCATCCCTACTTAGACGTCCTTACATCCTCGAGGAACCGGTCCAGCTCCATTTCAAAGACTTCCCTGTAGTGCCTGCCCAGGGTGTCGATCCCGTAGGGCTCCCTTCTGAATCCCCATCCGTGTCCTCCGGCAGGATAGATGTGCATCTGGGCCTTCACGCCGCTTGCAATGAGAGCCTTGTAATAGAGTAGGCTGTTTTCAGGAGGCACCAGCCCGTCATCTGAGGACAGGGCCAGGAATGTTACGGGAGTCTTCCCGGACACCCTGTTCTGGCATGAGTAGTACTCCACAAGTGACGAGTGCTCGGTCGTCAGGTCGGATATGCTTCCGCCGAGCAGATGCTCGTGGGTTCCCACATGGGTTATCCCCTCCACCATCGATATCACCGGATACATGAGGATGCTGAAATCGGGCCTCGTCTTATCATCCTCGAACATCGTGGATGCGCAGGCTGCAAGGTGCCCTCCGGCCGAGAATCCCATTACGCCTATCTTCTCCACCTTCCACTCCGCGCTATGGTGACGGCAGTACCCAAGGGCGTTCTGCACGTCGCGAAGTGGTATCCTGTAGTGCCCGTCCGGCATGCGGTACTTCACAACGCACACCGTTACCCCTTTGCGCACAAGGTAGTCCGCGGCGCATGCCCCCTCGTTGAACATGGATACGTATTCGTACCCGCCTCCGGGGCACACGACAACGGCAAGGCCGTTTGGAACCGACGGGAAATACAGGTCCATGCAGGCATCATCTCCAACTTCGCCGCAGCCTCCCCTGTCGTTTGCCCAGACCGTCTGGGATGAGTATCCGTTATCCTCGAGCGGCCCCTTTGTGATAGCAATACCGCCTTCGACGATACCCTCGTCAACCTTCTGCCCCTTCGGGTACAGAAGTATGCTCTGCGACGGGGATATGGGACTTACCCAGCGGGAGGCATCCTGCGCCAAGGCGGCGCCACCTCCCAATGAGGCCAGGGCCAGAGAAGCCACGGCCATTCCAAGAGATCTGGCTTTCATCATTTATAGTATTTGCTTTGAAAAAGGGCCGGCTGTCACACCGGCCCTTCCTATGGTAAAGCTTGAGGGACTATTTTCCGGCAAGCTTGCGGTAGCTGTTGTAGCGAACCTTTGCGAACTCCTCTGTCTTAGCCAGAAGCTCTGCGGCCCTCTCGGGGAAGAGCTTGGAAAGTGAAGAGAAGCGGACCTCTCCCTTGAGGAAGTCCTGGAACTTGGTCCAGTCGGGCTCCTTGGAGTCGAGGCTGAACGGGTTCTTGTCCGTTCCCTCGAGGGTCGGGTTGTAGCGGTACAGGTGCCAGTAGCCGCACTCTACGGCGAGCTTCTCCTCTTTCTGGCTGAGACCCATTCCTGCCTTCAGGCCATGGTTGATACAAGGAGAGTAGGCAATGATGAGCGAAGGTCCGTCATAGGCCTCGGCCTCCTTGATGGCGTTCATGTACTGTACGGGTGACGATCCCATCGCAACCTGTGCGACGTATACGTAGCCGTAGCTCATGGCCATCATTCCAAGGTCTTTCTTGCGGATCTTCTTTCCGGAAGCCGCGAACTTGGCGATCGCACCTGCAGGGGTACTCTTGGATGACTGCCCTCCGGTGTTGGAGTAGACCTCGGTGTCGAGAACAAGCACGTTCACGTTCTCACCGCTGGCGAGCACGTGGTCGAGTCCGCCGTAGCCGATATCGTATGCCCATCCGTCACCACCGAATATCCACTGGCTGCGAGCGGGGATGAAGTGCCTGTACTGGAGGAGTTTCTTGGCAACCTCGCACTTGGGATCCTCGATAAGGGGAACGAGCTTGTCGGCAACCTCCCTTGTAACGGCTGCATCGTTCTTGGCGTCAAGCCACTTTGTGAAGAGCTCCTTCATCTCAGGGGTGCACTTGTCGCACTCCAGGCCTTTGCGCATGGTCTCCTCGACGGTAGCCCTTGCACGGTCGGAACCGATCTTCATACCGAGGCCGAACTCGGCGTTGTCCTCGAACAGGGAGTTCTGCCATGCAGGACCGTGTCCGTTGACGTTGGTGCAGTAAGGCGATGCGGGGAAGGATGCTCCGTAGATTGAAGAGCAGCCGGTCGCATTGGCTATCATCATGTGGTCTCCGAAGAGCTGGGTGATGTTCTTGATGTAAGGGGTCTCGCCGCAGCCTGCGCAGGCGCCGCTGAACTCGAACAGAGGCTGTGCGAACTGGGCGTTCTTCATGTTGGCGGCCTTGTTTACGACACCTTCCTTGTAGCCAACCTTCGAGTGGAGGTAGTTGAAGTTGTCCTGCTCGGCCTCCTGTCCCTGGTAGGGAACCATCTTGAGGGCCTTCTCCTTTGCGGGGCAGACGTCAACGCAGTTGCCGCAACCGGTACAGTCGGCAACCGATGTGGCGATGGCAAACTTGTACTCCTTGAGAGGTCCGTTGCCCTGCTTTGCCTTGAGTCCCTTGGGTGCTGCGGCCATCTCCTCTTCAGTGAGAAGGAACGGACGAATTGCAGCGTGAGGGCAGACGAATGCGCAGGTGTTGCACTGGATACAGTTCTCCTCGAGCCATGTGGGAACCATTACGGCCACACCCCTCTTCTCATAGGCGGATGTGCCGGCGGGCATTGTTCCATCGGCGTAGTTTACAAAAGTGCTAACGGGCAGGGAGTCTCCCTCCTGAGCGTTCACCAGGTCGGCGACCTTCTTTACGAACTCGGGAGCGATGCGGTCCTTGTTGGGGTTCTCGAACTTCGCGGAGATGTTCTTCCAATCCTCGGGAACGTGGATCTCGGTGTACTCGCCTCCGCGGTCAACGGCAGCGTAGTTCATGTTAACAACGTTCTCTCCCTTCTTACCGTAGCTCTTTACGATAGCGTCCTTCATGTACTTCACTGCATCGTCGTAGGGGATGATGCCGGTGATCTTGAAGAATGCAGACTGGAGGATGGTGTTGGTCCTTCCGCCGAGTCCGATCTCCTGGGCTATCTTGGTGGCGTTGATGATATATACCTTGATGTGCTTCTTTCCGATTATGGCCTTGACGTTGTCAGGAATCCTCTTGACGGTCTCCTCCTCGTCCCAGAGGCTGTTGAGGAGAAGGGTGCCGCCTTCCTTGATTCCCTTGAGCACATCGTACTTCTGAAGGTATGAAGGCACGTGGCAAGCAACGAAGTCAGGAGTGCTTACCAGGTAGGGAGCCTTGATGGGCTGCTTTCCGAAACGCAGGTGCGAGCATGTGTAGCCGCCGCTCTTCTTCGAGTCGTAGTCGAAGTATGCCTGGCAGTACAGGTCGGTGTGGCCGCCGATGATCTTGATGGTGTTCTTGTTGGCGCCCACGGTTCCGTCTGAGCCCAGTCCGTAGAACTTGCACTCGGTGGTGCCTTCCTTTACGATGGAAACCTCGTCCTTGAGAGGGAGGCTCTTGAAGGTGACGTCATCGACGATTCCGATGGTGAAGTCTCCCTTGGGCTCCTTGAGAGCGAGGTTGTCGTATACTGCGATGATCTGCGCAGGGGTGGTGTCCTTGGAGGAGAGTCCGTAGCGTCCGCCTATGATAAGGGGTGACTGCTCCTTGCCCTGGAACGCTGCCTTTACGTCGAGGTAGAGGGGCTCTCCGAGGGCTCCTGGCTCCTTTGTGCGGTCAAGCACGGCGATCCTCTTCACGCTCTTGGGGAGAGCCATGAAGAAGTACTTCTCGCTGAACGGGCGGTACAGGTGGCAGGTAACGAGGCCGACCTTGCGTCCCTTGGTCGCGAGGTAGTCGATGGTCTCGCGGATCGTCTCGGTGACGCTGCCCATCGCAACGATGATGTTCTCGGCGTCGGGTGCTCCGTAGTATGTGAAAGGACGGTACTCCCTTCCGGTGAGTTCGCTGATCTCTCCCATGTAGCGGGCTACGATGTCGGGAAGCTCCTCATAGAACCTGTTGCGTGACTCTACCGCCTGGAAATATACGTCTCCGTTCTGGGCGGTTCCCCTGGTGACGGGAGCGTCGGGGGTGAGGGCGCGTGAGCGGAACCTCTCGAGGGCCTTTGTGGATACCATCTCGAGGAGAGCGTCCTCGGGAAGCTTCTCGATCTTCTGGATCTCGTGCGATGTGCGGAATCCGTCGAAGAAGTGAAGGAATGGAAGGGATGACTTGATCGCAGCAAGATGCGCTACCGCTGCGAGGTCATGCGCCTCCTGTACGCTGCCTGAAGCCAGGAGCGCGAAGCCGGTCTGGCGGCAGGCCATCACGTCCTGGTGGTCTCCGAAGATGGAAAGGGCGTGGGTTGCAAGGGAGCGTGCCGATACGTGGAACACTGCGGGGAGCATTTCACCGGCAATCTTGTACATGTTTGGTATCATCAGCAGAAGACCCTGTGATGCGGTATAGGTGGTTGTGAGCACACCAGCCTGGAGGGAGCCGTGTACGGTTCCGGAGGCACCGCCCTCACTCTGAAGCTCGGTGACCCTTACGGTCTCGCCCCAGAGGTTCTTCTTTCCATGTGCCGCCCATTCGTCGATATTCTCGGCCATGGGAGATGATGGTGTGATAGGGTAGATAGCCGCGTGTTCACTGAAAAGGTAGGCGATTTCAGCGACCGCGGCGTTACCGTCACAGGTGATGAATTTCTTTTCTCTAGCCATAATCGTTAAAAGTTAAAGTTATGTGATTGGTTTTGGTTGTTTCTTTTTTGCGGGAAGCCTTGCGTCAGCACCACGGTTGGGACAAGGGTCCTATTCCTGGGGAGGGAGCGGGAAGCCCGCTATCTCGACGCTTCCGCCGGAAATCCTCTTCACAAGGCCCTGGAGGACCTTTCCGGGACCTATCTCCACAAAGCGGGTGGCTCCGTCGGCTATCATCTGCTCCACGCTCTGGGTCCACCTCACGGGTGAAGTCAGCTGCTTCAGAAGATTGGCCTTTATGGTCCCGGGATCTGTCTCGCCCTTTGCCGAAACGTTCTGGTAGACGGGGCACGAGGGGGTCCTCACGGGAGTCTTCTCGATAGCCTTTCCAAGCTCCAGGCGGGCCGGCTCCATGAGCGGGCTGTGGAACGCTCCTCCGACGGCAAGGGGAAGGGCCCTCTTGGCCCCGGCCTCCTTTGCAAGGGCGCAGGCCTTCTCAAGGGAGTCCTTCTCTCCGGAGATCACCACCTGTCCGTGGCTGTTGTAGTTGGCGGGAATCACGACTCCCTCGCACCTTGAGCAGATATCCTCGACAAGAGCGTCGTCAAGCCCTATTATCGCGGCCATCCCGCCCGGCACCTTTTCGCAGCAGGCCTGCATCTGGGTGGCCCTTATGTATACGAGCCGAAGGGCATCCTCGAACGCTACGGCTCCGCAGGCCACAAGGGCGGAGAACTCCCCGAGGGAGTGTCCGGCCACCATGTCGGGGGCACCCTCCCCTATGCAGGAGAAGGCTGCTACAGAGTGAAGGAATACCGCTGGCTGCGTCACACGCGTGGCCTTGAGGTCATCTTCGCTCCCATCGAACATTATATCCGTTATGCGGAAGCCCAGGATGTCGTTTGCCTTTTCGAGAAGGTCCCTGGCTGAGGCATTGCCATCATAGAGGTCCCTGGCCATTCCCGGAAACTGGGATCCCTGGCCAGGAAATACATACGCTTTCTTCATTGATCAATTAAAAACAAAAGCAGAATGGGTCTGGTTTTTCAGTACACTTACAAGTATGCAAATTTAAACAAAATAATCGTATTAAAAAGGTGGCGGCGGAGCCATTTTAACTCAAAAATCGTAACTTTGCACCCGCGCTTCCCGAAAAGGGTGGCAAAAGGCCCCCGTAGTTTAAAGGATAGAATTTCAGATTCCGGTTCTGACGGTCCCGGTTCGATTCCGAGCGGGGGTACTCCAAGGCCCTTCTGGACACACTCCAGAGGGGCTTTTCCTATGCTTATATGCTAGATACGTCCAGTTACGGCAGGACTCTCCTCTGCCTTCGCCAAGGGTGCAGGGAATGCCAGAGAGCGCCTTACCTTTTGAGTTTTATGGCATAATTTGTAAATTGCGCACCGGTTTCAAAGCCACTCAAAACAGAAAGCACGACATGAAAGACAATGCACGCATACATACTGCTAGAATGATATCCTTCGGCAAGGCCGGGGCGCTTATTGCGGCCTTCCTTGTAATAATGCCATCCTCGGGGTGCAAGAGAAGGGCCTACTCCGGATCAGTCCAGCCGGTCCAGAATGCATCCGAGAGCAAGGCAAAGGATGAGAAGAAGGATGGGCAGAGGCTCATTCCCCTTCTCAGGTTCGACGGCATGAACGGATCAGTGGACATGGTGACTACGATGTGCGGGTCGGCGGTCTGCTTCGAGGACGACATCTGGAGCCAGGGGCATCTCCTGTGGGGCACAAGGACCCACTACGACTCCTCCGGAAACGCCTATGAGAGCGTAGGGTTCGGAGTTGACGGAAGCGAGAACGAAAGGACTACATACACCTTCACCGACGGTCTCCTCACGCAGACGAGCACCAAGCTTGCCGAAGACAGCAGTCCCTCTGTAACCACCCTTGTCTCAAGGGATGGCGCCACATCGACATGGAAGATAACGGGAAGCCAGGACGGAGCCACGACCCAGACGGTATCCGAGGAGCCCCTCATAAGGACAACCACCACGAAAGGGGCCTACCCCGGCAACGGGAAGCCGTGGAGCGAGACAAAGGTCGAGACTTTCGACCGCAGCGGCAGGCGCACTTCCCTGGTATACACGTCAAACGGCGCGGACGGATTCAGCCAGGTGTTCGAGTATGACTCCAGGGGGCTTCTCACCTGGGACGGGCGCTACTCCTACAGGTACACCCGCTTCGATGTGAAGGACAACTGGATCGAGCGGTGGGTGTACGAAGGTGACTTCAGGGGAGAATGGAAGGATGACGACCCCGCTGTAGCCAGTGGTGATGACGACACGCTCCCCCCTCCCATCTCAAAGCCCAAGACATTCGAGCAGAGGGAGGCCGAGATAGGGCCTGTTATGGTGGAGACAAGGGAGATAAACTACAGATAGGATACCTGGCTGCAGGAGAATCTGAGCGGGCTGCCCAACGTGGACGGTCCGTTTTTCTTTTGCAAAAGCGCCTGGCAGGGAATGATTTTCCAGCATGGACTCACGCCCTGGGAACATGCCGGAGGCATTGTTGAAAAGTTTGTCAATTACTTTTTCTGCAAGGTATTGCAGGAGTTTCGGTTTAGAGGTAATTTTGCAGTTTGGAGGATATGCACCGGCAGAAAGGAGACTAGCCGGCATCCACAGCCGGAGGTGGCGAAAGCCCAGGCCACATACTGCAAACAGATATAGGGCAACACAGCAACAATACACCACAAATACAATGAAAAGACATCTTTCACTCATTGCGGCATCAGCATCCCTTCTTTTGGGAATCGCATCCTGCGCAACGCAGGAGGCCGCAAGCCAGGAAGAAACCGCCGGTGGAGCGCTCCGCAAGGTTAGCTTCATATCCGAGGACACTTCCACGAAGTCCGTCTTCAACTACACAGGGCAGACTTCGGGGTCCGTACCCGTCCTATGGACAGGGAACGAGGAAGAGTTCTTCGTGAACCTGAACCTATCCACCGCAAATCCCAACACAAAGCTCACAAAGGCTTCCGACATATCCGTTTCGGAGGACGGGAAGACCGCGACTTTCTCTGTCGAGCTTTCCGATGACAATTCCGGCAGCTACACCTTCTACGCGGTGAGCCCCGCCTCGGCATACGCCCGCTACGTGGATTCGGAAAAGGGCATCCTCGTGGAAATCCCCGCCAACCAGACTTCGGGGACCGCATCGGTAGACGAGTCGGCAATGCCCCTTGTAGGATGGAACGACACTCCCCTTGACGCATTCCCGGATGAGGGTGAGAGCGTAGGAATGCAATTCCACCACGTGGGAGCATACCTTAAGATGACTCTTACCGGCCTGTCCCTCGAAGAAGGTGACGAGGTGGCTTCGGTGTCACTCTACAACGCCGACAAGCCTCTCGGAGGAAAAGTCTACTACGATCCTTCCAGCAAGGCCGTCGGTGACGTATTTTCCCAGTACAATACGATAACGATAACCCGTGACGACCTGACACCCCAGGACGGCACCATCGAAGACCTCTGGGCCACCATCCTGCCGGTAAGCGAGGGATTCTCCTTCAAGGTCACCGTCACCACAAAATCAGGGAAGGAGTATTCGGTGACAAAGACCGCCCGATCTGACCTCTCCGCAGGGCAGATCGGCTCCTTCAGCCTGAGCTTCGAGGGCGTCACCGCCACATCGGGGAACGAGTTCGTGCTTATCAAGAGCGCGGATGAGATAACCGCCGGCTGCGAAATCGTAATCGCCTACACAGACGGCAGCACGACTTATGCAATGAGCCAGACAGTGAACTCAGGCAAC
>Ga0065708_1039872_pt1 | contig 31053 bp, 24 predicted proteins | sample Hoacrofraction12_2_FD_59095 | JGI IMG/M metagenome (GOLD analysis project Ga0065708, IMG submission 59095) | Hoatzin crop microbial communities from Cojedes, Venezuela, sample from fiber fraction 12 v1 | ecosystem: Host-associated > Birds > Digestive system > Esophagus > Crop | place: Venezuela... | reverse complement strand
ACCCATGAGCAACTCGTGGATCTACTCCCCCACAAGTGGACACCCCTAAAAGAAGACCCATACCCCAAGGCCTGGGGCACCCTCACCACCACCGACAACACCCGACAACAATAATGGCTGCACCCCCACCAGAATCGCAGCCATTATCATTAGTTAATTTTACCTGTACTTTACCGAATGCTTACCGTCCATGGATGGGGTAGCGAACACCCTTTTCCTGGGATAGCTCCTTAACAAAGGGGGGGCAAAATCCCCAGGAGCGACCGACAGCAATACTGGAAAAAACAAAAGGGAGACCTCTGTCTCCCAAAAAACAGTTAATTGTGATTGCATATGTCACATCAACTAACCATCGGGCAAAGGTAGTTAATTTATCTGGAACGCGAAAGAAAAAAAGCAAAAAGTTGAGGAAATGTGTTGGTCACCTCAAAAACTTTGTCTAACTTTGCACCCGATTTTGCGGCACATCATGACTTCGCCACGACGCGCACGCGCCGTTCAGGTCAACTGAGTGTGACACTTGATCGTTGAAACTTCGATGCCACGGCTATGATGCTAAGTGCCTGGCAGTCAAGCGTAGGACGATATCCATACGAGCGAGATGAGCCAGCAATGCCAGCTTTGAACCGGTGACACTTCTCACACCGATGGGGCGGACAATGCTTGGTCATCCCACACTGCGTGATGATATATTGTGCTGCGCCTGTCTTGTCGTTGTGAGGACACTGCCGCAAGGTCACCCAACATTGTTTATCACAATCAAACTATTAAAAATAAGAACAACTATGTCAAAAGTTTGTCAAATCACCGGCAAGAAAGCGATCACGGGCAACAACGTGTCGCACTCCAAGCGCAGGACGAAGCGCAAATTCAACGCTAACGTCTTCAAACGCAAATTCTACTGGCCCGAGCAGGACGTGTGGGTACGCCTCACTGTGTCGGCTGCTGGCCTGCGCAACATCAACAAGATGGGTCTGGATGCAGCCATGAAGAAAGCCGCTGCCGATGGCCATCTCAACGACATCATCGTCATCAACAAGTAAAGAAAGGAGAGCAACATTATGGCAAAGAAAGCAAAAGGCGACCGCGTGCAAGTGATACTGGAGTGCACCGAGCAGAAGGGCACTGGCGTTCCCGGCATCAGCCGTTACATCACGACCAAGAACCGCAAGAACACCACCGAGAGGCTTGAGCTCAAGAAGTACAACCCCTATCTGAAGAGAGTTACCGTTCACAAAGAAATCAAATAATATCCCCCAATATAAGTTATGGCAAAAAAAGTAGTTGCAACCCTGCAAACAGGTGAAGGCCGCTCCTTCAGCAAGGTCATCAAGATGGTGCGCTCGCCCAAGACTGGCGCATATGTGTTTGAGGAGCGCATGGTACCCAACGACAAGGTACAGGATTACCTCAAGTAAAAGAAAACAATGACACGCCGTCACCCCGCTGGCGGCCAAGTCAAACAAATAGCAAGGCCCTGCTCACCCACCATGGTGAGCAGGGCTTGCCACATTGATGCCCCGCCCTGGCGAGCCAGGGCCAGATGCCACACGCCCCGCCATCGTCAAGACGGCAGGGCGTGATAATGGATGATGATGTTATTCTATCACCTAATTGATGCTCTCGCCAAACATGGTGCCGCTAACGGTGTAGGTGCAGCCATTGCAGACAAACGAACCTTCAATGTTGCGGCCCTGACGGTCCATCCACAAATCGACGTTGGTGAGGTCATAGTTGCCACTCACAGGTGACACCTTGCTGGCTTTTACCTTGTAACCCGTGGTGGTGGGCGTGAACGTCAATCCCTCATACTCGGCCAACGAGGAAAGGGTGGCACCTGAGCCATCCAGCAGACTGGCAATCTGCAACTTGCAATTCTCACCTGCCTCATCAACCACCATGCAATAGGCCGACTGGGTGTGCTTGTAAGGTGACTTGCCCTCGGCGGCGATTGACGTGGTGGTGTAGGCATACAACAGCTGGGTGCTGCTATAGACTTGACGGTCGTCGTCAGCAATGTAGGTGAACCACAACATGCCAGTGCCCCAATCCAGATAGCCCTGCAAGTGGGTCACGTTGCTGCTAACCGTGGTTGCAGCAAAGGTGTAAACGTTGCCTGATGACGTCGCATCGGCAAGGTTGCCCAGCTTGAGCTCGGGGGTGGTGAACGACACACTGCTTTTGTCCTCGTCGAGCACGGCAGCGGAGCTCAGCACGATGGTGTTGTCGGTGAGGTTGATGGTCATGCTGACAGTGCTCTGCGAGAAATACACCCCATCGTCGCTCAATGCGCGGTTGATGACAGAGCTTGAGTAGGTGTAGGTGTTCTGTGGGTCATCACTGTTGGTGCAAGCGGTGAACAAGCCCATGCCAACCAGAGCCGCCATGAGCAAAAACATTTTGCTAACTTTTTTCATTGCTTTAAACATGTGTTTTATTGCTATAATACAGTTTTAATACTTGTTATAAGTCTGCCCGCTGGCTGTCGCCTTGGTCTTGCCTGCAAGCACATAGGAAGCGGTGAAGGTGTCACTTTCCAGGTCCAGGTTGGCGGTGAACGTGGTGAACGGATACTTGTCGGTAGTCTTGGTCTCGGTACCCGTGTCCTCGTCATATCCGCGATAGATGCCCACGGTGGCGATGTCGTTGCCACTGATGGTGTAACCCGTGGCAGTGGCAACCACAGGAACGTTATAACCCGTGATGCTGTTGAAGTACTTGCCGTCGCCCGTGTGCAGCAACGCCATTATCTGCACTTTAGCAGTCATGGTGCTGGGATAGAGGGTGAACTGGTAATAGGCACCCGTGTCGGTGCTAGTTGTCGTGTCGTTATAGGACAGCGACGTGTTGGTGCTGAGATAGAAAATCTCGCTCAACGTCGATACCACACGATAGCCACTGGTGGCGGTGTAGGCATACTTCATCGCTGCCTCGTTGAAATCGACATAGCCACTGACATTGCTCGCCTGTGAGTTGCTGCCATTCATGCTGAGCTTGTAAAAGCCCAGGCGCGATGGTGTGGCCGACAGGTCGCCAATGCTGACCGTCTGGTCGCCATTGCTGCCAGCAAACTTGAGTTCCAGGCTAGCGGTGTGGGCTGCCGTGTCGATGGTCAGCGTGTTAGTTGTACTTGCCACTGTCACCTCGCCCGTGCCCGTGTTCACCACATGATTGACCATGGGGGTGCTGACAGTGCGCTTGCTACCGCCCTTGTTGATGGGGTCATCATCGCCACAGGCGGCAAGACCAAGCACCAGGGCAGCCATGAGGATTAAATGCGTTAATTTCATTGTCTTGTCTGTTTTTAATGAGTTTCAATCGCTGCAAATTTACATTAATAAAACGGAATGATGCCCAAAAGTTAACATCATTCCGCCGTTTTTTATATTAAATGTAGTTAAAAGCCGCATTAACGCAGGTTCAAGTCGCCACTGTCGCTGTATTCACCACCGTGGCAGTTGAAGGAAATCCTGTAGGTGCGGTCCCTGGTGTTCACCATGCAAGTCAAGTTGGTGACGGCATACTCGGCCATGGGCACCGCCGTTGTTCCCATGATGATGTAAGGGATTGTGCTCGTGCCAGCAGCGGTGGTGTAGGTATAGATGCTACCGGCGGAATTCACGGTCACGCTCACAGGAGCATCGATGCGGATGTTGAGCGCCGGTGACTTGCGGTCACCAATCGTGAATGTGACATTGTAACAATAGATGCTGCTGCTGTCAGCCTCAAGGTCGATGTCAAAGAGATAATGGACATCGGACTCGGACTCATAGTAGCTCTCGATGCGCTGCGATTTCTCGACAACGGGCTCGTCATTGTCATCGCCACAGGCTACCAGCCCCAGTGCCAGCGCCATGATCGATAATGTGAAAAGTAACTTCTTCATTGTCATTTGTTAGCTCATTTATGTTTTTTTGTTTTACAAGTTTATTCTCAAGGTCAACCCCACCTGACGGCCATGGCCACGCTGCAAGAACGGGTGCTGCACCGACACAAAGTAGAACGTGTTGTAGCGCGTTCCAGTCAGGTTGGTGCCCCACAGTTGCAGGCTGCCATGCGGCTGCTGCCACGTCACGTTGGCACCCACCAGGGCATACAGTGGCTGATGCAACGTGTTGGCCTCGTCCCACCAGATGTCGCCCACAGCCCTCAAGTTGACCGCAAAGGTAAGCATTTTTTCGCGATTAGGACCCATCGGCACACCATGAGATGCCTCGGCAAACAACGTGTGAGCGGGAGCATAAGGGACACGCTTGCCACTATAGTCCGCCTTGCCATCGTTGTAGTCACCAAAGGTGGCACGAGTGAACCCATAGCTCACACTGAGGCGCGTCACGTCGGTGGGCGTCACCGTCATGGCAAACTCGGTGCCCCAACTGGTGGTGCGACCGGCGTTGGTCATCAGACGGCCTGTCGTCACCCCGTCAGGAAAAACAGTGAGCTGACGGTCGCGACAATCCATAACAAACACGCCCATGTCGCTCTGCACACGCCCCTGCCAACACTCAAAGTGACCGCCAATCTCGTAGTTCCAGGCACGCTCGGGCTTGTAACCCACAACGCGGTCCACATCATAACGTGCCCCGATGCCCATCATGTTCATCAGCCGCTGTTGCAGCACGTCGCTGAACATCTGGGTGTTAAAGCCACCAGCCTTGCTGCCACGCGCCACCGACACATACACCGTGTGGCGCTTTCCCGGCCAGGGATGCCACGTGGCGGACAATCGCGGCAGCACCTCGACAAAGTCCTTGTCGAGCGTGCCACTGTCGTCGATGTCCACATTCTCGTGGGCATAGGTTGTGCCCGTGGACTGCTGCATGATGTTGTAGCCCGTGTGGGTCACGCTGCGGTAGTTGAGGCGCGCGTGCTCATAGTCAAGACGCACGCCTGCCTGCAACGTCCATTGTCCCAGCGTCCAGGTGCTCTCGTGATAGATGGCGGCACCCCAGTTGGGACTGGTGAAGTGGCTGCCCAGTTCAAACGTGCGTGTGTCCCATGCGATGGGATATTGCGGTATGGCCTCATTCACATGGTTTTCAATCAGTTGCTCGATGCCATAGTCCAGAAACGTCACTGGGGCGTCCATGCGATAGCGACGGAAAAAGCCCGACAAGCCCAGCAGCCAGGCATAGCCATCGTCAGCGTGAACATCGCTGCGTGCCACAACATCCTGGGTCACAGCATGCTCGCGACGCTGTTGGGTGAGCGTGAAATAGGGCATCGGCGTGAAATCCTGGTCCAGTGTCATGTCGTCATCAATCAGCTGATAACTGGTGATGCTTGACAGGCTGAAGCCTGGCAGCTGCTTGCGCACCGTCAGGCCGTCCATGAGCGAGGTGCGGCGATAATAGCAGGTGTCGTTATAGGCAATCTGGCCCGTTTCAAGCCACTCATAGGGGTATCCCCCCTGACGGCTCACGCCCAGCGACAGCACGTTGGCGACATACCAGCCACCGCCGCGCCACTCGACCTTGCCACGCACACCCAACGCCCGCTCCCAGTCACAACGCTTGCCATTGTACTCGTTGACAAACTCGCCGCGCTTGCCACCGCCATGCACCGCCAGCGACACGCCCACACCACTGCCCAGACGGGCATAGTGGCTCGCACCCACGCGCCATGAGCCCTGTGTCGCCCCCTCGGCCACCAGGCGTGTGCCCTGATAGTTGAGCGGTGACAATGTATAGACGTTGATGAGGCCACCCATGGTGTTGCGGCCATACAGCGTGCTCTGGGGGCCACGCAGCATCTCAACGCGCGTGATGTCCAGCATGTCCAGGTCATAGTTTTCCTTGGTGAGCACTGGCACATTGTCCACCGTCAGACCCACAGCTGGCTGGTCGATGCGCGTGCCAATGCCGCGAACATACACCGTCGAGGTCATGCGGCTGCCATAGTCCGGGATGAACAGGTTGGGGACCAGCTGGGCGGCGTCCTTGATGGCCAGCACCCCGTTGCGCTCGGTGACAGCACGATCCAGCACGGTGATGCTGGTGGCCTGAGTGCGCAAGTCGGCACTCTGCTTGATGGCAGTGACAGTGACCTCGCCCAGCGACAAGGTGTCGCCCGGCAATGTTTGTGCGCCAGCGAACAACGTCCCCGCCAGCACCAGCGCTTGTATGGTCATCAGTCGATGTTTCATCATGACCCCTGCATTGAGCGATGCAAAATTAATGCAAAATTTCGATACCACCGCCATCAAGCCCAACAAATGCGTCACACGTGGGGTGTGACACAGGCGAATGACAGAGGATGCCCCCGGCCTCTCATCACAATCAACGGCGGGAGCACGAGACAGCCGCCGCTGATTGTGATGGTTGGGGAGGGGGATGCTGGGCAACGCCGGCTAGATGGACAGGCGCGTGAGCGTCTCGAGCAGGTTGCGGTCGATGGGCTTCTCGTTGCGGATAGCCTTGGAGAACGGCACATACACAATCTGCTCGTCATCATCGCCAATCATGATGTTGCGCTGACCCTCGAGCAGGGCATCTATGGCTGCCGCGCCCATGCGTGACGCCAGGATGCGGTCCTGAGCCGTGGGACTGCCACCGCGCTGCAAATGGCCCAGAATGGTCACGCGCACATCATACTGCGGGTACTCCTTGCGCACACGCTCGGCCAGTCCCATCGCGCCACCGGTCACGGGGCTCTCGGCCACCAGCACGATGCTGCTGTTCTTGCTCTTGCGGAAGCCGTTCTTGATGAGCTCGCTCAACTGGTCCACCTCGGTCGAGATTTCGGGGATGATGGCTGCCTCGGCACCGCTGGCTATCGCGCCATTCAGCGCCAGGAAACCCGCGTCGCGACCCATCACCTCGATGAAAAACAGGCGCTCGTGGCTCGTGGCGGTGTCACGGATGCGGTCAACGCACCACATGATGGTGTTCAACGCCGTGTCATAGCCGATGGTGTGGTCCGTCCCATACAGGTCGTTGTCGATGGTGCCGGGCAAACCCACAATGGGAAAGTCAAACTCGGAGGCGAACTGGCGGGCGCCGCTCAACGAGCCGTCGCCGCCTATCACCACCAGAGCGTCAATCTCGTGCTGACGGATGGTGTCGTAGGCCTGCTGACGACCCTCGGGGGTCATGAACTCCTTGCAGCGTGCAGTCTTGAGGATGGTGCCACCGTGGTGAATGATGTTTGACACATTCTGCGTCTTGAAGTCAACAATCTCGTTGGTTATCAACCCCTTGTAGCCACGGTAGATACCCTTCACCTTGAAACCGCTATAAATCGCCGAGCGAGTCACCGCACGGATGGCGGCATTCATGCCGGGCGCGTCTCCACCCGACGTCAATAATCCTATTGTCTTGATTGATGGCATGTTGTAACTTGTTTTGGTTGTTGTTTAGTTCATTCCAGACTACAAAGTTAAGATTTTTCTCCCACACCACCACCCCACCCCAACAAAAAAAAGCCCAAGGCCCACCGCCCCAGGCTGATTTTTAAAAATATAATAGCCCCGTATTAGGACATATTCATGCCGTCACACAATCAACTCGTCTGGTTTTAGCTCCTTGACCTCCACAACGGTTAGCCTAAATCGCGAATCATGTTCACATTCGTTTGGCCTGTTACGAAAATACTGGGGATAGATAGACAGCCAGTTGTTACGCTGCTGAGTGGTTTCGGTCTTCAACAAGATATATTTCACATCAGGTGTGAAATCATTAGGTTGTTGATATTGAGTAAATACACGTGACCGATTTTCCATTTGAGGCAACAGCTTATCAGCAGACACTAAGCCAGAGCGAAGGTATGGATAATTTCTTGACTGCGTAATATAATCATACATTGTAAACTCATCCAGCTTACTAATCAATGCTATTTTAACCTTATCTCTAATATTTTTTTGGAACTTGATGATACCATCCTCGTCCATGGTATAATTATTATTAAAGAAATCAGCTAAATTAATCATTACAACATCCTTCTTTAGATGTTGCTCAAAATAGTTATTTAGCGTATCATTATCAAGGACAGCCATAAATGGCACCTGAGTTTCAGGATTCATATCTTCAATCTTCTGTGCCTCTTCATCATGCCAAGTCTTGAGATTACCAACAAACGAAACCATACAATGATACTTGGCCATAAGTTCATTTCGCAAGTCATTATAGCGGTCAAGAAATGTTCCTGCTAAATGAAACTTAACAGCACACATTGTGAGTTCACGCTGCCGATTAGCATTTTGTGTAGCCAAAGCAGCTATCCTATCTTGATATTCTTGAGAAATAGTCTTGTGTCGGCTGTGATGGTATGATATATACAACCCTAAGATAACCAATAGTATAGCGGCGATGCATGAGAAGATTGCGATGAAATTCAAGTTACCCTTGTGAAACTCATTCCAATTGTAATAGAACGCGAGACCCGCTAACAATAAAAACGATAGCGCACATCCACCCAGTGCAAACGCCGTCGAACGTGACTCTTTCTTGTGTTCAGACAGAGCGTTAATTCTTTCTTCCTGCAACTTAGACATCGCTGTGTTTGCCACATCAGTTTCTTGCATCAGCCGGTCACGGGCTGCATCACTGATGCGACTACGTACAGTATTATTGCGCAACGTGAGAAATAAGCGGTCAAAATCAGCACGCAAATTAGCATATCGGGTTTCCATCTTTTTGAGATGACGCTTCTCTTCAAAAATCAAATTATTAGAAATAGCGTACCGTATAGCATTATCAGCAGTGTTGAAAGCCACTTTTTGCACAGTAGCAGGTGCTAGTTTTCCAGCAGATTCACTATTTGGTGTAACCTCTGAAATAACAAATGCACTGGGACATAATTCTGGATTAGACACATAAGAATACGGAATGTAACAATATCCATTATCACCATAATGTGTTCCCCAAGAGTTGCGGGCAATAAAAAACTTATGTTCATCACTATATCCACACAACACCAAGGCATGCCATCCTTCTTCATCCTCGGCACGCTCTTCAAGAGTGGGGAGTGGCACAAAACCTGTTGGTGAGTGGAACGAATCAAACACCCTTAACGAAATCAGTACAGGCAAACCATCGGTCAGAGCTGACTTCATATTTTTTAGTGTCTTATCTGGATCCACATCAATCTGAACGTTCATTGCCTTAATGATTTTACGCTGCTTAGCGTCGTCATAGGCTGACTGGTCTGGCTTTGCATCAATCGTTGCGCTCATGTATGGCCATTTTTCTTCAACGCACACACCCATATCATGCATTGCCTCAATATTATTATACAATGACGAGCCTTCATTAGCTACGGGTTCTGACACACGAGCGCGAGCATTATAGTAGGCAAAAGCAGGACTCAAGTCATAATGGGAAGGCAAGTTATAACGGTGCATGAAATATTCAAATACAGACACAACTGCAAATGCTGAACAGGCCCCATTAATCCCCTGGTCACGGATGGGAGAGAACCACTCCTTGAGATTAACCGACGGTTTCAGGTTGTCATGTGGTTTGTAGTCCTCTTCAAGGGCATGTTCGGTCACCTTGTGTTGCACATGATAAACTGTACCCTCAATTTCAAACCCCTTGTCGGTGAGACGGCGTTTGCTGTCGTGCTCATCCTGCTTTTCTTGCTCAAGGCTGTCAAGGTCTTTTTGCAACTCGCGAATGTATTTGGACGAACTCAACATTTGTTTCTTGACATTCCTGATATCGTCAAGCGGCACATAGATATTGAGGTCGTAATCCTCGGGGTCGCTCAAAGCCATGTGTATGGCATGTTCCTCGCCATCGTCATCCTTAAATTTTTCTATATGACGATTGTCCTCATCAACGAACAATTGCAAAGGCTCGCCAATGATATCATCCAGATAAAGTTGATGATCGTTAAATAAATCATTGGTAAACTGTTCATCATCCAAGCCCAAGATGAGTGCCAAAATGCATTTGCGTTCTGGCAGGCTCAAGTTAGTATCCTTGATATACCCCTGCAACATCTGGGGTAATTCCTCATCAAAAATTTGAGAAATCTTTGGTGATATTTTGGCAACTATCTGGGCTTCAGACATGTTTTGCGACAGCATATCCTCAACATTGTTTTCTTGAAGCAGCTGTGAGAATCGATGTGTAAGGTCTCGTTTCAAGCCTGGGTCATGCAAGCAACTCTGGGCAATGGGAGCAATGCGATTCAAATCCACTGTAGGTTGTGCCACCTGTTCGCGATTTAGCACATGCAAGAATGCCTTGCGCATCAAGTATTGAGCAAAATAATTCTCATCAAGATGCAACACGCTCAACCCCATGGCTGTCACAGTATGCTGCTCATCCATCTTGGGACCTCGCAGGATATCGTTGTAATGGCTGATGAACAAGAATGCCATCTCTCCCAAGATACGCCCAAGCGAGTCTCTATCTAGCTTGAGGGCATAACCAGCTGAATTGATATTACTCAAGGGGATGAAGTGATTAAATGACACATTCTCATCTTGCTGCTTCAGTTCTAACAACTCATTCTGCAACTGTAGTTGATGCTGGCGCAACTGTTGCAATGTTGACGCATCGTCATCATTGTCTGAGTCAGTCTCTTCATCAAACAAATGATGCAAATCATAGCCAATCCCAATGACATCAATTTCATATTGCCGCTGGGACAATCTTGTCGCTTCCAGAATTTTCTTGAACAAAGGCAAAACCTCTGGCTGATACATCGGGAGATAAACCGTCAGCAACAAGGCGGGATCCGAGCCAGGATCAGTGATGGTTACAATGTTAGTAAACAACTGCATGAAGAATGTCTGCAACTCATCATCTGTTGCAAACAATTGTGGCGCACCCATGGTAGCATCCTTGTCTTCGTTGAGGCTGCTGTTAAAAACATCGACCTGGGGTTCAAGATGTTCCACATGCGACATCATCACGCCGTCTTCAACGACATAGGCATTGAAGTATGGCGAAATGGTCTCGCCATACTTCAATATATATCGCTTGAGTGATAGGGCAGCTTCGGTCAGTTCACTGCCCAAAAACAAGTGCACATTGTGTCTCATCACAATTCTTTCTTCACATAATTAATCTCTTCTCGAATCAGTTTAGCAGTAGCTTGAAATCCGTGCTGTTTCAATTGATTTGCATCGAGATTAATTTGAGAAATTGTATTCAAATAATTGTTACCTTGCTTAGCTTCCTGCACTTTTTCTTGCAGAAAATTGTTTCCTTTTTTTTGTTGTAAATCTTCAAAGAATTTTCCAAATTGCGTTTCAATAGCTGAACGATTAGCTCGAAACTCGCTAAACGCTACCTCTCGATACGCACTAAGTTCAACCCAATAATCATTAATGGGATCCCCATTCACTTGATCTTGATAATAGTAATGACCATTTTCATTTTTTATCAATCCAAAAATCAAGCCTTTCACCCACAATTCCAGGGTATTGTCGGCAGACCTCATCGGCCATAAGCTGAAACCCTCCCGCTCCATCATGTTCTCAAGTTGAGCATCAATATGATAATCAAAATGACCTTCTTTATATTTTATGCGATATTGTGATAGAGATGAAATCGTGAATGCGGGTACAACGCCAACCTGATGATAAATAATAGCTCTATCCTTCATGCCAATGACGGATTGGTCTATTTCTGCCGTTCCAGAGAAGTGATTTTTTAGCGCTTCTTTGGTTATGCGGCTCTCCTTTGATGGTACGCCAACAAAAATAATATCAACGGCATCTTCTGGTTGTTGATAACCTTGCAGATCGTATGTGAACAGTGGCTTTGACTTCCGTACTGTTTGTTCAAGTATGCGATTAAACTCAGGCTCTTCCATTTCGTTTAATACCTCATCAAGACTCATCCTGACCCATTTTTGTGCACCATGGAGCGATGACGTGTATTTCAAAAGGATGTCAGCAACCTCCTTGTTGGTCATAGCACCAAAGTTGTGAATCTTATCCCCGGCAGGCATCGAGATGAGCAGGTTATTAAAGTTGACTTGGCTCGTGTCGATGCTCACATTGCCCATCTTGTCTTGCGCCAGGTCAATTTGGAATAGTTGATGGTCACTGTTCGCCCTGTTTTGAATTTGCGCGATGCGGGCAGTGTTCTCACGATACACATCTTCTACTTTTTGCTTAATGGCTCGCAACGCTGCAGTTTCGTCAAGAATCAGCGATTGCATGAATGTGTAGAACTCAATAGCCTTGTCACGGCGCTTGATTTCGCGCTTAGCAATAGCGTGATTATAGGCAGCATCCATCACATCTTGTTTCTTGGAACTTAGCGTTGCCCTCGACTTAATAAATCGTTTATCATAATCTGCTAGATCAGCCACAGCCGACTTAACAGCTTGGTCTGCATTACATTCCCTCCTTATCCAGTCTTCTCGCTCTGACCTCATCTCGCCCATCATGACATCAAACTGGGCAGTCAGTCCTAACAAGATTTTTTCAGCAGACCCAATGCCACACTCTTTATTGATTTCCTTGACCATCAAGTCATGAAATGCGGGTTCTGTTTTATCTTTCAACTCTTGAAGTTTTGCGTTCAATTTATCATCACCAGGCACTTGGCTCGCAACGTATGCAGTTGCATCATTTTGCGCATTTTGCACATCATTAATGGCTGCCATATTATAGTTTGGCGTTTTCTTCAAGATATAATCAATCACATCGTCAAACCCGTTATTCTCGCGAATTCTCAATTCGTCAATCCAATGATTGACAATGACATCAGTATCAACACAAGTGTTCAGCAGATTCTCAATCACATAGTTGGCAGCCTTCAGCGCATAGACATCTCCAAGGTCAGCGCCACGGAAGATGATTTCACTGGCACCCATACCACTAGCCCATGCCATTTTCTGTTCAATGTTCATTGTTTCATCGGCAATACGACGTTCTAGGTTATCACTCACACTTGCCGCAGCCGCCGAAAGTTCACCAGCAGAGGTCACAAGAGCGAGGCTAATCATTTCTGCCAATTGATTTACATGATCGTAGGTGTCACCATTCTCATTACGATTGTTGACAAACACCACAGAATTGAATGGTCGGTCGTCAATTTTTTGGATATACCTCAAATATGTCATATTGAACTCATCTTGTCCCATTGTGCGGTGCATAAACCAATCTAAGTCTTTGATAGCACCATAGCCGTTTGCTTTCACGTTGAGCATGGTTGTGGGTGACATAGCTTCAAACACGTCAGGTAACACGGCATAGCCTATTAATTTGCAGGCAGGCAATTCGTCCTTGAGCAAATATGCCATATTGATAAACGTGCCGCTGCCAGTGCCGCCTGCCAGTGAGAACACCATGTGAATTTCTACTTGTGCATCAGCAAGCAACGAGTAGTTTGGGTTACCTACATGAGCAGCATTCGTGATTTGGTTAATTTTATCTCTAACCTTGATGACAACTTTATCGTAATTGACCGTCAAGGCAAATCGACCGTTGCTTCGCACTGCCCCTGCACCGTTCACCATACTGCTCAAAGCTCGCAAATTGCGCTCTGGCACCCAAGTAAAGCGCTCCTGGTTGACATTGTATATCGGGCGAGCATTGGGAACCCTGATGGGCATCTGGTCACTAGGGTCTATTTTCACCTCACCATATTTTGACTCGAGCTCTCGGTTATAGACTCCTCCATCGGTATCAATACCCAGAAAACCAATCATTGGGGGTACCTCGCCGTATGTGTCTATAAACATACGTTTGGTGTGCAACAGTGCTGTCATGCCTGTTCCACCAAGGCCGATGTAAAGACATCTTCTGATTTTAGTTGCCATAATGTAAAGTTTTTAAGTTGTTGTTTTAATATACTGTTATTTTGAATTTCTGATTCGTGTGAACGTTCGTCAGTTCATATTCATTCTGCTTGTTAAGCGTACTGGCATAAGGGTCAATAGTGTAATCTTTGTTGGACCGCATCTTGACGTTACCCTTGCTTGCCGCTTCAAGCACGACTGTTGAAGTCCATGCCGGGTTTACCTCATAGATAATTCTTCCTGTGAATATTCGATTAAGTACACCTTGTTTCTGTGCCTTGCTCGTAAGTACTACGCGCCTTGCGCCACTGATGCGTCGCTGCGAAAAGTAAGGCTCACTAATGCGCAATGCGCCGACCTTAATATAGCTATAGAGCATCTGCTTCAGCACAAGGAACCATAGCAACAAGGCGCCTAGCAATGCAATGCCTAACCACATCAATATCGTCTTGAGAGGATTCCAGTTCAAGCTATACTTAACCGTGAATGGGAACTCAAAGGCATTGGCAGGGCGTGCCTCCTGAATGCGGTCAAGGTTGCTACAGTTCTGTGCCTTGAGTGCCAAATGCCGTTTGCCCGATTTGGCATTCTCGTTAAACGTAATGGTGATCTCTACTGGCTTGTTGTTATCTGCAGCCCGCAGTTCAATCACGTTGGTGGACTTGCCATTGACAGTGACATCGAAGTCGTTGTGTCCATCGGTATCCACAACCCTGAAACGTGCGATGGCGTTGGCGCGGATAGCTTCGGGACTGAAGCTCGGCGAAAAAGTGTGGGTTATCTTGCCTTGCTCGTTCGCACCCCAGAAGAGGAACTTGTTGTAGTGACTTGCCTTGCCCCAGGTGGGCACCTGTGCCACAAAATCGTTGCTACTCACCACTCGTTCAGGCTTGTTAACAACAGGGACGATCAAGGGATTCACAAACTGCACGTTGTTGCCCGACAGTGATATGACAATATCATTCTTGCTCCCGATGGCATCGTTGAGGCTCGCAACATCACGATAATTGGGCGTAATGCGGATAGTGCCCTCACCATCAACCAGTTTGCCGCCAACCAGTTCCACCTTGAAATGCTGATTGCTGGTAGTCGCTTTAATGCCAGTGTATTGCCTCTTGGTCGACACTTCAAACGGCAGCTCTATCGATGGGATAAATTGATAGGAATCAATCGGTCTAATAGGCGTGACTGCCACAAAGTCGGGAATCTTGCCGTTGGCATCAACAAAATGCAAATTGTCAGGCCTCTTGTCGCCCACGTCGTTTCTAATCTGTGTGGCTTGTGGCGTTAACATGACATAAAAAGCATGATTGGTGGCTGGTTGCGTGCCCCACTTCACCAAATCGCCTGGCAATCGCTGTGGGGTAAACTCCTCTTGACCATCCGTTAACAGAAACACATAGTTGTTCCTTGTTTTATCGATATATTTTAAAGACGCCTCCCATGCCTTGCATATTCCTGTGCTACTGTGAGATGAGTGGATAATACTTTCCAGCTCTTTGTCTATTTGTGACCATTTATAGTTGCTCTGATTGCCTTTAATCACAGCACGAGGGTCATCTTGAAAGGGAACGATTGTGAAATTGTCGCCCTCGTCCAGTTGCTCGTCCAGTTGCTTATGGAGATAATCTTTGGCACTTTCCCAACATTTGTTGGTCTTTATCATCGATCCAGTACAATCAAAGATGAAGATATAATTACGATCTTTAGCCGCATTTGCATGTAACGCTGTGAACAGCAATAGCACGGTCATGATGATATTTACAGCCTTATTTTTCATAAATTATTATTTTACAAGCTATTAGACATTATTACGGTTTACACAAAAACCTTATAGTCAAATTTATCTTGCCACAAATTTACAACATTTATCAACATAATGCAAACAAAATGAAAAGAATTTTCAGGAGAATTTTAATTTTCCCGTTTTCTTCAAGTTTTTGCATCAGTTTGGCAAGAAATCGTGACTATAACTACAACAATTTAAAACTGTTGTTTCTCTACTCCTTTATACCGCGGGGGGCGGGAAAGTAAACACCTTTTTAGGGCAAAAATACAGGAAAAAGATGTTTTTTTGTTTTTTTGGCAAGGTTGCCGTTTTTGGTTTATGTGCCGTTGTGTCCCGTCAAATGGCATTAATGGTTACTAAAAGAAAGGCGTGGGACATTGTTCTGCTTACATCTACGAGGCATCGCCAAACGCCCACTGCGGATAAACAGCCCACCCCACGCAACGCCGATATACTCGTCCCTGCAAGAGGGGTGGTACAGGCCTGCATGAAGCGTTTTCTTGGACTGCTTGGATTCCCGCATTTGAAAAATTTGGCGAATTTCGTAGAAGAATCAAAGCACGAAACGCTTTCTATGTTAAAATGTCATCCACAACGGGTCAACCCCCTCGTGAATGACCACAAAGGTAAGCGTTTTTTCGGGTATGTGCAAATAAAACGGGATAAATCTTTGCCCGCGGGGGGGTCATGGGAGGAGCAGCTGGGCGTCGCCGTAGCTCAAGAAGCGGTAATCGCTGGCGAGAGCGTGGTCGTAGAGTGCCCGCCAATTGTCGTTACCGACAAAGGCGGCAACCAGCAGCAACAGCGTGGATTGCGGCTGGTGGAAGTTGGTGATGATGCCTTGCACCAGACGGTAACGGAAGCCTGGGGCAATCATGAGCTGGGTGGAGCCCATGTAGGTGTCGGCATGGTGGCGGTCCAGATAGTCGATGATGTTGGTGAGGGCACGGCGGGTGTCGATGCGGCACGGCGTGGTGTAAGGCATCCACTGGGTGACAGTGAGTGCCTGCTCGTCGGCATCGGGGTTGTCCTCCAGCGTCTGCCCGATGTAGTAGAGGCTCTCGAGGGTGCGCACACTGGTGGTGCCCACCGCCACCACGGGCGCGTCGGTGCTGGCAAGCTCGGCAAGCAACGTCCGCGGCACGGCGATGAACTCATGGTGCATGGCGTGACCGGCGATGGTGTCGCTCTTGACGGGCTGGAAGGTTCCCGCACCGACGTGCAGGGTGAGCTCGCGACGCCTGATGCCCCGCTGGTCGCACTGCCGCAACAGGTCGTCGGTGAAATGAAGTCCCGCCGTGGGTGCCGCCACGCTGCCATCGATGTGGCTATAGACTGTCTGATAGTCAATGCTGTCGCAGTCCTGAGTCTTGCGGTTGAGGTAGGGCGGAATGGGAATTTCGCCAATGGCATCGAGCAACGAGGCGAATGTCACACCACAGTCCCAGTCAAAGCGTATTTCCCAGGCGTTGCCCCGCTGCTCGCCACGTGTGGCAGTGAGCGTCACTGTGGTGTCGCCGATGGTGACCTGCTGGCTGAGGGCTCCCTGTTTCCACCGCTTGCTGTTACCCACCAGGCACTGCCATGTGCACGAGCCCGTGGTCTGGAAAATCTGCTCATAGTCGCGTGGCAGCAGCGGCTCAAGGCAGAAGACCTCGATGACCGACCCCGTCGCCTTGGCAAATCGCAAACGAGCGTTAATGACGCGCGTGTTGTTATAGACCAGCATGCAGCCCGCCGGCAGCAACCGTGGCACGTCGGCAAAGTGCCCATCGCTGATGTCGCCATTCGAGCGATGATAGACCAGCAACTTGCACTGCTCGCGATGTGCCAGCGGATGGCGGGCGATGCGCTCATCGGGCAAGGGGTAGTCATAGTCGGCGATGCGCAGGGCAGCGACACGGTCAAGGGCAGTGGAGGTGGAGGCAGGTTGGGATGTTGAGGGATTGGTCATGATGATGAGAGTTGGGTAGGATTAACGATAGATAATGAAAGCGATGGTGAGCAGCAGGGTGAAGATGAGCATATTGCGAGCCGTGCCACCCAGCAGGGGGTTGAGAGCGGCACCCGTGCGACGGCACAGCTGCACCCATGTGACCGTGTGCAGCACCAGATAGAGCACCGGTATGGCGAGTGTCCACAACGGCATCACGTGCCCCCAGCCGATGAGTGTCCACAGGGCAGCCAGCATCGCCATGCCAATGTAACCATTGAACAGATAGGCCGTTGATGCCGCCTTGCGCCCCCAGATGACCACGGCAGTGCGCTTGCCCGCCTCGCGGTCGTCGTCCATGTCGCGATAGTTGTTGATGAGCAGCACGTTGACCGCCAGCAGCCCCGTGGTGACGCTGGCCAGCAACACCAGCGGGTCCCAGCGCAATGCCTGCACATAGTAGGTGAGATTGACCGGCACCAGGCCAAAGAAGACGAACACCATCAGCTCGCCCAGGCCATGATAGGACAAGGGATAGGGACCCGTGCTGTAGGCCAACGCCGCCAACGCGATGACCACGCCAACAGGCAACAGCCACCAGCCGCCATAAGGGATGAGACAGCACCCCACGGCACAGGCGATGGCAAGCAGGACGAAGGTGACATTGCGCAAGGTGCGAGGCTTAATGTCACCCTCGGTCACACCACGCCGCGGCCCCACGCGTCCCTGCTTGTCGCTACCCTTGAGAAAGTCATAGTACTCGTTGGCCATGTTGGACACCACCTGAGCCAACAGGGCAAACAGCAGGCACAGCACCGCAGGCACCAGCTGGAAGTGGTGATGCCAGCAAGCCAGACCGATGGCGATGACCACACCGCTCACCGACACAGGCAAGGTGCGCAACCGCGCACATTCAATCCAAATCTTGATTTGTCGTTTCATTGTCAATGCATTATCTTCAAGCCAGATGACAACCGTCCAGACGAGTGCCACGCATGAACTCATCGGCTGCCATGCGCCGCTTGCCCGCCTGCTGCAACGAGAGGACAGTGAGCCAGCCATCGGCACACGCCACCCGCAACGTCTTGCCATCGGCAACGATGGTGCCCGCAGGCACGGCATTGTCGCTGGCCTGAGGCTCGTTGGTCTCAAATATCTTGATATCTGTCAGGACGTTGCCACTGGCATCGACCAGCGTGGACCACGCCGCGGGATAGGGCGACAAGCCGCGCACGTGATTGTAAACGCGCTCGGCAGGCCACTGCCAGTTGATGCGGCAGGTGTCCTTAAAAATCTTGGGAGCCGGCGTGGGCTGCTGACCAGCGGTGAGCAGGGTGTCCTGGGGCACGGGGTGGACGGTGCCCGCGATGATGTCCGCCACCGTCTGCTGCACCATGTCGGCACCCAGCATCATCAGGCGGTCGTGCACGGTGCCAGCGTTGTCGGTGCGCGAGATGGGGATGCTGCGCTGACCGATGATGTCGCCCGTGTCAATCTCGTGCTTGAGAAAGAACGTGGTCACACCCGTCACGGTGTCACCATTCATCACAGCCCAGTTGATGGGAGCCGCGCCACGATAGCGCGGCAACAGCGACGCGTGCAGATTGAAGGTGCCCAGCGGCGGCATGGCCCACACCACCTGGGGCAACATGCGGAAAGCAATGACGATGAACAGCTGGGCATTCCACGCCCTCAACTGCTCGACAAACGCCTCGTCCTTGAGGCTCACAGGCTGCAACAGCGGCAAGTCATGCTCGACGGCATAACGCTTGACATCGCTCTGATAGATGCGATGTCCACGCCCGGCAGGCTTGTCGGGCATGGTAACCACGCCCACCACATTGTAGCCCTCGCGCAACAGTCGGTCGAGACTCTCAACCGCAAACTGCGGCGTCCCAAAAAACACAATTCTCAATTCGTCCTTGGTCATGATTGTAATTAAAATGTGTGCTTGAATTTGTTAATCGTAAGTGTAGTGCTTGAGCACCTGACGGTAGCTGTTAAAAATCTTGCTCTTGCTGACAAAGCCCACATACTTGCCATCCTCATCAACGACGGGCAGGTTCCACGCACCCGTGTCATCAAAGGTCTTCATCACCTCCTCCATGCGGGTGCCAGTGACAACACGCGCCGGCGGCATCGACATGAAGCGCTCCACATGCATGCGCCTGTACAAGTCGGGGCGGAACATGATGTTGCGGATGTCATCGAGCAACACAACACCCAGCAACTTGCCCGCATCGTCGGTGACAGGGAACAGGTTGCGGTGGCTGTGTGCAATCACATCAACCATGTCCTTGAGGCTCATGTCGGGATGCACCTCGGTGAAGTCGGTCTCGATGACGCTGTCCATCTTGAGCAACGTGAGCACCGTGTGGTCCTTGTGGTGGGTGAGGAGCTCGCCACGCTGAGCCAGACGCTGAGCATAGATGCCATAGGGGGTGAACGCCCGACAAACACCATAGCTCACCGCCGACACGATGAGCAGCGGCAAGAACAAGTCATAGCCGCCAGTCATCTCGGCTGTGAGAAAGATGGCCATGAGTGGCGCATGCATCACGCCCGCCATCACACCCGCCATGCCCATGAGAGCAAAATTCTTGATTGACAACGGCATGTCGGGGTCCAAGATGCCCAGATGATTGAACAAGTAGGCAAAAAAGAAGCCCGCCATGCACCCCACAAACAACGAGGGCGCAAACGTGCCGCCCACGCCACCAGCACCATTGGTGGCAGCTGTGGCAAACACCTTGAAAGCACCCAGAGCAAACACGAACAACAGCACCGCCAGCACATTGTTGCGATAGGCATAAAACAAGCTGTTGTCAAACACCTGGGTCACCTCACCGTTGATGAGCCGTGTGATGTCAATGTAACCCTCGCCATAGAGCGGCGGCAGCAAGAAAATGAGCAAGCTCAACATCACCGCACCCACCACCATGCGCACCCACCGGTTGGCAATGCGCTTGAAACGCCCCTCCAGCCAGCCGATGACCTTGATGAAATAAAGCGACGTGAAACCACAGAACACGCCCAGCATCACCACAAACGGGATGCGAGAGGCAAAAAACGGTTCACTCTGCGAGAAGAAGAACTCCACATTGTAGCCCGTGAAGATGTACGCCACCGTCGCACCCGCCACCGACGCGGTGATGAGCGGAATGGCAGCACCGGCCGTCAAGTCCATCATCAGCACCTCGACAGTGAACAACACGCCCGCAATGGGTGCCTTGAAGATGCCCGCAATGCCCGCCGCCGCACCACAGCCCACCAGCATGGCCAGTGTCTGGGGTGACAACCTGAATGCCTGTCCCAGATTGCTGCCGATGGCCGCCCCAGTGAACACGATGGGACCCTCGGCACCCACCGACCCACCAAAGCCAATGGTGATGGACGATGCCACCAGCGAGGCATACATGTTGTGCACCTTGAGGCGGCTCTTCTTGAGCGCCAGGGCATATAGCACGCGCGTCACACCATGCGAGATGGGGTCACGCACAATGTAATAGACATAGCAACTGGCAATGAGGATGCCAATGCCGGGAAACACTAGATAGAGCAAGTTGCCCTCATCGGCATGAAAACGGCTGGTGAGAAATCCCGCAATGGTGGCAATCAGGAATTTGAGCAACACGGCAGCCAGACCCGCCGCAATGCCGATGAGCAATGCCAGCACAATGACAAACGAACGCTCGGACAGATGCCGCTCGCGCCACCGCAACAAGCCCATCCACCACTTGCCCAAGGCCGTGGCACTAGTTGTTGTTTCGGTCGGTGTCGTTGCAGGAGTTGCCATCACATTCCGCGACCTGTAAATACGATTTTGACAGTATAGACCAGTATCTTCATGTCGTTCATGAGCGACATGTTTTCCAGATACATCAAGTCATAGCCCAAGCGCTCGACCATCTCGTCGATGTTGCGGGCATATCCAAACTTGACCATGCCCAGCGACGTGATGCCAGGACGCACCTGGTGCAACAAGGCATAAGCCGGCACACGCTTGCTGATGAGGTCGATATAGTACTTGCGCTCGGGGCGGGGGCCCACCAGTGACATGTCACCCTTGAGCACATTCCAGAACTGAGGCAGTTCATCGATGCGATACTTGCGCATGAAGCGGCCAAACGGCGTGATGCGCGGGTCATTGTCCGAGGACAACTGGGGCACACCGCCCTGCTCGGCATCGACAACCATCGAACGGAACTTAATGATATTGAAGGGCTTGTTGTGACGCCCAATGCGTTCCTGGGTGAAAAACACTGGCCCCTTGCTGTCACAACGGATGATGGCAGCAATGATAGCAAAAAACGGCAACAACACGACCAGTGCCACTGCCGACACCACAATATCGCTCAGCCTCTTGAGGTTCTTGCCACACTCACCCATGCTGCTGCCCGAGATGTCGGCCAGCGTGGCGCCATACATGTTGGTAATGCGCACCTGTGACTGAAGCAGGTTGAAACGGTCGGGCACCACCTTGATGGGCAGTCCCAACTTGAACAGTCGGTTAATGGCTGCCATCACCTGATGTGTCTCCTGACGCGTGGGCACGACAATCAAGTCCTGGATGCCCTCGCGACGACACACGTCTTCCACATCATCGAGCGTGTAGCATGGTTGCCGCAGTTCCTTGACAGGATTCTCGCCCGGAATGGTGACAAAACCGCGAATGTCATAGCCCATGCTGGAGTGCATGCTGTTGAGCTGCTCAACAAATGCCGCAGCTGCCGAGCCGCTGCCCACCACCAGGGCAGGAAACACCCACTGGCGCGACTTGATGCGGTGAGAGGCGCGATTGGTTATCAAGGCACGTCCAACATAGACGAACCCAAACAGCAGCAACCACAACAACATGAGCAACTTGTAGTCCATGCCACGCACACCTATCACATCGTTGATGAGAGCCAGAAAGAAGATAGCCAGAGCTTTAACCGTGGCACTGCCTGCCGTGGTGAGCAACTCTTGCAGGCGCGACTTGCGGCACACCTCGTTATAGTAGCCACTGAGCACATACACCGCCATCATGAGCAACGGGAAGAACAGCTGTCCCAGCAGCACCATCTTGCCCATCAAGAAAGTGGACAACGCGCCATAGCCAGCCACCACCCCCATCTTGTAACGCAGGCAATTGAATGTAAACCAAGCCAGATTGGACATCACATAGTCGCTAATCACATACTTGATGCGCTGTCGTTGTGCCTTGACGTTGCCTGTGTTGGATGGAATGGTCATCTGCTGGTCGGTGAAAGTGTGGTGTGTGTTAACGTATTATTCTGAATGTACCATCGCTGCTCAGCAAGATGATGTTTGACGGCTGGTGCTGTGTGTCATCATCACGGCGATATTGCGCCACACAGTCCACGCCCTGCACAATGTCGGCAGCGATTTCACGATAGCAACGCGGCGTGGGAGCGCCACTCACGTTGGCCGATGTTGAGACAATGGGCCTGCCATAGCGCTGACACAAGCGCTGGCAGAACTCATCGTGAGGAATGCGTATGCCCACGCTGTCGGCAGGTCCCAACACGTTAGGGGCCAAGTTATAAGCCCCCTCATAGATAATGGTCAGCGGGGTCACTGCCACATCTATCAGTTCACGGGCGATGTAGGGTACATCCACCACATAGTGGTCGAGATTATCAGCACTGTCGAGCAGCACAATCAATGCCTTGCTGTCATCGCGCCGCTTGAGGGCGTACACCTTGCTCACAGCTTGAGCGTTGGTTGCGTCACAGCCGATGCCCCACACCGTGTCGGTGGGATACAAGATGAGGCCACCATTGCTCAATGCCTTGATGCATTGCTCAATGTCGGTGTTCATCACCGTGTTGGCATTCCGTATGTTATCCTTTTTAGAATGTTTCATTGTCTAAAGCAACCAACAAAGGTAGCACTTTTACTGCAATTGCACAATTTTATTACCGTTTTTTTGATTTCGTGCGTTTTTGAGGGACAGCGACGGGGAGGGTGTCATAGCATGCAGCCGCCTCGTGCAACAGACCACTCATGCGGTCCACCACACGCGGTGGCGACAGCACCCTGATGCCAGGACCATAGCTCATCAGTATCGAGAACAATTCAAAATTGATGACGACAAAAATGCTGAACACACAACTGCCATCGACAGGGTTGGTGCTCTCAAGACGTTGTGAGGTGTGCAGTGGCTTGGTCTTGATGTACTGGCTCTGCTCGGCACTGGCCCAGAAACGGATGCGCCGCGCCGAGTCGGCGACCCCCTTGGTCACCCCTATCACGTTGTCAAAAAAGCGCGATGGATCAAATCGCGGGTTGTCACGATAAGGCACATCGGGCACACACTTGACCGACACGATGCGGTCCAGAGCCAAGTTGTAGAGCCGCATCGACGGATGTTGAGAGCCAAACAGAAACCAGCGGTTGCGAAACTCCTTGAGCAGATAGGGAAACAATGTGTAACGATGGGAATCTCGCGCACGGAACGAGTGATAGGTCACCTGCAACGTGTGACGCTCACGGATGTGATGGTACAACGGTGTCAGTAACTCGATGCCCTTGAGACGGGGCACGCTGTCAAAGTGCACAATGGGTGTGACACCCGCCGTGGACAATGCCAGCTTGTCCTGCAATCGCGTCACCAGGTCGCTCATGCCCCGAAACTGCTGGAAGTCCTCCAGTTGCCGCAACATGTCCACCGCCTGCTGCAATGCTTCACAGTCATTGGCCGACAGCGGCATGTTGGTGATGCTGTAGTCTGGATCGGTGTAGCGATAATACTTGTGGTCATACACCTCGATGGGAGCGTTGTAGCCCAGCTTGTCGCTGCGCATCATCTGGATGTCGCCCTGCACCGTGCGCACCGACACCCCCTTGTTGATGCCCTCCAGCTCGCGCAAGGCGGCGCTGCACGCGTCCACCAGGTCATCGAGTGTCCAGCGGCGATAATGGTTGCTCAAGCAATTGTCGATGGTCTTGTAGCGTATCAAGGCATTCTTGTTGGCTGGCATGATTGTCGTGAAAATGGATGGTTATTATCTGTTGCAGATTGCAAATTTAGCAAAAAACTACGCAACCTATCTGCGCAGGAGTATAAAAACTGACTTTTTTGCTTTCAAATCGCATTTTTCTTGCCAGTACGCAAAAACCTTGCGCAGTGACCTATTTACCTTTGCATCACAAAATTTCAAACAACATTTTATCATTTTTTCACAACAATAGACAGATTAACTATGGAAACTATCATGCTCAACAACCGGCCTGTCAAGATATGGGCCACCGACATCGGGGGCAACACGATGGAGCAGATTAACAATCTGACCACGTTGCCGTTCTTGTACCACCATCTTGCCATCATGGCTGACGCTCACGCCGGCATGGGGATGCCCATCGGTGGCGTGCTAGCGTGCCGTGATGCCGTCATCCCCAACGCCGTCGGTGTGGACATCGGGTGCGGCATGTGTGCCGTCAAGACCAACATCCCCGCCAGTCGCCTCACTCCCGACGTGTTGCGCAAGCAGGTGATGAGAGGCATCCGGCAACGCATCCCCCTGGGCATGGACCACCACCAGGAAGCACAAGACGAGGCAACCATGCCTCAGGGTCATGACACCGACCGCATGACAGTGGTGAGCCGTCAGCTCACATCGGCACGGCGGCAAGTGGGCACCCTGGGTGGCGGCAACCACTTCATCGAGTTGCAGCGCGACCCCGAGGGCATGCTGTGGGTGATGCTTCACAGCGGCAGCCGCAATCTGGGCAAGCAAGTGGGCGACTACTACAACAAGCTGGCCGTCATGCTCAACGAGCGGTGGCACTCGGTGGTACCGACCGCCATCCGCCTGGCATTCTTGCCCTTGCGTTCACAGGAGTTCAACAACTATTGGGCCGAGATGAAGTACTGCATCGACTTTGCCTTGTGCAACCGTCGCCTGATGATGCAACGCATCCAAGAGGTGCTGGCCGACGCGGTGCCCGACATCGAGTTTGAACCCATGATAAACATTGCGCACAACTATGCCACATGGGAGCACCACTATGGCAACAACGTCATCGTCCACCGCAAGGGAGCCACATTGGCACGCGAGGGCACTGTGGGCATCATTCCCGGCTCACAGGGAACAGCCTCCTACATCGTCGAGGGTTTGGGCAATCCCCTGTCGTTCAACAGCTGCTCACATGGCGCAGGACGTGTCATGAGCCGCACACAGGCGGTGAGGACACTCTCGCTTGAGGACGAGGTGCACAAGCTGGACGAGCTGGGCATCATCCACGCCATACGCTCGCAACGTGACCTGGAGGAGGCATCATCGGCCTACAAGGACATCGAACAGGTCATCGCCAACCAGACCGACCTGGTGGGCGTCAAGGTGCGCCTGCTGCCCATTGCCGTTATCAAGGGGTGAGGTGCCCACAGGAAAAATAGCGACAACCATGAACGACACGACCCATCATCATCAACCGTGCGGGTTCCATGCCCGCAACGACAGCCGACGGCGTTATCCCCTTGGGAGGGATTGGCCGTCGGCTCTTGATGTTCTACTGATGTGAAAAACAACGTTAGTCCGTCAGGCGGTCAAGCACAGTCTTGACCAAGTCCTCGACTGCCGTCTTGTAGTTGGGGTTCACGTCGGTGGCGACGCGGTTGGCAATGATTGAGCACACGGTCATGGCATGATGCCCCATCATGGCAGCCATGCCTTGCAAGGGAGCACTCTCCATCTCATAGTTGGTAATCTTGCCACCATCATACTCAAATTGCTCGATGCGATGGTTCAGCTCTGGCTCAGCCAACTCCAAACGCACCTCGCGACCTTGAGGACCATAGAAACCCACTGCCGAAATCGTGTAGCCACGCACCATGTCGTCACGGCCAATCTTCTCGACAAGCATCGGGTCGGCATCAACCACATAGGGGCGTGCAAACAGCTTGTTCCAGTCCACAAACTTGCAGAAAGCTTGCTCAAACTTGAGGTCTGCCACCTTGTTGCGGTCGGCATAGTAGTTAATCACTCCGTCAAAGCCTATCGACTTGGCGGCAATCACTGGCGTGCCCACGGGCACAAATGGCTGCAAGCCGCCCGAGGTGCCAATGCGCACGATGTTGAGCGCACGATGCTCGCGGCGCGGCATGCGTGTCTTGAAGTCCACGTTGGCAAGCGCGTCCAGCTCGGTCATCACGATGTCGATGTTGTCGGGGCCAATTCCATGGGACAGTGCCATGATGGGCTTGCCCTTGTGGGTGCCACCGATGGCATGAAACTCGCGACTGCTTGTCTCCCATTCGCGCGTGTCAAAGTAGGATGCTATCATGGTCACACGGGCGGGGTCGCCACACACAATGATGTTGTCGGTCAACTGTTCGGGCTTGACATGGATGTGAAAGGCCGAACCGTCGTCGTTGATGATGAGTTCTGAATCAGGAATTTTCTTGGTGTTCATGTCCTTTTGTTTTTATTTTTAATGAGTATTTGTTTTCTTCAGCGGGAAATGAAACAGCAAAGGTATGAAAAATTATTGAATAACACAACCTTTTGTCGCAAAATCGTCCATTTTTCTTCGCAATACACATTTTGATGTCACAATCAGGCTACAAGTTGCGAAAAAATGCCTACTTTTGCCAGCCAGTCAATAGGAGATTGCTCCTATTGACAAGCGTAAATAATAACCGCGCCAGCAAGACATGTTGCTCGGCACGTCAGTATCAACACTTCAATTGTTTAAAAAATCACAATGGAAACAACAACCCAACAGCCCCCTGTTTTTAACAAGCAAGGCACAACCAGCGGCACACCACGCCCCATGATGTCATTTGGCGAGGCCGTCAAGACTTGTCTCTCCAAGTTTTTCACCTTCAAGGGTCGCGCACGCCGCAGCGAGTTCTGGTGGTTCATCTTGTTCACCCTCTGTGTATCATGGGCGTTCAGCTTCGCCGGCATGGTGGTACCGTTCTTATCATACATTGGCACAGTGATAACGCTGGTGCTGGACATCCCCATCATGGCAGCGCTCACACGACGCCTCCACGACACCAGGCACAGTGGCTGGTGGGTTGTCATCCTGGCGACACTCTACATCGCCGTTCTGGGCATGATGTGCTACCTCATCGCCCCTTACATCGGTCAGCTAGTCGAAAGTTCATCACAAGCCGAGCTCGCCGAGATACTTGTAAACTCCATTCAAGCCAACGGCAGCATCAGTGGTGCGATGATTGGCTGCTCATGGGCACTGATGATTGTCTCGATTATAACATTGGTCTTCACCGTGCGGGACAGCCAGCGCGACACCAACCGCTACGGCAGTTCACCCAAGTATCAATAACCCCACCCCAACAACAACAATCATCATCAAGCCTGTGGCACAAGGGTTGTGTCACAGGCTTTTGCTCCCCCTGCCTGCATCAACAGAGGCACTGTCATGTTGGCACAGTTGTTGCAATCATGATAGTGAACTCATAGATTTTTTGGAGGTTTTTTAAAAGGTTAAACAATGATTGTCAGCATCGTCCGTGAGGATAATGCTGCTTTCTTTTCTCCCCCACCCTCGCTTTTTCTCATGTGGCCAACAGCCATTTTAGCATTGATGCCTATCTGAGGTTAGATGAGAGTGACCTCCTGATAGATGCTGACGCATTTCGCCACTGGCACGGAATCATAACATTTAATTAATCTGTTGATAAACTGCTCAATCAATCCAGAAAGCTACCAACGGTTAATCAATTGATTGTCATCCCACTGTCCAGACCATGAGGGATGAGCTGTATGCAACAAATGCCGTCATGGCATGAGAGCCACAACGGCGATGATTTGTGTTGGTGCGTTGCCCCGCCCGCTGGGCAGGCAACGGTGTCACATGCGCGTGGGATTACTTGTAAACACTATCGCTAACAGAGAGGCTGTAACGACCCTTGGCGCGACGGCGTGCAAGAACCTTGCGGCCATCGGCAGTGCGCATACGGTGACGAAAGCCATGCTTGTTGGCTTTCTTGCGGTTGGACGGTTGGAATGTACGTTTCATTGTTATTATAGATTTTGAATTTGTTCCAAAATTTTCGCAAAATGCGGTGCAAAATTACTCACTTTTTCCCAAACAGACAAATCTATTTGCTTTTTTACGCTAAACTTTTTGTTTTTTTTCGTGATTTCAACTAATTTTGCACCCGATTTAGCAACAAATGACAATAACCAACGTAACAATAACACTCTAAACAACGACATTCAAGCATTATGATGAACGCTCAAGACATCAAGAACGGAACATGCATCCGTCTGGACGGAGACCTTTACTTCTGCGTCGAATTCCTCCACGTTAAACCCGGCAAGGGCAACACATTCATGCGCACCAAGCTCAAAAACGTTGTGGATGGCCGCGTGATTGAACGCCGCTTTAACATCGGTGAGAAACTTGAGGACGTACGCGTTGAGCGCAGGCCCTATCAGTACCTGTACATGGACGGTGCCGATGCCATGTTCATGAACCAGGAGACTTTTGAACAAATCCCCATCAGCAAGGAACTCATCACTGGTGCCGACTACATGAAGGAGGGCGACGTTGTTGAGGTTGTCAGTGACGCCTCTACCGAGACCGTCCTGTTTGCCGAGATGCCCATCAAGACCCAGCTCAAAGTCACCTACACCGAGCCTGGCGTGAAGGGCGACACCGCCACCAACACCCTCAAGCCCGCCACCGTTGAGACTGGCGCCACCGTGCGTGTGCCGCTGTTCATCGACACCGACGAGATTATCGAGGTGGACACCCGCGACGGCAGCTATGTGGGCCGCGTGAGGTAAAACACCACACAACACAACCACCAGTTGATGATGCCCTTTCCTCTTGCAGGACAGGCATCATCAACTTTTTTTTCGGTTGGGGAGGGATGCAACAAGGGGACACGCCACGATGCAATGTCCCCATGCAAGTGTCGCCCCGACACCACCCTCAGTCGTCAATGTGTTTAATGACTTCAGCGGGCACTCCCACTGCTATAGCGCGGTCGGGGATATCATGTGTCACAATCGCCCCTGTCCCAATTATCGCGTTTTCACCGATTGTCACACCAGGCAATATCCTCACATTGCCACCAATCCACGCATTCTTCTTGATGTGGATGGGCTTGGTCATGACGATGCGTATCTCATGCGGGTCATGATTTACCGTCAACAGGCTTGTTCCAGGACCAATCATCACACCATCATCGATGCTAATTCCCCCTAGCGACATCATGCTTTATAGCCAGATGCCCGCCAACCACTACGGCATCGGGGGATGCATCAGTCTGCTCGACAATCCTGTCGTGCCAGTCACCGAGGCGGATGCCGATAGATTCCTGAACGACATACGCCACATCAAGGAACGCATCCAGGACACACAGCACCATTTCTACAAGGAACTGATGGGAAGCCTTGCGTTGACCATGGTGTATGACTTGTTTGACTTTCATGCCAAGTTGAATGCCCAAACCAGCACCACCGACCGCACTGCCTATGTGGTGAGAGGCCTGATGAGCCTGCTCGAGACGGGTGTGAGCCGCACCATGCGCGAGGTGTCCTACTATACCGACCAGCTGAACGTGTCACCCAAGTACCTCTCAAACACCATCAAGCGCATCACGGGCAACAGTGTGATGTATCTCATCGACCAGTTCACTGTCCCCATCATGGTGGAATATCTCAAAGACAACCGGTACTCCATCACACAGATTGCCGACCTGATGAACTTTGGCACAGTATCCTACTTTAGCCGCTATTGCACCAAGCACCTGGGCATGTCACCCAGCGAATATCGCAAGTCGCTGTCACCGTCCAGATAGCAGTTACTATCACAAACAACGCAGGGGTGCGCCGTCGTTGGCACACCCCTGTGTTGTTGTGATGGTAAAATTATTCAGCTTTTCACTTGGGCTCGCTGGTGGTCTCATACCACTGACCGTCTTGTGCCCAGAAAATCTTGCTGTACCAGGTGTCGGTACCACCGAACTGCTCCTGAATAGCAGCCTGACAGTTGTTGGTGTTGTTCATCACCTCACTGGTCGGATATTTCAGGCGGTCGAACGGCAGCGGATATTCGGTAGCATTGCTGCTCCAGTCCACATAGGTCAGGTTAGGATAACCCGTGCGACGAACGTTGGCATAAGCCTGTACGGCATAGGGGATACCCAGGTGAATCCAGTATTGCTCGCAGATGCACCTGATGGGATTGTCATCAGTCCACAAGTTCTGGACATACTCATCGATAACCTCATCGCTGGGACGAGTAAACTTGGCTGCATGGTAAGCATCGCTGTAGAAGCTGCTGGCAGCATTCAGCTCATAGTAATAGTCAATCGAAGCCTTCACACCCTTGACAAACAAAGTCTTAGCGTCATAGTTGGTGATGTAGCCACGAGCGGCAGCCTCGGCACCAGTGAGCAGGAACTCGGCGGCAGTCATGGTCGGCTCAAAGTAACCAGCGTTGCGGCTAAAGGTTGCTGAGTCGAGGCATGAGTAATAGTTGGCCGAGTCGCTGAGTGCAGACTGAGTGTTGGGCACCTCAAATGCGCTCTTGCCACGATAAACCTGGTCATCGTTGTTGTAAGCAAACATCACATTCAGACGCGGGTCGGGAATGTTGCTATCAACATTCATCAGGTCAAGCATGAACTGGCTGGCGG
>Ga0065708_1039871_pt1 | contig 31079 bp, 26 predicted proteins | sample Hoacrofraction12_2_FD_59095 | JGI IMG/M metagenome (GOLD analysis project Ga0065708, IMG submission 59095) | Hoatzin crop microbial communities from Cojedes, Venezuela, sample from fiber fraction 12 v1 | ecosystem: Host-associated > Birds > Digestive system > Esophagus > Crop | place: Venezuela... | reverse complement strand
CCGGTCCGTCGTTTTCCGTATTAAAGTTTAAGTTTGTCTCCGTCTGCCAGGCCGTCCTGATCCATCATACGCTTCATGACGTTGATGTCGGCGGAGATATCTACCACATCGTCGGCAAACAGCTTGTCCAGCTGCTTTTCATAGCCGCTTACAAGTTTGGACATAACGCCTTCGATCTCCTGCTTTGCCTCGGCAATGTTCTTTCCTTCCACACCCTGCGCTTCCAGTCTCGCATAATTTTCCAGAATATTCAGAGTCTCGGGCAGATAGTAATTCGTAAAGTTGCGAAGTTCTCCCGCTTTTTCGGGACGCTCTTCGGCCAGTTTGAAGATCTTTGAGGTCAGTTCCTCGATGTGGGTGATCTGATCTTTCAGATCCGGATTCTTGATGGTCTCGTTGAGTCTCCGGATGTGCTGTAGCGTCTCTTCCTGAGCTGTCATCTTTCGCTGTTCGGCCTGCTCTTCGGTCTCTTCTTCCGGAGTCTCGTCGATCTCATCTTCCAGGATCAGCAGCTGCCGTGAGGCATCCAGGTAGCCTTTTTCGAAAAAGTTTCGCTCCAGCATCTCCTCCAGATCGTCCCAGGTCTGAGTGCGGCTGCGCCCGATGGCCTTGGAAAGAGAAGCAACAGAGATGCGTGTCTTCTTGCCGATCATCTTCTTGTATTTCAGGAACCTCTTGTATTTTTTCTCCCTGATCTTGGAAACCCCCAGAAAAGTCACGCCGATCAGGGTCAGTGCCAGCACCGGCAGAGTGGACTGAAGTAGCCACCCCCAGCTGTAAAAGTTTTCGATTTGCTCAATGAGCGTCATAAGGAAGGAAAAACCGAACACGCCGGTAAAGGACCATCCCAAAATGCGGAAAAGCCGGACATGTCCCAGTCCGTATTTGGCCGCCTCATCCTTCTTTTCCGAAGAAGAAGCCGTCTTCTGGGCCTGCTGTGGTCTCTGAGTCTGGGTCTGTGACTGATTCTGTGTCTGATGCTGGCCGGCCGACTGAGGCCGTACGTAATTCTTTTCCGTCAGTCCCAGTTTTTCCGCCAGATTTTCGGTAGACCGGTAGCTCGGCCATTTCCCCATGATCTCCAGAACCATCAGCACCGCTCCGATGGGCCACGCCGCAACCAGCGCCAAAATGATCAGAAGCCAGTGTCCGGCGGCTTCATCCCGGGAAGCCTTGCTTTTGTTCCGGGAACTGCCGGTCTGAGTTCTCTGAGTCTGACTGTATCGCTGCTGATATTCTCTCCAGCTCTGTCCGGTCCCGCTCTGAGACGTCTGGCCGGAGTTCGAAGACCCCGTGGTCTGCTGCTGAGTCTGCCCGGACTGCTGGCTGTTTTGCTGCTGAGACTCGGTCGCGTAAGCGCCGTTATTGTCTGTGCTCAATGATATTCCTCCACTTATATTCGATCTCTCTTGTTTCATTTCAGGATCCCGTCTTTAAAACAGGGATCGTAAGCATCATATCAACGATGGAATTTCAATTCAATAATACTTTGTGAATTTTTGACATTCTCCGTTATTTCCGGCCCTCCCACTCATCGTAAAACTCCTTCAGATAGTTCCGCATGAACTCATCCCTCTGTTCCGCGATACGCTTTGCGGAGGCCGTGTTCATCCGGTCTTTCAGCCCAAGAAGTTTTTCATGGAAATGATTGATGGTAGTGCTCTGACTGTTCCGGTAGGTCTCCTCGTCCATATCCGGTACCGGCAGAATATCCGGATCGTACATTGCCCGGTTCCGGTTGCCGCCGAAGGCAAAGGCCCGGGCGATCCCGATAGCTCCGATGGCATCGAGACGATCGGCATCCTGCACGATCTTTCCTTCAATGGTATCCGGTACGACACTGTCCGTTCCCCTGAACGAGACGGTGGATATGGCCGCAATCACTTTCTGCTCCGTGTCGTTATCATAGCCGCACTCCCGGAGGATCTTCCGGGCCTCGGCATAATTGTCCGATGAGAAGAGCTTTATATCATCCGTGTCGTGAAGCAGCGCCGCCAGCGCCACAATCTCGCGGTCGCAGTCCTCTGTTTCGGCAATGCTCATGGCTGTACGGCAGACCCGGATGCTGTGCCAGTAGTCGTGACCTCCGGCATCTCCGGCAAAGCGGATCCGAAGCTCGGTCCGGATCTTCTGAAGGATCTGATCTGTCATGTCGGCTCTCCTCTCTTTTCCGGCAGAAACTCACTGCACACCGTGGCTCCCAGCACCAGCACAATGCCCAGGATCGTCAGTGCATCCAGGTGCTCTTTCAGGATCAGGGCGGAAAGCAGGATCGACGTCACCGGATCGATGTAGCTGAAAAGCGCCACTTTCTGAGCAGGAAGGACCCGGAGACTGCCGAAATACAAAGCATAGGCAATGCCGGTATGAACGATACCGACAAAAAGGAGCATCCACAGGATCGTTCCGCTCATCTGCAGAGAGGAAAGGTCTTCCGTCAGCAGAATATAAGGGACCAGCGCCACGGCGGCCGCCGCCAGCTGAAGAATGGTCCTATCGTATACCCGAAGCTCGCCCAGCGCTTTATTCAGCAGGACCACCACGGCATACAGTACCGCAGCTCCCAGCCCCAGGAGGATCCCTCGGAGCCCGGACACACCGGTCCCGAAAATGCCGGATACCAGAATGATTCCCAGAAAGGCTGCCGCCACGCACAGACGCTTTGTGCCCGACAGATGCTCTCCCAGCAGGAAGGGCGATACCAGGATCACGAAGATCGGCGCCATATAGTAGCAGACCGTCGCCACCGAGACGGAAGTATATCGGTAAGCTTCGAAAAGCAGTACCCAGTTAAGTCCCAGAAGCACTCCGGAAAGAAGAAGCGGCTTCCAGTGCTTCCGGATCGGCATCCAGTCGATCTTTTCTTTTTTCACAGCCAGCAGCACCATCAGAAACAGCGCACCGATCACGCCCCGGGCCATGGCAATGACACTGGACGGATACGGGATATACCGACGGAAAATACCTATGGTGCCGTAGATGAACATGGCCAGTGTCAGCTTCAGGGTCTCTCTGCGCTCTTCTCTCACGGTCTCTCCTTTCCGAGATCAGATCTCCTATGGATTCTCTGTGCAAAACCGGATCTCCGTCACCGAACGGTAATCCTTCTCCGGTCCGAACACCGGATGAAAAAATTCTTTGTGATTCAGGCTGTCTGGAAAGTACTGTGTTTCCAGACACAGCCCCGCCCGTTTTCCGTAAACGGCTCCGTTTTTTCCGCGGATACCTTCCAGGTAATTTCCCGTATAGAACTGGACCCCTGGAAGGGTGGTAAAGACCTTCATCTTTCTGCCGCTCAGAGGTTCTGTGACCTCCGCTGCATGAAGCAGTGTCTCCTCATCCTCACACCATCCGTCCAGCACGAAATTGTGGTCGTATCCTCCGGCCTGCCGCAGCTGTTCAAAGGGAGCATCGATCTTGTCCCCGATGCGGATTCCCTTCGTTAGGTCCATGGGCGTATCCCTTACCGGAGCGATCTGCCCCGTTGGAATAGATCCTTTTCCCAGCGGGGTATAGCGGGCGGCATGGATCTTCACTGTCTGATCGAGCACGGTGCCGCTGCTGTGCCCCGCCAGATTGAAATAGGCATGGTTGGTGGCGTTTATAAGTGTCTCGGCATCGGAAGTCCCCTGATACTCCAGACGCACGGTACCGCTCTCCGTCAGGGTATAGATGATCTGCATCGTACGATTTCCCGGCAGTCCGAATTCTCCGTCCCGGAGATCCATCCGAAACCTTACTTTGTTCTCGCTTATGATCTCCGCGGTCCAGATTCTGCGGTGACTTCCGTTTTCATGATCCGTATGCAGATTGTTTTCTCCCTCGTTGACCGGAAGGCGGAATACCTTTTCCCCGATGGGGCAGCGCCCGAAACTCATGCGGTTGGCGGAAGGCCAGATTACCGCTCCGAAAAAGCAGTCTCCTTCTTCATAATCGGAGACCCGGTCATAGCCCAGCAGCACATCATCTGCGACTCCTTCCCTGTCCGGAACTTTAAGGGAGACCATGGCGGCGCCGTAATCGGTGATGCCAAGCTCCAGTGCTCCGGCGGAGAGAAGATAGAGGGTCGCCTTTTCACCGCGTTTCGTGACCCCGAAAGGTTCTGTCCGGATACTCATGCTCTTTTTACCAGAATGAACACGGCAGCACTGTGTCCTGTTACGGTCCCGCTGCCGTCAGAACAGACGATCTCACAGCCGTCGGTACCTTCCGGTTCCACCGAGACCGTATAATCCGTGTAATAGGGGATTCCGGAAAGAGTCAGCGAATCGTCGTTTCCCATTTCCGCCGTCAGGACTCCTTCATCCAGACTTCCCTGTTCGCCGCCGGTAGTCTTATAGCGCACCGTCTCCAGATCATATCCGATGGAATTTTTCATTTCCACACGAACCTTAAACGGTCCGGCTGCAGTGATCGTATTGAGTGTTACAGTCAGCGCAAAATCTCCCCTGGGTTCCGGTTCCCGGTCTCCGGGTGTTTTTTCGTTCTCATTATCGGACGGTTTCGGTCGGCGCAGCGGTCCCTTTTCATCCGTGACCACATCGGCGATCTTCCCCATGGTCCACAGCAGCGCCGAAGAGGTGGCTGTGACCACCAGCACTGCCGCGGCTTTCTTGATCTGTCCCAGCATCGGTCTCGATCCTTTCTGTTGATGTTTTTCTCATTATATCATAAAACAGGCCCGCCATAACGGCGAGCCTGTTTCCGGTGTAGAATTGATCATTCGGGATCCGAAGGCTCGGCGGTCGATTCTTCCACCGGCGCTCCTTCGGCATCGAAGGCCTGGCCGTCCACGGTTCCTTCCGTCTCGATGGCTTCGAAGGCCTGTTTTTCCTCTTCCACCGTTTTCCTGACGCAGCGCACCACCTGGGAGATTCTCAGGATGATGGCCAGATCCGTCAGGCCGTCGATGATCAGGAAGATCCCGATCAGGGTCATCAGAGTTTTGGTGGCATCCATGGGCTCCAGCAGAATCCAAACACCGAGAGCGATGGTAACCAGTCCCATCAGCAGAATCCATCCCCATTTTCCGCCTTCATACTTCCTCACGCTGAAGGCCGCCTGCAGATCCAGCAGGCCGTGAACGATGATGACGAAAGCCACAACAAACTGCATGTATACGATAACGGTTCCCGGGCTGATGATCATCCAGAGACCGATCAGAAAACACAGCACTCCGGCGCCCATCGACATCCAGGTGCCGAAGACCCTTCCGGCCTTGGTGGCAATGAAAGCAATGATGTAATACGCTCCGATGACCGCCAGCACCGCACCGGCAATACGGAGAAGGACCAGCGCGATCTCTTTTCCGTAGATCAGCAGGAGCACACCGATCACGATGGTGATCAGTGCGATGATGATGCTGCTGAATTTCTTTTGATTCAATATGGCATTCATGAAAAATCCTCATTTCCTGTACTTTTTTTAATAGATTTATTGTAGCATTTCCCCTGCTTTTTCTCAATGCACAAACCTGTCCTGGCTGTACGGCAGACTGAAAAAAGCGTTCTTCTCTGCATACCACTGGAAATTTCTTTTTGATGTGTTATAATAGACTAAATTATCCAAAACTAATACTAATGAAAATGGAAGTGACAAGATTGGTTATACAAGAATCTGCTGAAGATTATCTGGAGAAAGTATTGATGCTCTCCAAAAAGAAGGCGAACGTTCGCCAGACCGATATTTGCGATGTTACCGGCTACGCGCGTCCGTCCGTCAGTGTAGCCATTCGTAAGCTTGCTCAGGAAGGCTATCTTGAGATCTCCGAGCTGGGCGCGATCACACTGACCGACAAAGGCCATGAGATTGCCGACAAGATTTACGAGCGGCACAATGTGCTGGCCAAGATGCTGATGGCATTCGGTGTATCGGAAGATGTCGCCTATGAGGATGCCTGCAAGATCGAACATGATCTCACCGACGAGACCTTCAACTGCATTAAAAAATACTGCAACGAACATCTAAACTGAACAAATCGCAGAAAGCCCGTCCGCACGGACGGGCTTCTTTTTTCTGTCGGGCTGGAGATCTCCGGTCCGATTTTTCTTATTCAGTATTCTCTCCGGGACGGATCCGGTTCCCAGCCGGGCAGAGGCATCCGCTGCATGGCGCCGAACACCTTGCTTCTCAGATCCGGATACTCTCGGGACATCTCTGCCAGCATCTTCTTGACTTCATGGCGCTTGCTGGTCTTGTCCATCACACAGGTGTTTTCCACCACCGGAAGCTCCAGCTGTTCCGCCACCGAGGCGATCTTCTTTTCACCGGCGTAGATCAGCGGCCGGATCTGGGTGACTCCGGAACGATCCAGATAGGTCACCGGGCGAAAACAGCTGATCCTCCCCTCAAAGAGCAGGGACAGCATGAAGGTCTCCACTGCATCGTCGAAATGGTGCCCCAGTGCCAGCTTCCCGAGATTCCGCTCGTTGAGCACATCATTCAGCGCACCTCTTCGCATCTTGGCACATAGCGAACACGGATTGTCCTCCTTCCGAATGTCGAATACGATTTCCCGAATGTCCGTTTTGATCAGAGTGTACGGCACATCGATCCGCTCGCAGTACTCCCGGACCGGCTCATAATCCATATCCGGAAATCCCAGGTCAACGGTGACGGCCTCCACCTCAAACGAAAGCGGATAGTAGCCGGCCAGATATTTCAGGGATGCCAGCAGCACCAGAGAGTCCTTGCCTCCCGAGACTCCGACGGCTACGCGGTCTCCCTTCTCGATCATACGATATTCATCCACCGCCTTGCGCACGGTACTGGTGAAATTGTTTAATATTTTATTATTCACATTCACGGCCTGTTTTCCTCTTTGGTAAAATTTAAAAATGAAATCGAGTATTTTAAAGATTTTCGAAGATTTCCCTCGAATTTTCGAGTTTTCGTTACGAGAATTAAAATTCCTGTTGACACTCCATCTTTCCTATGATATAAAAGTAGAGCGCGTTTAGGGATATTCTAATGACGCGCCTGACAGATGTCAAAATAATTATTTCATTATATGGAGGCGTACACCATGTCTACGACAATGTTGACCAAGGAAAACGTACAGCGCAAGTGGTACATCCTTGATGCAGCAGGAAAGCCGATGGGAAAAACTGCGACCATCGCAGCAGACCTTCTCCGCGGCAAACTGAAACCGGACTATACTCCTCACGTTGACTGCGGTGACTATGTCATCATCATCAACGCAAAGGATGCTGTTCTGACCGGTAACAAGCTCACGCAGAAATATTACCGCACTCACTCCGGATGGCCCGGAGGACTTCATGAGACGCAGTATAAGCGTTTGATGGAGACCAAGCCGGAACTGGCTATGAAGCTGGCCGTTCGCGGTATGCTTCAGAAGAACACCATCGCACAGTGGCAGCTCAAACGTCTGCGCATCTTCGCAGGTCCGGAGCACGACCACGAAGCCCAGAAACCCGAAGTCTGGGATCGCTAAGGAGGTAGGGAAACATGGCAACTTATCAGTCTAAAAGACCTTATATGTACGGAACCGGACGCAGAAAATCTTCTGTCGCCCGTGTGCACCTCTTCCCGGGCGGAACTGGAAAGATCACCATCAACGGACGTGACATCGACGACTATTTCGGACTTGAGACTCTGAAGCTCATCGTCCGTCAGCCGCTGGTCGCCACCGATACCGTGGAGAAGTTCGACATCGAAGCCAACGTTAACGGCGGCGGTGTCAGCGGACAGGCCGGCGCCATCCGCCACGGCATTTCCAGAGCTCTTCTGGAAGTCGATCCTTCTTACCGTGCCACACTGAAAGCCGCAGGCTTCCTGACACGTGACCCGAGAATGAAAGAGCGTAAGAAATACGGTCTCAAAGCAGCCCGCAGAGCTCCGCAGTTCAGCAAACGTTAATCGGAAGATCTCTGTATTATACGGTATTTCAAGCAGATCCTTTTTTCGAAAGGATCTGCTTTTTTTATGAAAGAAAGGAGAGCTTCGAAGCTCTCCTTTTTCGTTATTCTTCCGTATATTTCTTTTCCCTGGCCATTTCCACCAGTTTCGTTCTGGCCTGTTCATACCCGCGTACCGAGGATACGCCGTACCAGTAGGCCGCCATCAGCGGATCTTCGCTGACGTAGTTCTCATACTGGCCGATTTGGAACATCGAATAGCGGTCCCCTCTGGAGGCCGCTTCATTGTACAGTCCCAGTGCCATGTGCTCGTCCTTCTTGACCCCGTAGCCCATGGTCAGCACGTCGGCATAGAAATGCATGGCCTGCGGCTCTTCCTGTTTTGCCGCAGCATCGTAGTACTTGATCGCCGTCTCCGTATCGCCGTATTCCTTGAATACCTTTGCGACCATGAGACTTGCCATGGGGTCGCCCACCTCGGACAGCTTCATCAGATCATCCAGCAGCTCGGGGCCGCCCTTGCCGCCCATCAGATTCAGGGCCGTCTGTCCGGCACGCTGCTGTACGATATCCAGATCATCCTCCACCGACGTGTCGTAGAGCGGACAATCTTTGCTCAGCCAGTCCTGCACCATCATGTTCATGCTGTAGTTGGCATCCGGTCGATCGAAAAACGAGGCCAGCATATACCAGTAGCAGGACGGAACGAAGCTTCCGATTTTGTGATAAATGTTTCCCAGCTCGTTTCTGGCATCCGGGTTGGCGCCTGCAGCTGCCTTCTTGCAGTATTCGATGTATGCCGCATCCTGTTTGTTTTTCGGATTGGGGATCGACTGATGCGGGGATACCAAGGCCAGGCCCCAGTAGCCTTCCGGAATCTCCGCGTCCGCGGCGATCTGAAAATGGGCTCTCGCTTTTTCTTCATCGATGGGAGCATAATACTGACCCAGTGCGATGGCGGCTTCCTCAAAGCCTTCATCTTCCAGCTTTTGAAGCATCTCCAGTGCCTGCTCCTGCGTCGCTTCCTCCGAATAGAGGATCATGCTCTTTCCGTATTCTTTTCTCTGAGAAAGTGTCTTCTCATCCATTTGATCAAACTCCTCTTTAGTCAACTGTCTTTTATATTACTGCAGTCACAGAAAAATATCCATCCTTTTCTGTGTCCGGTTTCTATTCGCATCCGCCGCAGAAGATCCGGTCTCTCAGCGCGCAGCCCGTCTTGGTGGCGGCACAGCCCCCCAGCGCCGTTTCCCGAAGCTCCAGAGGAAGACGCCGGCCCACTTTGTACATTGCCTCGGCCATCTCGGTAAACGGGATCACCGCCCGAATGCCGCTGAGAACCATTTCCGCACAGGTCAGCGCATTGACGGCTCCGGTAGCATTTCTCGTCTGGCAGGGCGCCTCCACCAGACCTGCGATGGGATCACAGACCAGTCCAAGCATGTTGGAAAGTGCAACGGAAGCAGCGTCCAGACATTTTTCCGGACTTCCGCCCATCATCGCGACGGCGGCCGCCGCGGCCATAGCAGAAGCCGACCCGATTTCCGCCTGGCATCCGGCCTCTGCGCCGGAAATGGAGGCATTGCGCATCAGCAGATATCCCACGGCTCCCGCGGTGAACATTCCCTCAATCACCGTGCCGGTCCGCAGATTTTTTTCTTCCTGCAGAGCAAAGAGTACACCCGGCAGCACGCCGGAAGAACCTGCGGTGGGCGCTGCGACGATGACGCCCATCGAAGCGTTGATCTCAAGCACCGCGAGCGAGTACATCGAGGCTTTGCTCATAACGGAGCCGCACAGATTTTTCCCGGACTGCATAAGTCCGTAAAGTTTTCGGGCTTCCCCGCCGATCAGGCCGCCCATGGAGGGGCTGCTTTCTTCCATCGGCGCATGAGCCGACTGATACATGACCTCCAGGGTTTCATGCATACGGCGGATGCAGGTGTCTTCATCGATGCCGTTTTCATCAGCCTCCCGGCGCCGCATCACTTCCGCAATCGTCATATCGTTTTCTCTGCACAGTTCCAGCAGTTCTTCGGCAGTTTTGAAATCCATCTTGTCGGCACCTCCTTCAGACCTTGATCTCTACCGCATCCAGAATATTCTCGTTGCTCCGGATCTTCTGGACGATCTCTTCGGGGATTTCCTCGTCGGTATCTACGATCGTATAGGCTACTCCGCCTTTCTGCTGGCGGAATAGCCGGAGGAAGGCAATGTTGATCCCGGTATCATTGAGTTCATCCGCAATGGAAGCTAGCACACCGGGACGGTCCATCTGCTCGACGATAAGCGAGCAGTACTCTCCGGTAATATCCACAGGAGTCCCGTTGAGCTGAGACAGTCTGGCTTTCCCTCCGCCGAGAGATTCTCCCCGGACCGTGACCGTATATCCGGTCTCATCGGTCATCCGGATATCCACTGTATTCGGGTGTATGTCTTCCTCTTCCAGATTCGTCTGGAAAGTATAATTCATTCCCCGCTCCTCCGCATACCGGAAGGATTCCCGGATCCTGGTATCGTCCGTAAAGAAGCCCAGAAGGCCGCCCACCAGTGCCCGGTCGGTACCGTGTCCTCGGTAGGTCTTGGCAAAGGATCCGTATAATGTGAACTGCGCATCGGTGATCTCTCCGTGCATCAGTTTTCTTGCCATCAGGGCGATCTTGACGGCTCCCGCCGTATGAGAGCTGGACGGTCCCACCATCGTGGGTCCCAGCACATCGAAGACGCTTATGAATGACATCGTCATGTTCTCCCCTTTCAAAAATACCGGCCCGCATCGCTGCAGGCCGGATCGCTATGTTCAGGAATCGATCATTCTGCTTTTTCCGGCTTTTGTTCATGGATTGTGCAGACGATTCTCTCTTCATTCATATCGTGATAGAGATACGCATCCTCCTGATCCACCAGATAAAGCCCCACGATATCTTCCAGTCCTTTTCCTTCCGGATAGACCTCCAGAAGATGGTTCGGAAGCTCCTTGAGTTTTTCCGGGCAGTAATGGATCGTTTTGTTGTTCTGGAAGACCGCCACATAAAGGATCTGCGCTTCTACGAGGTCCTGGAATATATGGCTTCCGTAGGACAGTTCTGGACGATATCCCGCACGGTCCTCCGCCACTTCGCAGATCGTGTCGAACTCGGAGATGTCCGCAAAGGTGGTGGGGACACCCAGTTCCTTGGAAGACGTACCGATACGTCCCGGAGCCAGCAGGATCAGGTTCTTTCCCTGTCCGCGATAGTGCCAGTTGATGGCTCCGATGGCATTGGCCACCAGGGATTTATCGGCATAGGGCATATTGTAATAGGCAATGGGATCTACCAGCACGATTCCGTCCAGCTTTTCGTGATGAGAAAGACCCATCGTCGTATGAACACATTCCAGGAAGATATCCTCCTTGCGGATCCCCTCCGGGATCTTGGCTTCCTGCGTATCGCGGAATACCTTCAGCGGCCTGCACTGCAGCAGGTTGACCACATACTGACCATTTTCGGAAATGTTGATCGTAAATTCGATATCGACCGGATGCTGATAACCTTCTTCGATCGTCGCCATCAGCTGCTCCATGGTATCCATCATGTCCTTCTGTTTGACAAGGCCGGCGCAGGAGATGAACATGATGTCCCTCTTCTTTCCCTGTTCTCTCAGTCGGCGTTCGGCTTCATTGTCGTGCTCCAGCAGAGCATTTTTCAGATACTGGGGCATCTTATCCTGGAAGCGTGTAAGGCCCATTCTTTCGACCTGCTTGGACTCGCGGTTGATCAGTTCGAAGGTTCTCTGGGAGAACTGATGACGTTCCGCGACCGAGGTCATAGCGGTGGCCTCCGGCTTATCCATGCAGACGAGACGGGGGTACGAACCTTCCGTCCTGTCCACAGCAGACGTGCCGAGTCCCATGACCAGGCGGAGCATTCCTTTATTGGGATCGATGGACTCCAGGAAACGGTACGGGCTGTAGGAATAGCCCACGCCGGCAGCACACGGCATATAATAATTGCTGTAATAAGAACCCGATACACGCTGGATCAGCAGCGCCATCTGCTCGTCCTTGTTGTCCAGTCCTCTTCTTTTTCTGTAGTCCAGTGCCGACAGACTCATGGTACTGGCGTAAACGGTGCGGATCGCGTCTTCCAGCTCCTTGAGTCGCTCATCCATGGTGCCGGCGTTGGAGCAGAATACGGACTCATATTTTCCGGCGAAAGCATTGCCGAATCCGTCTTCCAGAATACTGCTGGAACGAACGATGACCGGGTCCCGTCCAAAATATTCCAGCATGCGGCAGAAACGGTCTTCACGGTCCCGGCTGAAGCGTCCGGTACGGAGCTTTTCGGCCAGCGTATTGGCCAGGGAGAAGTATTCCTCTTCCTTTTTCTGACGCACGCGAAGATCCCAGAATCCGTTGTCGACGATGTAGGTATAGAAAACGTCGGAACCCACATAATAGGAGTCATGCGGCTCCAGCTTGGCATAGAGGTCCGGCCGTTTATTCTGAATGATTTTCCGGGCCAGAAGCATTCCGCAGGCTTTGCCGCCGATCATTCCGGTACCTATCATTCTGGACCGGATGTTGAAATAATCTTCCGGCTGGAAGTTTGCCTTGATCATGGCCTGTACCTGTGGATCCGGGCTCATCATGATCTCACAGAACTGATTGCAGGCATTCTGAACATCCATGCCGTTCTGATACATGGTTCTGGCCACGGAGAAAGCTCTGCACCAGTAGTCACGGTTTCTTTCATCCTCTGCATCCTGGCCCTGGTTGAGCGCTTGGTAGAAACGGCTGGCCTCCACGCCGTCCAGGATCGGCTGGAAGGCACGGGTCTCGGGGTCATAGCGATGCGGAAGATACATGGTCTCGGAATAGCGGTTCCATACTTTTTCCGGACGTACATAGACCGTATTCATATCCGAGTATACGTCCAGCAGCACCTGGGTGGTATCCAGGATCTTGGCCGTGGCCTGGAAGGAGTGCATGCCTCTGAGAAGCGGGAAATAGGCTACCGCATCATTGGCAAACAGTGACGGGCATGTCACGCGGAAGAAGTTTCCCATCATCAGGTCCGTCGACCAGGCCGTCTGCAGCTCGGACAGACAGTCGAAAATAAAATAGCTGTCACGGCCGGCACTTTCGATCAAATCGTGGATTTCCACCGTAAATGCCTCAAACCGGCGTGTAAGTTCAACATATACTGTTTTGACTTCCGGGCGGTCCTTTACCAGCGGAGGATGGCTCGCAAACCGTATGTAGTAAATTTTTCGGTGATCGCTGATGGCCTGTTCCACATAAGGATCCAGGAACAGCTGGAACTCCTCCAGATTGGAAACTCTCCACACCACGTTGTCTCCCAGACGGATATTGTCAAGCGCCTGGTCCATTTCCGGAATACCTGATTTTACTCTGTCGAATGCCGCCATGCGGTAATCCCTCCCTTTGCTGTCCGGACTGCTTCTCACCCCGCAGTCACGAATAAGAAAATGCCTGCTGCCGAGATCACAGCAGGCAAACTAATCTTTTTGATTTATTATAATCCTTCAATGTTTTTTAGTAAAGAAATCTTATTTTTAACAGTCTTCCTTCTCCGGGCGAACCAGAACGGTCGTCATGTAGATGTCTTCCGTCGGGATCGATTCCGCGTGCTTCCCGATTCGCTCGCCTTCCAGTCCGCAGTTGGAAACGGCATAGACACAGACCGGAGAAGATTCTTCTTCCTTTATCATATCTTCCCTCAGCTGCTGCAGTTTTTTCCCTGATTTCATATAGATACGGACTCCGTCGAGTTCCCGGTCTTCCTTTTGATATTCTCCCGGCAGGATATGAACCTCTTCGTCCCCGAGACATACCGGGATCTTCGCTGCCGCCGCGGAAGCGCAGAAAGACGGAACTCCGCCGATCACCTGAACTTCATATCCGTCCGCCTTTGCCGGTTCCGCCAGATAGAAAAAGGTAGAATAGATCGTGGGGTCTCCGATGGTCAGGTAGGCAACATTCCGTCCCTGTTCCAGCACTTCCCGCAGACGGCCATACAGCTGTTCATGGCTTTTCTGGAGCACTTCTTTGTCCCGGGTCATGGGAAACTCCATCTTCAGAAGCTCGCACTCCCCTATTCCTGGGCATGCCTCCAGCGCTATATCATAGGCTCTGTGTTTGCTCTCCGCCACGGTCGGCAGCGCGATCACCTGAACATTTTTCAAAGTCTTTACCGCTTTTACGGTGATCAGTTCCGGATCCCCGGGGCCGACTCCGACTCCGTATAATATTCCCTTCACCGTCGATCTCTCCTCTCTTTGATCTGTTTCCATTTTAGAGCCAAACCGGCCGAAGGACAACTCCCAGTTTACAGCACAAAGTGGAAGGCTGGAAATTTCTGTGCTATAATATCTCGAATTCTTTTTTAAGGAAGACTGTCTATGAGTTCATCATATTCTGGATATATAGGAGTTTTTGACTCCGGAGTCGGCGGAATCAGCGTACTCAAGGAATGCACCGCCCTTCTTCCCGAAGAGGATTTCCTCTTCTTCGGGGATTCTGCCAATACCCCCTATGGCGAAAAACCGGTAGAGGTCGTCCGTGAGCTTTCCATGAAAGGCATGGAAGATATGATCAATACCGGCATCAAGGCACTGGTAATTGCCTGCAATACCGCCACAAGCATCGCGGGCAACGAGATCCGCGAAAAGCACCCGGAACTTCCCATCATCGGAATCGAGCCGGCCGTCAAACCCGCTTCGGAAGCGGAATCCGGATCCCGGATCCTGGTCATGGCCACGCAGAACACGCTGCGCCTTGAGAAATTCCGCCTGCTGATGGAAAAATGCGGAAAAGAAAACACGATCTACCCTCTGCCCTGCATCGGGCTTGCCGAGCGGGTCGAGCAGGGCGATCTCGACGGAGAGGATCTTCTTGATCTTCTGGACCGTCTTCTGTCTCCTTACCGCGGCAAGATCGACAGCGTCGTACTGGGCTGCACACACTATCCTTTCGTCCGGCGTCAGATCCGCCAGGTGCTGGGAGAAGATCTTCCGTTCTATGACGGCGGTGCCGGCACGGCAAGAGAGTTGCGGCGAAGACTGACGGTTTCGGGTCTGCTCAAAGAAAGCTCAGAGCCCGGCAAGGTGGTCTTTACATCCAGTCATGAAACGCCGGAACAGCTTCAGCTATATGAATGGCTGTATCAGCAGGACATTCACGGTTAATAAGAACTCGGAGGGAAGAGCGTTTTGCTCTTCCCTCTGTCTGCCTTCGTGCTTGTAAACATATTTTTCTTTTTTCGGTCTTCTGTTGGTTCATTTTACGGCTTGTTCCCGATGGACACCCTATGTTAATATCAAAGGGGAAAGAAGCTTTTTTGTGGAGGTGTCTGCTTGACTCGGTTTCTGATAGCGCTCATCATCGCTATAACGGTACTGTGCTGGATTTTCGTCGGGATCTTCATCCGGAAATCCAAAACGGATGATCATCGTGCCTATACGATCTATAAATGTCTGGCCTCTTTGTGCTTTGTACTGATTGCTCTTTTATCCGTGATCATCAAGGGGTCCTCCTCTTTCGGGATCCTGGTCCTCTTCGGTCTGTGTTTCGGATTTCTGGGGGACCTGCTTCTGGCGCTTCGCTTTCACTGCGAGAAAAACAGCCGGAGATTTCATCTTTATTTCGGAATCGGATCCTGTTCTTTTCTGATCGGGCATTTTCTGTATATCCTTGCCCTGTTCAGGGTTTCCGATCATTTTTTGTGGATCGCCCTGCTGTACACCGCCATCGGCATGATACTTTCCGAGTGGTATGCCTCTAAAAATCAGGTCTCTCCCGGCAGCCGGATCGCCAAAGCCGGCGGCACTTTCTATGTGGCGGCAGTAGTATTTATGGGCGGCTGTGCGCTGGGCGCTGCGATTAAAAATCCCTGCCCGGGACTCTGGATCTTCGCTCTTGGCGGACTCTCGTTTGTCTTCAGCGACAACCTTCTGATCGCAAATTATTTCGGAAAGAATTCCTCCCCGCAGAAAAGAGACCTCCTGCATATCCTGTACTGGATCGCCCAGCTGCTGATCTCCTTTTCTATCCTGTTTATGCCGTAAAAGACAACGAAACAATGAAAAATCCGGAATGCATCTGCATTCCGGATTTTGTTTCGTTATTCGATAAGATCAGGCCTGAACAAATTTGATGGAGAATCTTTCCTTGACATCCATATTTTCCGTCTGCTCGGTCTGCCAGTTTTCGAGGTCCTCGCTCAGCAGGGCATTTCTTGCCAGATAGCTGCTGTACAGTTCTCCCTCGCCCACATAATACATAACATGGTATCCGGCGTAGCTGCCTTCCGATTCGCCGTAAACGATTCCGGTGTCTCCGTACTGTCTGCTGGAATCGAAGGTCCATGCATCGAATTCCGGAACCATCTGTCCTTTATAGATCGTATCATACAGACCGCCGTTGTCTGCCGAACCGGAGTCTTCGGAATTGGTCTTTGCCAGTTCCGCAAAGCTTTCCTCGGTCTGGTCGCCTTCAAGCCAGGTGTTGTAGATCTCTTCCGCTTTTTCCTTGGCCGCGGCCAGTGCTTCTTCCGTATATTCGCCGTCGGAATCCGCCACTGCCATCGTCAGGATATGACGAACCTGTCTGAGGTTGTAGTTGTTGTCGTCTCTTGCCTGGAACACTACAACATAGTATCCCGAATCCTCGGATTCGATCACCGTTACGTCTCCGGCCTGTCTGGAAGAATCCTTCAGCCAGTCTGCATAGAGGCTAGAGAGGTTGGATCCCTGCACCAGAGTCTGTGTTGTTGCTGCCGCACTCTCATCATCGGTAACTACCTGCTGTACCGCCGCATCCAGTCCATCGGCTCCACTGACGGCCGCGGCGATGGCGTCGGCTGTATTTTTCGCCACTTCCATCGTCTCTTCCGTAACGGCTTCTTCTGTGGTAGCCTCACCGTCTTCCGTGGAGGAGGCATCTTCGCTCTCCACCGTTTCGGTCTCGGCCGCTACAAAGTAATACGCATAGCTGTACTTGTCGTAATCATCCTTGTTCTCGGCATATTCTGCCTGGATCTGTTCATCAGTGTACTCAAAGGAATCCTGCACGGCCTCCAGTGCCTTACTGGCAAGATAGATCCTTTCCATCTCTTCACGGACGATCTTGGCATTGCAGCCTTTGCCGTATACGGCCTGCAGATACTTGTCTACCGAAGAATATCCGTTGCTGGTCGCTTCCGTTTCGTAGGATTCCATCTGTGTATCGATCACAGAGGTCTCCTCCTCACCCAGCTCGATGCCGTTTTCTTCGGCATACTTGCTGTAGGCGGTGACCTGTTTCATATACTCCTCCGCCTGCTCCATGAAGTAGTCAAACCAAGTGCCGCCGTCCTCGAGCATCGTGCATTCCTGACTTTTTAGAGAGGAGGAGGTATCCAGACCGAACATCGATGCATAGCTTCCGTACTGATTCATAAAGCTCGAATACTGGGAATAGAAATAATAATCAACCTGTGCTGCAGAATAACTTGTATCTCCCACCTTAACGGCTGTGGTCGTTCTGTAGAAGAAATTCGTATTGACCAGGATGATCAATGCAATCAATACCGCAACAATAATGCCGCCCAGTGCCCATTTTCTCTTCGATTTTTTACGTTCCAGTTCTTCTTTCTGCTGTGCTATCGTCTTCTTGTCTGTTCCGGCAGCGATAGCATCCTGCCGTTTTTTTCTGTCGGTTGATGCACTCATCAAACATTCATCCTTTACATTTTGGTTCTATATCTGAAACTCCGGACCTGCCGCACTCAGCTCGCCGGTCCTTCCGATCTCAGTCCTTTTCATCCGCCTTCATCGTCAGATAGGCGTTGATGAATCCGTCGATATCTCCGTCCATGACGTTGTCGATATTTCCGTCTTCATAGTTTGTACGATGGTCCTTGACCAGCTGATAGGGCATGAACACGTAGGATCGGATCTGGCTTCCCCATTCGATCTTCATCTGAACGCCTTTGATGTCGCTGATCTTTTCGAGATGTTCTCTCTCCTTGATCTCCGCCAGTCTTGCACGAAGCATATTCTTGCAGTTTTCAAGGTTCTGGAAATGGCTTCGCTCGACCTGAGAGGCCACAACGATGCCGGTAGGAATATGGGTCAGCCGGACCGCTGAAGAGGTCTTGTTGACCTTCTGTCCGCCGGCGCCCGAGGAACGGTACACATCCATCTTGATGTCCTCGTCTCTCAGTTCGATCTCACTGTCTTCCGTGATTTCCGGCATAACTTCCACCGCGGCGAAGGAAGTGTGCCTTCTGCCCGCTGCATCGAACGGCGAAACTCTCACGAGACGATGGATCCCGTTTTCGCTCTTCAGATAACCGTAGGCGTTTTCGCCTTCAATCATGATCGTAGCGCTTTTGATTCCGGCTTCGTCTCCGTCCAGATAATCCAGAACCTTAAGACCGAATCCGTGGCGCTCCGCCCACATGTTATACATTCTGTAGAGCATCTGCGTCCAGTCCTGCGCTTCGGTGCCGCCGGCGCCCGCATGGAAGGTCAGGATGGCATTGTTGGCATCGTATTCTCCCGTCAGCAGCGTCCCCAGTCTCATGCTCTCCAGTTTCTTTTCGAAATCGGCATACTGCTCTTCCAGCTCCGGAAGAAGAGAATCGTCGTCCTCCTCTACCGCGATCTCGCACAGTGTCATCATATCATCCCAGCTGGATTTGATCTGAGAAAAGCTCTCCACTTTATTTTTCAGCTGGCTCAGCCTTTTCTGGACTTTCTGGGAGTTTTCCACATCGTTCCAGAACTCCGGACGAGCGCTGGCGGTCTCCAGCTCTTCGATCTCCTGTGCCGCAGCATCCAGATTCAAAGCCTTTCCTACCAGCTCAACGGTCGGCAGGATATTATTCAGTTTGACTTTATATTCCTCGTACTGTATTGCGGACATAATTTCAACAACTTTCTAAATTTTTCTTCGATTTTTTTGCTCCGATATTCGCAACTAGGTCATTATATACAAAAAAATCTCAATTGTAAATATAACCCTTTTAATTTAAAAAGGGCTTTGCTATAATTAGTCTGGGTAATGATGGAAGACTGTGTTCTTCTGGAAAAATATGAGTCAGAAAGGACAATAACATGATTTCACACGGCAACGAGATTAAAGTATTTACAGGAAATTCCAATCCGATACTGGCAGAAGAGATCTGCGCTCATCTGAACAAAACGCTGGGCAATTCCACGGTTTCCCAGTTCGCGGACGGCGAGTGCTCCATCTCCGTTCATGAGCCGGTACGCGGCTGCGATGTATTTATCGTTCAGTCCACCTGCAAGCCGGTCAATGACAGTCTGATGGAACTGCTGGTCATGATCGACGCCATGCGCAGAGCCTCCGCAGGACGTATCACTGCGGTTATTCCCTATTTCGGGTACGCACGTCAGGACCGCAAGGCCAAGAGCCGCGACCCGATCTCCGCAAAACTCGTTGCCAATCTGATCACCGCCGCCGGCGCAGACCGTGTGCTGACGATGGATCTTCACGCCGCTCAGATCCAGGGATTCTTTGATATCCCCGTGGACAATCTGATGGGTGCACCGCTTTTTGCCAAACATTATATCCGCGAGTTCGGCAAGGGCAATGAAGATATCATGGTCGTTTCCCCGGACGTGGGCAGCACAGCCAGAGCACGCGCCTTCTCCATGAAGCTCGGCGTCGGCATGGCTATCGTAGACAAACGCCGCGAAAAAGCCAATCATTCCGAAGTCATGAACATCATCGGCGATGTCAGCGGAAAGACCTGCATCCTGCTCGACGATATGGTGGATACCGCTGGTTCATTGTGTGGTGCCGCGGAAGCAATCGTCACGGTAGGCGGTGCGAAAGAGGTCTATGCCTGCGCAAGCCACGGTGTCCTTTCCGGACCTGCCATAGAGCGTCTCAACAACAGCGTCATCAAGGAACTGATGCTTCTGGATACCATTCCGTATCCGAAAGATCAGCCGAAGTGCGATATCATCAAATACATGTCTGTCGCACCGGTATTCGCAGACGCCATCGACCGGATCTACGAGGAGATCTCGATCTCCAATCTGTTCGATTGATTCCGGGCGTCAGATTTTATGTTTTTTAAAAAGAATTCCGGAACCGGCGGAGATCCCTGGCTTGTGGTCTTTCTGGGAAACCCCGGTTCGGAATATGACAATACCCGGCACAACACGGGATTCATGGTCGCGGATGCCTTTGAAAGGAAATTCGATGTTCGCATCAACCGCCTGAAATTCCGTGCTCTGACAGGCAGCACCGTACTGCACGGATCCAAAGTGATCCTCATGAAGCCCCAGACCTATATGAATCTGTCCGGCGATTCCGTCATCGAAGCCTATCACTTCTACAAGGTTTCCCCGGAGCATGTTCTGGTAGTGTCGGACGATGTTTCTCTCCCGGTGGGAAAGTTGCGGGTTCGGCGCTCCGGCTCCGCCGGCGGGCACAACGGGCTGAAGAGCATCATCCAGAATCTGGGGACCGACGGATTTCCTCGCATCAAAGTTGGCGTCGGAGTTCCTCCCAAGGAATTCGATATGAAAGACTGGGTACTCGGGAAATTTCACGGAGAGGATTTGAAAACCATGCAGCAGGCCGCCGAGCGGGCGGCAGAAGCCGTGGACTGCTACATCCAAAACGGGCCGGATAAAACAATGAATATGTATAACTGACCGTATAGCGGTAGCCTTCAGCTGCCGCTATATAGCTTATGAAGAGGAGTGAAACTGCTATGAAGAAAACATGCGTCGCCATGCTTCTGGCCGGCGGACAGGGCTCCAGGCTCTATGCGCTGACCCAGGATATGGCAAAACCCAGCATGCCCTTCGGAGGAAAGTACCGAATCATCGACTTCCCGTTGTCAAACTGTGTCAATTCCGGTATTGACACCGTCGGCGTACTGACCCAGTACCGCCCCCTGCGTCTCAACTCTTATATCGGCAGCGGACAGGCGTGGGATCTGGACACCTCGGACGGAGGCGTATATATTCTTCCGCCTTACCTTTCCGCAGGAGAAAAAGGCTCCTGGTTTACCGGCACTGCCAATGCCATATATCAGAACATCGGATTCATCGACAACTATGATCCGGAAAATGTTCTGATCCTGTCCGGAGACCATATCTACAAAATGGACTATTCCCTGATGCTTAAAGAGCACCTGAACCGGAATGCTGCATGCACCATTGCCGTGCTGCAGGTCTCCATGGAGGAAGCAACCCGTTTCGGCATCATGAATGTCGGGGAGGACGGATACATTTCCGAATTTGAGGAGAAGCCCGCGCATCCGAAGAGCGACCTGGCTTCCATGGGCATCTACATCTTCAACTGGAAAAAGCTCCGTGCCTATCTTATAGAAGACGAAGCCGACCCCGAATCCTCCAAGGACTTCGGCAAAAACATCATTCCGAAGATGCTTGCTGACGGCGAAAAGCTCTGGCCGTACCGCTTCAGCGGATACTGGAGAGATGTCGGTACTATCACCAGTCTCTGGGATGCCAACATGGATATGCTCTCCACCACGCTTATAAACCTCTATGATCCCAGCTGGCCGATCATGTCGAACTGGCCGACCTGCCCGCCGCATTACATTGGGAAAGAGGCATCGGTCATCCACTCTATCGTTACGGAAGGATGTTCCATTGAGGGTTCCGTGGAAAACTCCGTGCTCTCCAATTCCGCGATCGTCAAACCCGGAGCTAAAGTATCCTACAGTGTGCTGATGCCCGGTGCCGTCATCGAAGAAGGTGCGGTAGTGGAATACGCCATCATCGGCGAAAATACAGTGATCCATTCCGGCGCCCATGTGGGCACCCCGCCGGACGGCTCGGAAGAATGGGGCGTTGCCACCTGCGGGCCGAACATCGAGATCCGAAGCGGCGCGGCCGTTCCCGCCGCCGCCATGATCTACACCGGAGAGGAGGTATAAGCCATGACAGATTTTCACGGAATCATTTTTGCATACGGTGCGGAATCCGAGCTGGGTTCTCTGGTCAGTACGAGGACCAGTTCCTCTCTTCCCTTCTGCGGAAGATACCGTCTGATTGATTTTGCTCTTTCGTCTCTGGCCAATGCCGGCGTCAACAATGTCGGTGTGATCATGCAGCGGGACTATCAGTCTCTGCTCGATCATCTCGGCAGCGGCAAGGACTGGGATATGAGCCGCCGTCACGGCGGGCTGCGCATGCTTCCGCCTTTCGGTCTTCCGGAATATCATACCGGCAATTATCTCGGCACCATCGAAGCTCTCAATGCCGTCGCGACATACATCCGGGACATTCCGGAGAATCACATCATTCTGATGCACGGCAACCTCTGCGCTAACGTTGATTTGCGCGCGGCGATCCGTCAGCACCTGGAAAACGGCGCGGAGATCACCGCCGTATGTTCCAGAGTCGCGCCCTCCAAGCAGGGTCCCCGTTTCATCAACGGTGTGGACGGTTTTGCCAAAGAACTGATCTTCGATTCCTCCAATGGAAACGGCGTCGCTTCTCTGGAGATGTATATCATTTCGAAAACTCTGCTGCTGTCCCTGATGGACCGCTGCAAGAAGACCAACCGCCTTCATTTCCACCGTGATGCGATCCTGGGCTATCTGGACCGCGGAGGAAAGATCGACATCTACATGCATGAGGATTATGCGCGTACCATCACCACCGCCGAAAATTATTTTGAGGCGAATATGGATATGCTGGAAGCGAAAAACAGAAATTCCATCTTCCCGTCGGATCGTCCGGTACGCACCAAGAACCACGAGGAAGTCAGCACCTATTACGGCGAATCCTCCTGTGTCTCCAATTCCCTGATAGCAGATGGATGCATCATTGAAGGCAGCGTCGAAAACTGCATTCTGTTCTCCGGTGTGCGGATCGCCGCCGGTGCCAAACTGAAAAACTGCATCCTCATGCGCGGTGTCACCGTGGGTGAAAATGCGGAACTGACGAACGTGGTCGGAGACAAATACGTCGAGATCTCCAGTGACACGGTCCTGACCGGAAGCGTCAGCATGCCCTATGTAATACCGAAGGGCAGCAGTCTGTAACCGATGCAGCAAATTTTTATTAGAAAGGTTCCTTTTTTTGTATGACTAGTGAAATTTCCCGCGAAGAAGTACGCAGCGCAATAGAAGACAAACTGTGTGCGTACTTCGGAATTACCAATGAAGAAGCAACCGATGCCCAGATCTTTCAGGCTACCGCCATGGTCATCCGCGAGATCATGTCCCGACTGATGGCCGGCGGTCAGAAAAGTTCGGGGGATCGAGAAGTCCATTATATGTCCATGGAGTTTCTGATGGGCCGCAGCCTGATGAAGAATGCCTTTAACCTCGGCATCGACCAGGCCGTATCCGGTGCGCTGGAGGATATGGGGCACAAAGCCTCCGATATCTTCGAGACCGAACCGGATGCCGGACTTGGCAACGGCGGCCTCGGCCGCCTCGCCGCCTGCTACATGGATTCCATGTCCTCCATGGATATCCCGGCCACCGGCTATTCGATCTGCTATGAGCTGGGTATGTTCAAGCAGGAGATCGTCGACGGCGAGCAGACGGAAGTTGCCGACGACTGGCGCATTGCGGCATCCAGCTGGCTCGTTCCCCATGCCGACGAGGCCGTCCAGGTAAACTTCGGCGGACAGGTCACACCGCAGTGGGACAACATGGGCAGATACAACGCAAAATACACCGATTACACCACGGTTATCGCCGTACCGCGCGACATGCTGATCGTAGGATACGGCGGAAAGACCGTCAACACGCTGCGTCTGTGGGAGGCCCACAGCACCGATGAACTCAATATGTATCTGTTCTCGGAAGGAAAATATGTGCAGTCCATGGAGCAGCGCACTCTCTCCGAAGTCATCACGAAGGTTCTGTATCCCGCCGATGAAACGATCGAGGGAAAAACACTGCGCTTGAAACAGCAGTATTTCTTCGTTTCCGCCACGGCACAGACCATCGTGCTCAAACATCTCAAAGAATACGGTGATATCAAGAGCTTTGCCGACCATCATGTGATCCAGATCAACGACACCCATCCCACACTGGTCATCCCCGAGCTGATGCGTCTGTTCATGGATGACTGCGGACTGGGCTGGGATGAATCCTGGGAGATCGTCAAGAAGTGTGTTGCCTATACGAATCACACCGTCATGAGCGAAGCCCTGGAGACCTGGCCGCAGACCCTGATTCAGAGCATTCTGCCCCGAATCTGGGAGATCATCTGCGAGATCAACCGCCGCTGGTGCGAAAACCTTGTAGCTCAGTTCGGAAACAGCGAAAAGGTCGGCCGGAACCTCATCATCCGCGACGGATATGTACACATGGCCAACATGTGCCTTGCAACATGCTATAAGGTCAACGGTGTTTCGACCCTGCACGGCGAGATCCTTAAGAATGATCTGTTCAACGACATCTATAATCTGCATCCGGATCGTTTTACCGCCGTCACCAACGGCATCGACCACCGTCGGTGGCTTGCGCAGAGCAACCCCCGTCTTCACGGGCTTGTCTGCGATCTTCTCGGCAGTGACCGCTATCTGACTCATCCGGAAGATCTGGAAGGCCTTGCCAAATTTGCGGACGACACGCAGGTCCAGAAAAAGCTGGAAGAGATCAAGCACCTGAACAAGATCGATTTCGCCGCTTTTGCCAAACGCAACGACAACGGCTATATCCTGAACACGGATGCCCTGATGGATGTGCAGATCAAGCGTCTGCACGAATATAAGAGACAGCTTCTTTGTGCGATGCTGATCACGCATCTGCAGATGACGATCCACGACAACCCGAACCGCGAACTTCAGCCGGTGACCTTTGTCTTCGGCGCCAAGGCGGCAGCGGGATACAAGGTAGCCAAACGGATCATCGAGCTTCTCTGCTCCCTGTCCGACGAGCTTGCCAACGATCCGCTGTGCAAAGACCGTTTGCAGGTCTACTTCATGCAGAACTACCGGGTCTCCGCCGCGGAGGCACTGATGCCTGCAGCTCAGGTATCCGAACAGATCTCCACTGCCGGCAAGGAAGCTTCCGGTACCGGAAACATGAAGCTCATGATGAACGGCGCCGTGACCATCGGCACACTGGACGGAGCCAACGTGGAGATGTACGACCTTCTCGGAGACGAAAACATGTATCTGTTCGGTCTTCATACCGAGCAGGTCATCGAGATGAAAAACAACGGATACAATCCGCAGGCCATATACAACGACAACTACAATGTCCGAAGAGTTCTGGATCGTTTCAATCAGGGATTCCATGACGGAAAGAATTATTCCGACCTGGTCTCCAATCTGGTCTACAACGGCGATCAGTACATGCTGCTGGCTGACTTCGAAGACTACATGCAGACACACGAGCGCCTGTTTGCGGATATGCGGGATGATGCCAAGCGTGAAAAAATGTCCATGATGAACATTGCCAAGAGCGGATTCTTTGCTGCCGACCGCGCTATTCAGGAATACGCGGATAATATCTGGTACATCAAAAAATGAGCACTGTAGCGGTAATAGGCTCCATCACGAGAGACTACTGCGCCATTCCTCTGGAACCGATCCGCTCCGGTTCATCCGGATCGGGAAGGATCCTTCAGCAGACCGGAGGCTGCGGATACAACATCGCCCGCAACCTCAGCCTGCTCGGGCTGGATGTACAGTTTGTCACAGCGGTGGGGGATGATGAAGATTCCTTCCGAATGGATGAAGAATGTCTGGAACACGGACTGCACACAGACTATGCCGTGTCGGTATCGGGAGACCGGGCTCCGACCCGGATGTTTATCGCCGCCCCTTCCGGAGACCATGAGATCGCCGTGCACGACAATCATGCGATTCAGGCTCTCAACGCAAATTTTTTCGCTTCGGGATGCATCGATATGCTCAACGGAGCAGACGCCGTCGTTCTTGAAGGCAGTCTGCCATCCAGCGGACTTGAATTTCTGGCAGATTACTGCACCGCTCCGATCTACGCCGATCCCTGTGATACAGAGGGCGCCCGGAAAATGCGGCCGCTGCTGGAAAGTTTCCGGCTGATCAAGCCGGATCTGAAAGAGGCTTTCGTCCTGACGGATTCCGATAAGCCGAAGGACGCTCTTCGGATCCTGTCCGAAAAAGGCATCGAGCGATGTTTTCTCAGTATGGGCCCCAACGGGATCTTTGCCGTCAAGAAAGACGCTCCGGTGATCCATGTTCCCTGCCGTCCTGCCTTTCTTTCTACACCTTTCGGCAGCGGGGATGCCATGACCGCTGCGCTGGTGTGGGCAGACCTCATGGGTTTGTCCGTTCAGAAGGCCGCGCAGGCCGCCATGCTGGCCGCATCCATGACCGTAAGCTGTCCGGATACCGTCTGCAGCGACATGAGCGCCGCCAAACTTCAATCTGTATAATATTTGATAAAAAAGACCTTTGCATCCGCCGGGATCATCTTTCATGATCTCTTCGCTGCAAAGGTCTTTTTATTTAAGTCGGTCGTGTCAGTCGGATTCCTCTTCTTCCGCCCGGCTCGGCGGATCCGCTGTCAGCTCCGAGCTGTCCTCTTCCTCCTGCTTTTTGCCGGTCATCTTTTCCGACTTCTCCGATCCCGCATTGGTCTGAGCGTCTTCGCTGTTGAGATAGCTTCGCGAATTGAAATAGTTGCTTCTGAGCGTATCCATCGAAGCATCGCTCTTTTCCTTTACTTCACTGCAGGTCTCCTGGATCTCTTCGGTAAGCTCTCCGGAGTATTTACTGGAGTAATATGTCTCACCGTCATACCAGTTGTTGTTCGGCAGGATCACAACGCCGCCTTCTTTTCCGAAAATATCGTCTCCCACGTAGTAGGCTCTGTTGGCCGGCAGCCCGAACATATTGACGATCGTCGGAACCAGATCCAGAGAAGAACAGTATTTGTCGACCGTCTCTTTCTCCAGTTCTCCGCCTACCATGAAGCAGGGAGTGTTGTACAGTTTTTCGGCATGTCCTTCGATTCCCTTGGCCTTCATGAGGAAAGCTTCGTCCGTCATATATTTTCCGTAATGATCGGCATAGAACAGAACAACGGTATCCTCCAGCAGATCATCCTCTTCCAGCTGGTCCATCAGTTCTCCGACAAACTGGTCGGTCTCCATGGCATGAGCAACGGCCAGCGTATACTGTTCCATATTGTCGTCCGATCCGGTCATTCCGGATGCCGCCACCGCTTTTTTTGCCGCTGCAAGATGCGGATCCGAAATATTGCTCATATCGTCCGTGTACGGTCCGTGTCCGGAATAGGTGATGATAAAACTGAAAAACGGATCGTCACTGACCATCAGATCATAGCCGTTCATAAGTTCGGTATCCAGCATATAATCGTCCATGCCGATCTCATCCAGATTGTTGTAGGATTCGAAACCCAGATTCAGATGTACGGTTCCCCGGCTGTAGATCTTTCCGCTGGCCGAATGGAAGGATTTTGCGGTATAGCCCAGATCCCTGAACTGATTGGCCAGAGAAAGCGGGAAGGCATGCGTCGAATAGGCACTGCTGGAAAGTCCGTTATTGGCCGGAATCAGTCCTGTCTGGGAAATGATCTCCGTATTGAACGTACCGGCGGAAAGAAACAGGGGCGTATAGAAATTTTCGAAATTCACACCACTCTGCTGAAGCTTGTACAGATTCGGCGTGTAGTCTTCTGTGATCAGCCAGGTATCCATGGATTCCATCATGATCATGATCAGATTCTTTCCTTCCATGGAGTCGGTCATTTCATTGTCGCCGCTGATCTCCTCTTTGCGAGATTCATAAAACTTATTCAGATAGGACACATCAATGCCGTCCGTATCCATTCCCTGCGAGATCCAGAGATTTCTGAATGTATACTGATACAGACCGGTCATCATCAGGCAGCGGTTGGAATCACTGAAGCTGGCATATACTTCCGGATCCACATTCGGATCGTAGACTTTGTCCCAGCTCATGTGATCGTCATTCGGCATGCAGTTGTCATGTTCCAGATAGATCCCGACGATCGCATCGGCGATCACGACCGCCAGTATGATGACACGTAGCAGCTTTCGCTGTCCATAGGTCTTTTTGTTGGTGAAGATGCAGGCCAGAACCATCAGTGCCAGTGCAAGAACCACCGTCAGGATCAGCCAGATATTCAGATTCAGATAATTCCAGCTGAAAAATCGTGCTCCGTCTCCCGCGAAATGCATGTCCGAGAAGGTAAAAAAGTTTCCGAAGATCTTATACATCGCGCCGTGGACCAGCGCCAGCAGCGAGTAAAACGCGACAACTATCATCATGAATATTCTGCGCAGCAGGCAAGGCAGAAGCGCTGCAATGCAGGTGAACAGCGCTGCCCAGCAGACCGTGAATATAACCGGAGCCCATGCAAAAATCGCCGTATTCCCGGCCCAGAAATAGATCGTCCTGAAAAGGAAATCCAGGGATACCAGACTAAGGAAGCACAGAAGAGGGCTCAGAAATGCCGGATAGACCTTTTCTGCCTTCTGGGACGTATTATTCAGCGTCGTCATCACGATCGGCTCTTCGGCCTGTTTTTTCTCTTTAGTTTTCGGATGATGAATTCTCATAGAATGTATTCCCGCTAACAAATAATTAGTTGCTATATAATGTATATTATCTTTAACACGGGTACTATAGCACTTCCTTTTTTTAATATCAACAATAAGCTCGAATTTATTTTTTCAATCTACAAAGAGAACATAACGGTTTTCTTCCGCCTCATTTCATTTGTGCATTTTACTAACAGTTTCCTCTCTGTCTATCCTCCGGAAACAACACAGAGCCGGGCAGAAGGAGTTGGTCCCTTTCTGAAAATCCCCGTGTTCCCGGAATTTGCTGTATTTTCCGGCTGAGCCTTTCCAAACCGCAGCATCAGTTGATGACGAACCGGAAACAATATTTTGTTGATAATGACTATGGAAGAACACAAGATATTGTGGTATAGTTGACTTCCGACGAAAATTTTAAACTATCATGCAGCACGGTACCGCTATATAAGATGATCCGCCTCCGCAGGAACACTTTTCCCGCTCCAGGCACTTCCGGGCGGTCGGCCGCAGGAGGAGAGAAACCATGAAAATCATTAAACGAAACGGAAGCGAGATGAATTTCGATCCCGAAAAGATCGAAAAGGCCATCCTGAAAGCAAATCTGTCGGTAGCCCCCGCAGACCAGATCACGGAAGAAAAGGCCCGCGAGATCTCCCTAAACATCGCAGAGGAATGTTCCTCCATGTCCACCCCGCCTACAGTGGAAAGCGTACAGGACAAGGTCGTTCTGGCCATCATGAAGGCCGGATACTATCCGCTGGCGGAAAATTATATTACCTACCGCTATGAACATGAGCTGCTTCGCAAGGAGAACTCCACCGATGCAAGGATCCTTTCCATCGTAGACTGCAGCAATGCCGAAGCCAAGGTGGAAAACGCCAATAAAAACCCCGAGATCATCAGCGTGCAGCGCGACTATATCGCCGGTGAAGCCTCCAGAGACATCACCGAACGGCTTCTTCTTCCCGCAGAGATCGTCAAGGCTCACCGCGAAGGCATCATTCATTTCCACGACAGCGATTATTTTGTCGGTCATGCCTATAACTGCTGCCTTGTCAATCTGGATGACATGCTTCAGAACGGCACCGTGATCAGCGGAACTCTGATCGAAAAGCCTCACCGCTTTTCCACAGCATGCAACATTGCCACTCAGATCATCGCCCAGGTTGCCAGCTGCCAGTACGGCGGCCAGTCCATCTCACTGGCCCATATCGCAAAATTCGTCGATGTCAGCCGCAGAGCCCTGACAAAGGAAGTTCTGGTGGAAAATTCGAAAGCCGGCATCGAGATGACCGATGAGCAGGTAAAGAAGATCGTAGACATCCGCCTTCGTAAAGAAATCAAAGCCGGTATCCAGACGATCCAGTATCAGGTTCTGACTCTGATGACCACCAACGGTCAGGCTCCGTTCATCACCGTCTTCATGTATCTCGGCGAGGCCGGAGAGGATGAGCGTCTTCGCGAGGATCTGGCACTGTGTATTGAAGAAATGCTTAATCAGCGCATCGAAGGCGTCAAAAACGAGGCCGGAGTATGGATCACTCCCGCTTTCCCGAAACTGGTCTACGTCCTGGAAGAGGAAAATCTCGATCCCAACGGAAAATACTACTACTTGACCGAGCTTGCCGCGAAATGCACTGCGAAGCGCATGGTTCCGGACTATGTCTCAGAAAAAGTAATGAAGACTCTGAAGGTCGATGCCAACGGAGACGGCCAGTGCTATCCTCCCATGGGCTGCCGATCCTTCCTGACTCCGCATGTGGACAAAGACGGAAAACCGAAGTACTACGGTCGCTTCAATCAGGGCGTCGTAACGATCAATCTGGTGGATGCTGCACTTTCTTCCGGCGGCGATATGGACAAATTCTGGCAGATCTTCGAGGACCGGCTGGAGCTGTGCCACCGTGCGCTTCGCTGCCGTCACGATCGTCTGGAGGGCACCCTCAGCGATGTGGCACCGATCCTGTGGCAGTACGGTGCGATCTCCCGGAAAAAACCGGGTGAGACCATCGATGATCTTCTGTTTGACAACTACTCCACCATTTCTCTCGGCTATGCGGGTCTTTATGAATGCGTAAAGTACATGACCGGAAAGAGCCACACCGATGACGAAAGCAAACCGTTTGCTCTTGCGGTCATGCAGAAAATGAACGACAAGTGCTCCGAGTGGAAAGAGGCAGAGCATATCTCCTACAGTCTCTACGGCACTCCGCTGGAATCCACGACCTATAAGTTCGCGAAATGCCTGAAGGACCGCTTCGGCATCATTCCGGAGATCACCGACCACAACTATATTACAAACAGCTATCATGTGAATGTCCGTGAAGAGATCAATGCTTTCCAGAAGCTGAAATTCGAAGCGGAATTCCAGGCACTTTCTCCCGGCGGTGCGATCAGCTATGTGGAAGTTCCCAACATGATGAACAACATCCCGGCCGTTCTGTCCATCATGAGATACATTTACGACAATATCATGTATGCAGAACTCAACACCAAATCGGATTACTGTCAGGAATGCGGCTACGAAGGCGAGATCCAGATCGTTAACGACGGCGGCAAACTTGTCTGGGAATGCCCGCAGTGCGGCAACCGCGATCAGCGGAAGATGAACGTTGCCAGAAGGACCTGCGGCTATATCGGAACCCAGTTCTGGAATCAGGGCAG
>Ga0065708_1000036_pt1 | contig 31225 bp, 19 predicted proteins | sample Hoacrofraction12_2_FD_59095 | JGI IMG/M metagenome (GOLD analysis project Ga0065708, IMG submission 59095) | Hoatzin crop microbial communities from Cojedes, Venezuela, sample from fiber fraction 12 v1 | ecosystem: Host-associated > Birds > Digestive system > Esophagus > Crop | place: Venezuela... | reverse complement strand
TGTAATATGGTCATCAGGTCTAACTCTGCGAGGCTCCTGGTATGGTTATAAAGAGTCCGTCGAGTGTTACTTGTGATGTTATGATGCCAGAGTGTTTATTTTGTTTTACTCCGTAGGTGGTTATCATCGTCAGGTGCAGTGCCGCTTTCGTGCCTGTCTCTGCCCTGAAGGCTTCTATTTTGTTGCGCAGCTGTTGTTCGTAGGCTTCAGTTATCGTTAATTTGTCGTTTACGAATTTCACCTCGCAGATGTTTATCACCTTGTCTCTCCTCTCTATCACGATGTCTATCTGTGCCCCTTTATGCTCTTCTGTGGCTTTTGCTCTCCACGATGAGAGGGTGCAGCTTACGGCTCCGAAATTCAGTGCGTGTCTTATTTCGTCGATGTGCATCATACATACCATTTCGAAGGCGTATCCTTCCCACGCCCTCTTTGCGGGGTTGTCGAGCATCAGACTCCAGTGGTTGTTGCCAATGGAGATGTCTTCTTTGATAAATCTCAGGTAGAAGAGGGTGTATGGGTCTATGAGTTGATAGATGGTGTTTTTTTTCGTCATGCCATACATATTATATTTTCTGATGAAGCCGCAAGCCTCGAGGTTGTCGAGATATTCTGTCAGCACCCCGTTTTCGTGCAGGTGTGCTTTTTCGGCTATCTCTTTCCTTGTCATTCCGCAGTTTTTCTTAGCGAGAGTCTCCACGATGGCGATGTGGGGCGCGTGGTTGGAGAAGAGCGATGCGTAGAGGTTGCCGTATTCTTCCCTTAGTACCCCTCCCTCTGTGAAGAAGAGTTTATCGATGGCGCTTGCCGGCGTCTCTCCGTCTGTGGGGATATAGTCGAGGTAGTATGGTATTCCTCCCATCATCATATAGCACTCTGTTATCTGGTATCTGTTCCAGTTCACTCCTTTGTGTGTCAGGAATTTTTCTGTCTCTGCCAGAGTGAATGGCTGCAGATGTATGCGTTTTGTCAGTCTGTTGTGCAGTCCTCCGTGGTTATCCACCACTTTTTGCACCATCCAGGCAGTCGCTGAGCCGCAGATGATGAGTATTATGTCGTGTTCCCAGGCAGCGAAGTCGTTCCAGAAATGCTCCAAGGCGGCGAGCATATTGGAGTTTGGCGTTGCCATCCAAGGCAGTTCGTCGAAAAAGAGTATTTTCTTCTTCCCTTTTTTCTTTGGCATTTTCTCCAATTGCTCTTGCAGTCTGTCGAAGGCTTCATTCCAGTTTTGCGGTGCCTTCTCCTCTTTTTTTGTGATTTTCTTCAGGGCTTTATTGAATGTTTCCAATTGCTCTTGCATCGGGGCTCCGTATTTTCCTGACACGTGAAACGTTAGTCTGTCGCCGTAAAATTCCCTTATCAGGAATGTTTTTCCCACGCGTCGCCGGCCGAAAAGTCCTATGAATTCCGATTTTTCCGACTTTTCGCACTCTTGCAGCACCCTTATCTCCTTTTCTCTTCCTATTATTTCCATATCAAAAAGATTTGTCGGGTGCAAAGTTACAAAAAAATATTTAGACTCTATCTAAAAGAGGTAAAAAATAACACTTTTAGATAGAATCAAGGTAAAACCATTGTTTTTATTTATGGTCTTTTCCAATCTCTTTCATTCTTGCCACGCACGCAGCTTTCCTTTGCTTTGCAGCTTTAAACTTGCGCAAAGCCTCTTCTCTTGTAATCTCTTTAATTTCTATAACTTTTTTTCTTTTCTTGCTCCATAACATTCTTATTTTTTTGCAAAGGTAGTGCTTTTTCTCGAATTTCCAAAATTTTTTAAAGGAAAATTGCATATATGCTTGAAAAACTTTTATGGAGGCGCTTCAAACGCCTTGTCGCCTTGTTTTATGCCTTTTTCTTTCATATAATTTATGAGGAGATTGGTGAGTTGGTAGTTTTTCAGCCCCCAGTCGGGTGCGATGAGGAGGTTTTTGGGGGATTGCGAGGCTACTCTTTCGATGACGATGCCGTAGCGAATGCGCTGCAGGTATTCTGCCACGAGCGAGATGTATTCTTGGGCGGAGAAGAGGGGGAAGGGAGTTTCGGCAAACATTTTAGCAAGTCGTGTGCCTTTAATGATTTGCATCTGGTGTATTTTTAATAAGGTGAGAGGCAGAGCCGATATTTTCTCTGCCTGTCGCAGTATCTCGTTTTTGTCTTCGCCTGGCAGTCCGTGGATTACGTGTGCGCCGGTGGTGATGCCCCGTGCCGCCGTTTGCTCCACGGCCTTGCGGCTGCATTCGAAGTCGTGCCCCCGGTTGATGAGCCTTAGCGTGTCGTCGTTGGCACTTTCGATGCCATATTCCACGGTTACGAATGTTTGGCGGTTTAGGTGTTCGAGATAGTCGAGTATTTCTTCGTTTATGCAGTCCGGGCGTGTTCCTATGGCGATGCCGACGACGTCGCTGTCGTCGAGAGCCTCCTCATAGCGCCTTTTCAGTGTGTCGAGTGGGGCGTAGGTGTTGCTGTAAGCCTGGAAATAGGCTATGTATTTCATATCTTTGTATTTTCTTGCGAAGAAATCCTTTCCTTCCCGGAGTTGTTCTTTAATCGTGAGTTTCGGGTCGCAATAGGAAGGGTTGAAGGTGTTGTTGTCGCAGAAGATGCATCCCCCTGTGCCTTTTTTTCCGTCGCGGTTCGGGCATGAGAATCCTGCGTCGATGGATATCTTTTGCACTTTGTATGCGAATTTCTCCCTTATCCAGTCGCCGTAGTTGTTTATTTCTTTTCTCTGTGTTTCTGTCATCTGAATTTATTTTGGTGCAAAAGTAGTGATTTTTTTTCTTATCCCCAAACGGCGTGTGTTTTTTTCTTATTAAATATTCATTTATGCAGTGCGTATTTTGCATATTTTCTGTATAAACTTTCTTTAACTTTTTCAAAGTGTAAGTTTTTTTCGATTTTTGGCATCAAAATGTCTTAAAAAGTGGCTGAAACGTTAAAAATAGCAGTTTGAATGTACATTTTTTATAATTTTTCTTGCGGAATTAAAAAAAATGCACTAATTTTGCGGCTTGTATGAATAAAGTATAATTTCAGACGTAAAAAAACGCTGTTCATCCAGGCTTTTGCCGGTGTTGGTTCAGCGCGTATTCGGGAACGCCAATGTGGTATCCTTAGAAACAGAACTCGCACCCTATATATAAATAAGGTGTAAAGCAAGAGACGAAAAAGAAATAACAATTATTATTAATTAATAGAGAGAGTTTTTATGGAAAAAAGATTAACTACGTTTTTGGCATGCCTCTTCCTTTCAATAGGAATGGCATTTGCCCAGACAAAGGTTACTGGTTCCGTGGTGTCACAGGAAGACGGTCAGCCGGTTATCGGCGCGTCGGTAGTTGTTGTTGGCACCTCTGTGGGCACAGCGACCGACATTAACGGAGAGTTCTCACTCACAGTTCCCGAGGGTAAGAAGACCCTGAGGATTTCTTCTGTGGGTATGGAGACATTGGAAGTTCCTGTCCGCTCACGCGTAAAGGTGATGCTTACCAGCGACCAGCGTGCTTTGGATGAGATTATTGTGGTTGGTTATGGTACCACCCGTCGTGAGGCGAAGACTGGTTCTATCGCCTCTGTGGGTTCCGAGGAGATTTCGGAGATTCCTGCTACCTCAATAGATAAGATGCTCGGCGGTAAGCTCGCCGGTGTGTCTATATCACAGAGTAGCGGCCAGCCGGGTTCTTTCTCCGATATTCGTATCCGTGGTAACAGCTCCATCAATGCTGACAACAACCCTCTGATTGTAGTTGATGGTGTTGCTATATTGATGGGTGATGACGCTGATTTCACTAACACGAGCAACCCGTTGGCAATGGTCAACCCCAACGATGTTGAGAGCATCACCGTGCTTAAGGATGCTGCTTCTGCTTCTGTGTATGGTTCACGTGCTGCCAATGGTGTGATCCTTATCACCACCAAGAGCGGTCGCGAGGGCAAGAGCCACATCACCGCCCGCGCCAAATTCGGTATTTCTCAGCTTGCCAATGATAACAACTATGGTGTGATGACAGCCCAGGAGCTTCTCTCATACCAGCGTCAGGCTATTACCAATGCCGGCAAGGACCCCGATGATCCTACTGGCGGTGCCACTTATTACCGTCCGAAATCCCTTCTTCAGGGTCCGTTGACCAACTGGATGGACGAGTTCACCCGCAACGGTAAGATGCAGGAGTATGAGCTCTCACTCACCGGCGGTAGCGCAAAGACAAAATACTACAGTTCTTTGTCTTATCATAACAATCAGGGTGTGTTCTATGGCATTGACTACAAACGTATGCAAGCCCGTTTAAACGCCGACCATGAGATAAACAAGTATTTCAAGACAGGCGCGCGCACCAACTTTGGCTACACCTATCAGGAGGACGTGCCTATGCAGAGTCTGTATTATTCCAACCCTGCCTTTGCCGGTCTTACCATCTTGCCTTGGACACCCGCTTATGATAAGGATGGCAAGTTTAACACCGATATCTCAGAGAACAGTGATACCAACCCGCGTGCCACGGCAGAATACGACGACCAGTGGCAGAAGACCTACAACTTCAACGGTAGTATGTACTTGGAGTTCACTCCTATCAAGCAGTTAACTTTCAAGACCCTCAACTCTATGGAGTATAAAACCATCGAGGGCCGCCGTTACTGGTCTTTGGAGGCTCACAATTATACCAGTGGCTATCCTGTGCTTCAGACTACGGAGACCACTTACACATTGTTCTCCACCTCTAACACCGCAACATATCAGGATATGTTTGGCGACCACAGCGTAAGAGTCGTTCTTGGTCAGGAGGCATTCCGTGAGAAAGCAAGACAGAACTATATGTACTCCAAGGGCTTGAACCCCAAAATCCCTTATCATGTGTCGGGTAACACCACCAACGATATGGAGTATTATGAGAGTGCAGAGACGATGATTTCTTATTTCGGTATTGCAGACTACAACTATGCTTCACGTTATTACTTGCAGGCATCAATCCGTACCGACGGCAGCTCATTGTTTGGAAAGAACAAACGCTGGGGTACTTTCTGGTCGGTGAGTGGCTCTTGGAACATTCACAATGAGAAATTTATGGAGGATGTGAAATGGTTGGACGTTCTCAAGCTCCGTGTCAGCTATGGTGTGAACGGTAACAAGAACATCGGCCGCTATCAGCAGTATGGTACTTACACCACCTCAGCCTACAACGGTGTTAGTGGTTTGATTACATCTACTCCTGCCAACGACGACCTCTCTTGGGAGCGCAACAAGTCTTGGAACTTCGGTATCGACTTCCGCTTCTTGAAGAGATTCTATGGTAGCATCGATGTTTATACACGTAAGACCACAGATATGCTCCTTGCCAAGTCGCAGTCTTCCACCTCCGGTTTCAACAGCGCTTACCAGAACGTCGGTTCTATGCGCAACGCCGGTATAGAGTTCCAGCTCGACGCTGACATTATCAACAAGGGTGACTGGAAGTGGACCGCCGGTTTCAACATCGCTCACAACAAGTCGAAGATCCTCGAGCTTGCCGGAGATGAGATGATGTCGTATTCCGCGGACAGCCGTCTGCGCCACATCGTGGGCGAGAGTATGTACACCTTCTACCTGAAGGACTATTATGGCGTGAACCCCCTCAATGGTGAGGCATTGTGGAGAACGGAGAGCGGCCAGTTGACCAACAACTACAACGACGCTGCGTGGATAAAGGCTGGCAGCCCCGAGCCTACCGTTACCGGTGGTATCAACACCACGGTGTCTTGGAAAGACCTCTCACTGAGCGTGGTTACAGAGTTTAAGGGTGGCAACAAGATTCTTATTGTTGAGAACCGTTACTTGCAGTCAGACGGCAACCAGATGTCTATGAACCAGGCTAAGAGTGCCCTGAACTACTGGACGAAGCCTGGCGATACCGGTTGCAACCCGAAACCTATTGCCAACAACTCCACCAACTCTTACAGCTTCAGTTCTACCCGTTACTTGGAGCGTGGTGATTATTTCCGCATCAAGGACATCACCCTCTCATACAACCTTCCCAAGCAGTTGCTCAACAAGATTGGCTTCGGCGGTATCAAGGTATATGCAAGCGCCCTGAACCTCTACACTTTCCACAAGGTGAATTTCTGGGATCCTGAGCGTGGCGTTGACGGACTGGGATATGGTATTTATCCGGTTACCAAGACTTTCGTGATGGGATTGGATGTTACATTTTAATTAAAAGAAAGGAACAGATATGAAAAAGATATTATTTGGTCTCGCATTAGTATCCGGAGCTGCCCTTACCTCTTGCAAGGGATATCTTGATGAGGAGCCGAAGCTTAAGCAGAGCAATGAGATTACCTTCAGCGACTTTGAGTCGCTCAACTCCGCTGGAGCTGCCCTCTATGGTATGATGCAGAGTGCCTCCTGGTATGACGGTGAGTTTATTCTCAATGGTGAGCTTAGATGCGGCAATGCCAAGAACCCCCTGTCGGTGTCAGGCTCCGGCCGTTATCGTGTGCAGACACAGTGGAATTTCAACGAAAGCTCCACATACAGCCTGTGGTCATACGCTTATTATACTATCGCACGTGCCAACAATGTGATAAACAATATTAAAGAGGAACTTAAAATAGATGACGTTACTCAGGAGGATCTCGACAACTTGAAGGCTGAGGCCCTCTTTATGCGCGCCCTGTCATACCACAACCTTATCTGTGTGTATGCCCAGCCATATAACAACAACACCGACACCCTCGGTGTGCCTGTGGTTACAGTTACCGAAAACGGCACCCCTGCCCGCGCTAGTGTGAAGACTGTTTACAATCAGATTGAAAAGGACCTTTTGGAGGCCGAGAGTTTGATTTCTTCAGACTTTTCACGCTCTGGCGTTACCGACCCTGCCGCCGTAGCTTCTAAATGGTCGATCAAGGCCTTGCTTTCACGCGTGTATCTCTATATGGAAAAGTGGCAGAAGGCAGCAGATTATGCCACAGAGGTTATCAACAGTGGAAAATATGCTCTTATGTCAGGTGATGCCTATATCAACTCTTACGCCTCTGACGTTACTCCTACCGGAGGTGAGGTGATATTCGAGGTTTATGGTTCACAGAAGAACGACTATTGGGATGACTCGGGCTGGACTCACCTTCCTTACATTACCCGTGAGGATGGCTATGGTGATATCTGTGCCACCTCAGACCTTTATGACCTTTTTGCCGATGGCGACATCCGTCAGAAATTCTTCTATACTAACAATGGTGACATCTTCTGCACCAAATATGCCGGCAAGGAGGGTGCAGACCCCAAACAGACCAATGTTCCTATCATCCGCATCGCAGAGATGTATCTCAATAGGGCAGAGGCTCTGTTGAAAGGTGCTTCCATTCCTGGCTGCTCTGCACAGGCAGACCTTGAGACCTTGGCAGCTGCCCGTGGCACAAAAGCCAGCAACGCCACTACTGAGGGTGTGTTCACCGACCGCCGCAAGGAACTTTTCTTCGAGGGTCACATCGCCTTTGACTACGCCCGTTGCAACAGGTCTTTGACCCGTACAGATTTCGACGACGTGTCTAACAAGGATGTGCCTTATCCGAGCTATATGTGGGCAATGCCTATACCAAAGAGAGAGATGGATGCCAATCCTAGTATGGTACAGAATCCTGGATATTAATATTAAAGATTACGACAATGAAAATATTAAAGAATATAACTTACGCCTTGGCAGCCGTTGCAGTATTGGCATTTGCCTCTTGCAAGAACAACGACCAGCCCTCGTTTAACAGCGGAGACTCTTTCTATGCTTTCACGAGCAATACGATGAGTGTGAGTGAGACGGGAGGAAAATTGAATGTTCCTGTTTCGATAGTGTCGATGCCCGGTCATTCCGGTTCCGTAAAATTTGACCTCTTAGACTCTGCCTCTGTCGCAGCCAAGAATTACAAACCCGCCATAGAGGGTAAGCATTTTAATTTAGTTGACAACGTTAATCAGCTGACATTCACTGGTGACTCCATTTATACAAAGTATATCAACGTTGAAATTATTGATAACGACGAGTATGAGGGTGACGTTGTGTTTGGCTTGCGCCTCTACGACCCGCAGAATGGCAACCTTGGTGCTATGGACACCATTTTCGTTACCATTTCCGACGATGAGCACCCGTTGGCATATCTCCTTGGAACCTACAATGCTACTGCCGTTTCATACTTCAGCGGTGAGGCAGAGGATTGGACAGCAGAGTTTACTAAGGATACTGACGACCCGACAGTAGTTTGGATCTATCCGTTCGCAAAAGGCGGTCAGTCCTCCGCTTATCCTGTTTATGGTAATGTCGTGGATCAGCTTACCGATACTGACGGTAATATCACCGCCGAGCTTCACATACCAGTGAACCAGATAACGGCTTCTTCTTCCAGCTACCCGGTGGTACGTCTTGAAGGTTGGTTTGGCGAAGATGGTGATGAGGATATCACCGATTACATCGTTGGTTATATTAATTACAGTGCTGCTTCGGGTACGACAACTATAACCATTCGTGACTGGTTTGGCGCTCACGCATATACTGACGAGGCTGCCACTTCAAGTGCCGGTTGGTATTGTATTTATCAATATGGAGCAGTATTCACACTGCAGAAATAACAAATTAAATTAGAGAGATATGAAAAAGATATTATATTTTATGACTTTGGCATCCCTCTTGCTTGTTACATCTTGTAATAAATGGGATGCACCGGTTACAGAGAGCTTCGGCTCCGGCCCGTCGGTCGCAATTCAACTGGTTAGTTGTCAAGACTCTTCCTACACCTTTACCGTTACTCCTGCCTCAACAGCGAAGTATTACTCGTATGCTGTGGTGGAGGGCGAATATGATGAGGATATAACAGCGGAGTCAGTCTATAAAGGCACCGTGAGCGGAGCTTATAGTGCTGTTATAAAAACGGCAGATGAACCATCCACTGAAGTAACGATAACTTCCGACCCTAATATTTCATACGTCATTTATGCTGTGGCTGGCGACAGCAATGGCATCTTAGGCACGATGGAAACATTAGAAGTGAGCACCACCGACGGTGTGTCCCCATACCTTGAAAGTTGGGAGGCCGACGCCGATGCCGGCAGCATTACTTTGACATTCTCGGAGGAAATCGAAATTGCAGACACTACGGCATATACCACCTATTTCTATAAGGAGTGGAATGCTGACTCTGTAAGAGACGCCACTGTAAACATTGTTGCTGGAACCAATACGGTGACAGTGACATTCCCGGACTTGGTAGCTGGCGAGATTGCTGCTTTCGGCATTGGTAAAGGTTTCGTCAAAGACCTCAAGGGCAATGTAAACTCGGCTGTGACAAGCAAGATGAACGATTACACTGGTAAGATTAGTGGTCCATACGTTCAGAAGACTTATCAGAGCTGGGAAATCTCTGAGGATGATGTCGTTAGCCCCGAAGACGGTTATGTGTTCGCTGACTACTCAGAGTTTAAGGTGGTATTCAAATTCGAATTCGACATTTACCGTAACGACTATAGTGTAAAGGATGGTGACATTCAAGTGAAGTATTACAGCAAATCGAAGCAGACAATCATCAATTTGCCTGTTGCTAACTGGACTGTTCAGGACAGTACATTGACGGTTACTTTGTCAGAGGCTCCCGCAGCAGGAGATTATGTTGGAGTGATTATCAACGAGGGCGTTCTCTTTGATGTCTATGGCAACCCCAACAGCTCATACGAAACAACAAATGATTTCTCTTGGGCTCTGTTCGTACCGAGCGTTGAGGATATCACAGGTACTTTCAACTGGCAGGCCACATCGTATTTTGATAAAGACAGTGGTATGCAAGATTATGGTAACATCATCATTGCTTTGGATGAAAGCACAGAGAATGGTTTGACTATTTATAATATGTTCCGTGACAACACTGTACTTTCAGCCACATACGACCTTACAGCTTGCAAGATTTACGTTCCTTCCGGTCAGTTCCTTTGTTATGTAACCTCTTCATCAACAGGTACTAAATACCAGGCTTATTTATTCAGCGCAGTCAGTGCAGACAATATAGTATTTACAATCAATGCCGACGGTACCATTACCGCTGACGCGATGTATGGTTTCTATCTGTTTGATGAGAGTGGCGAAACACAGGTTGGTTGGAATGATGTTATTACAGCCTCTTCGTTCATTAAGGCTACTTCAGCAGCTAAGTCATACAAAATGTCAACAACATTCTCTAAGAAGACCTCAAAGACTGTTTCTAAGAAGATAAACAAGTCATTGAGCCGTCATATAAGAGTAAGCAAGTAATATTCTAAAATCTATGCCCTCTTCCTCCGGCAGGCCTTTGTGGCCTTGCCGCGGGTAGGGGGCTTTTTAATTTCAACTATTATGAGACGACAGTTTTTATGTTTATTTATTGCTGCCACCGCGGCTTTCGCCACTGCCAGCGCAAGTGATATAACCAGTGTGCGTGCCCAATCCCTTGCCAAGGCACAGATGTCGAAGTCTTTCCCCTCTGTGGATACCGGCTCTGCCACTGTTACTCCTGTGGAAAACAACGGTTCGCTGTGTTATTATGTGGTGCAGTATGAGCAAGGCGGTTGGGTACTGGTGTCGGCAGATGACAATTGTGGCCCTGTGCTCGCCTTCTCCGATGAGGGCCGGTATGTCATTGAGGGTCAGCCGGAGAATATGCGTGGCGTGATGAACACGATATGCAAGGAAATCCGTTACTGTAAAGCTGCGGCAGTGTCTGTAGGCGGCAAAAGTGTGATGAGTGCCAACCGCACATTGGCATCGTCATCGTCGTCAGACGTAGAACCCCTTATTTCAGTTAAATGGAATCAGTCCTCCCCCTACAACAAGTATTGTCCTTCGGATAATATCAATGGACAGGCCATCGTAGGTTGTGTGGCTGTGGCTATGGCACAGGCGATGTCGGTGCAGCAGTATCCTGCCCGTCCTACAGGCGAATACAGCTATAACTGCGAGATGTATGGCAACCTGTATATCAATTACGATAACGAGGATGCCTACAATTGGAGTAATATCCTCTCTGGCGCCAACAGCAAGGACGATGTGGCAAAGCTGCTTTATCATTGCGGCGTGTCGGTGAATATGGGTTATACCCCCACAGGCTCGGGTACTCAGGACAAATATATCGCATCGGCATTGAAACGTAATTTCTCTTATCCCAACTCAGTTACATATTATGCCCGCGACAGCTACAGCGGCGACTGGGAGGAGTTGATTATGAATGAGCTCAACAACGGCCGTGCCGTATGTCTTAGCGGCTATGATGCCACCGGCGGCTATGGTCACTGTTTCAATATCGACGGTTATTCTGCAAATAGCGGTACCTATCATGTGAACTGGGGCTGGGGCGGCAGCAACAATGGTTATTTCCAACTCAACGGCCTTAAGGACCTGACAATGAACATGGACTATAGCGACCCGAGCTATCAGAGCGTTATCGTGGGCATCCGTCCTCCCTCGGAGTATCCGAGCAATATCATCCTGTCAAACACCAGTGTGACAGAGGGTATGCCGGCATCCACGGTCGTGGGTGATGTAACTGTGGAGAGCGAGGCAACAAACCCCACCTACACTTACACTATAGAGGGTGAATATAATATCAGAACACACCGTAAAAATGCTGTTCCTTTTACGATTGTTGACGGACAACTTGTTACCACCGAGACACTCAGCAGTGAGACTTACGGCTCTACTATCACGGTTACAATTACAGCCACCAACACAACCAACGGTCACTCCATATCCCGCACCTTTACTATAAAGGTGATTTCCTCTGCCGCTATCAACGAGCTGCCTGTGGAAAGTGCGGAGGCCGCAGAGTACTACACCGTTTCCGGTATCCGCTTAGATGTGCCGCAGAAGGGTGTGAACGTTGTGAAATATAAATTCGCCAACGGTATGGTGAAGTCGCAGACCTTGGTGGTGGAATAATAAAACAATAGGAGGAATAATTATGAAACGTATTTTTTCTGCAGCCGTGGCACTTACCCTCGTACTGTCGGCCTTTGCCGACTCTTTCGAGCCCAACACGAAATGGCCCTACCTGTATGAGAGTTTTACCTCTGGCACGGTGTATTCTGAGAATAACGAGAAGAGTGAGTCTTTGCTTAATGTGCACCTTAGTGGCAATGTGCTTCATTTCATCAATAGCGATGGAAGGGTATGCCAAACTCCCGACAAAGGTGTGATAAGGGTGGAGATAGGCAGCGACGCCTATATCTTCAGCAACCATAAACTGATGCAGATTCTTGACAGCAACGGCACTAATGTGCTTCTGCTGCTGCAACGCGGGGCTTTTGACCGGATACGCAAGAGCGGTACCGGGGCTTACGGCGCTGACCTCACCTCCTCTTCCACAAGAAACCTTTCATCGTTTGATATGGCCGGCATCGGCATGCCTGAATTAGGCAAGATGCTTCAGGAAAAGAACGATGGTTATGCCATTCCTTTGGTGAAAGAGTATTATTTTGTTATTAACGGCGTACAAATAGATGCCGACAAGAAATCTGTGGAGGAATGTCTCAGCGAGGAGAAGAAGGCACAGTGGCCAGCATTCTTGAAAGAAAACAAGATTAAGTGGAAAAAGCCCGAGAGCCTGAAAAAAGTTCTCGAGTTCCTCTCGAAGTAATTTCAGTAATCGGATAGTTTAACTTGCCTTCAGGGGTGTATGCCTCTGAAGGCAAGTTCGTTTTTACTATAAAAATGTATCCAAAAACAGCCTGCTGACAAAAAATTTTACAAACTTACAAATTGTCAGTTTTTTGGTGTAAAATCATTGCAAATTGTCAGTTTTCGAGTGTTTATTTATTACAATCTGTAAGTTACTGACAAAAAGTTCAAAAAATCGGCGATTTTGCTTTCACTTTGCTTTAAAAAGCTGTAACTTTGCACCCGAAATGAAAGCAAAATCGCTTTTTAAGTTACAAAGCTCACCGCAGGAGCGGTCCCGGCTGGATAATGCGAGCAAGCTCGCTAAGTGAGAGGTGGCACGGCAGGCCGTGCAGTGAGAGGTGGCATCGGCGAGCCGATGCAGTATAGCTCACCGCAAGGAGCGGTCCCGGCTGGGCCGGGTTTGACTTAAAGACCCTCTGTCAAGAGCTGCCCCGACTGGGTCGGGTTTGTCTTAAAGAACATTACGGATTTATTAATTAAAATAGCATTCAAATGATTGGAAAAGGATTGTACAATTCAGAGTATGAGCACGACGCTTGTGGTGTGGGTATGGTTGTTAACATCCATGGCAACAAGAGCCACGAGCTCGTTGACAATGCTTTGAAAGTATTGGAAAACATGCGCCACAGGGGCGCGGAGGGTGCTGACGGCAAGACCGGCGACGGTGCCGGCATAATGCTTCAGATACCCCATGAGTTTATCCTCCTGCAAGGCATTCCGGTGCCGGAGAAGGGGAAGTATGGCACAGGCCTCGTCTTTTTCCCCAAGGACGAGAAGAAACAGAGCGACATCCTCTCGATAATGATCGAGGAGATAGAGCGCGAGGGGCTCTCACTGATGCATTTGCGCAATGTGCCCACCAACCCCGACTGTCTGGGCGAGGCGGCCTTGGAGACAGAGCCGGCGATAAAGCAGGTGTTTATCACCGGAGTTACCGACGACAAGGTGGAGCATTTCGAGAGGATACTCTATATAATAAGGAAGAAGATTGAGAAGCGCGTTGACGACCCCGACTTCTATATCTGCTCCCTGTCGAATAAGAACATCGTATATAAGGGAATGCTCGCCAGCCTTCAGCTGAGGCAGTATTACCCCGACCTTACCAACAGCTATTTCACGAGCGGTTTAGCACTCGTCCACTCACGCTTCTCCACCAACACCTTCCCCACCTGGAGTTTGGCACAACCCTTCCGCCTGCTCTGCCATAATGGTGAGATTAACACCATCAGGGGCAACCGCGGTTGGATGCAGGCCCGTGAGTCGGTCCTCGACAGCGAGACCTTGGGCAGCGTGAAGGAGATATCGCCTATCGTGCAGCCCGGGATGAGCGACTCCGCGAGCTTAGACAACGTCTTCGAGTTCTTCGTGATGAGCGGCCTCTCCCTGCCTCACGCCATGGCAGTGCTGGTGCCGGAGAGTTTTAACGACAAGAACCCCATCAGCGAGGACCTCAAGGCCTTCTATGAGTATCATTCGATATTGATGGAGCCGTGGGACGGTCCTGCCGCCCTGTTGTTCAGCGACGGCCGTTTCGCCGGCGGTCTCCTCGACCGCAACGGTTTGCGTCCGGCACGCTATACTATCACCAAGAACGACACCATGGTTGTGGCCAGCGAGGTGGGAGTGATGGACTTCGACCCCTCGGAGATTGCCGAGAAGGGCCGTTTGCAACCGGGAAAAATCCTGCTTATCGACACCCAGGAGGGCAAGATTTACTATGATGGCGAGATTAAGGCACAGCTCGCCGGCGAGCATCCCTATCGCCAGTGGCTCTCCACGAACCGCATCCAGCTTGAGAAGCTCAAGAGCGGCCGCCACGTGGAGAATGCCGTTGACGACCTCACGAGCAAGGAGATCCTCTTCGGATACGGCGAGGAGGATGTTGACGGAACGATAGTGCCGATGAGCATCAACGGCCAGGAGCCGACGGCAGCCATGGGCAACGACACCCCGTTAGCAGTGTTGAGCAACAAGCCGCAAATCTTCTTCAACTATTTCCGCCAGCAGTTCGCACAGGTAACGAACCCCGCCATCGACTCCATAAGAGAGGAGCTGGTGATGAGCCTCACCGAATATATCGGAAGGGTGGGCTCCGGCATCTTGAAGCCCGACGAGACCAACTGCAAGATGGTGAGACTGCCGCACCCGATACTGAACAACACCCAGTTAGACATACTTTGTAATATCAGATACAAGGGCTTCAACACCGTGAAGCTGCCCATCCTCTTCGAGTGCAAGAAAGGCGAGGAGGGTCTCCGCGAGGCCTTGGACAAGCTCTGCAAAGACGCCGCCCACAGTGTGGAAGAGGGATACAACTATATCATCTTGAGCGACCGCGACGTTGACAAAGACCATGCCGCCATCCCCTCGCTCTTGGCCGTGAGCGCCGTGCACCACTACCTCATCAGCGTGGGCAAGCGCGTGCAGACAGCCCTGATTGTGGAGAGCGGAGAGATCCGTGAGACCATGCACGCCGCCCTCCTCTTAGGCTACGGAGCCAGCGCCCTCTGCCCGTATATGACTTTCGCCATCCTCGACGACCTGGTGAAGAAGGGCAAGATACAAGAGAATTACGAGACCGCCGAGGCCAATTATATCAAGGCCGTGAAGAAAGGTCTCTTCAAGATAATGGCGAAGATGGGCATCAGCACCATCCGCTCCTACCGCGGCGCGAAGATTTTCGAGAGCATCGGTCTTTCGGAGAGTCTGCTGAAGAACTATTTCGGCACCGAGAGCAGCACGATTGGAGGTATCGGCTTAGAGACCATCGCCCACGATGCCATCGCCCTGCACGACAAGGCCTTCAAGCCCACCGACGCCAAGGGCATAGAGAATGAGAAGCCCGCCTTCCTGCCCAACCTCGGACAGTTCCACTGGCGCAAAGACGGCATCCGCCACGCCTGGAACCCCGAGACGATTGCCACCCTGCAGTTGGCAACACGCACCGGCAACTACGAGAAATTCAAGGAATACAGCCGTTTGGTGGATGAGAAGACCGACCCCATCTTCATCCGCGACTTCCTCGACTTCAAGCGCAACCCCATCGATATCGACAAGGTGGAGCCTGTGGAGGAGATAGTGAAGCATTTCGTGGCCGGTGCCATGAGCTTCGGAGCCCTGAGCATCGAGGCACACGAGGCCATCTGTCTGGCGATGAATAAGATAGGGGCGAGGAGCAATACCGGAGAGGGTGGTGAGGACAGCGAGCGTTTCCACTCCACGGTGGACGGCATCTCACTGTCGAGCAAGACGAAGCAGGTGGCATCCGGACGTTTCGGCGTTACTACCGAATACCTTGTGAATGCCGAGGAGCTTCAGATTAAGGTGGCCCAGGGAGCGAAGCCCGGCGAGGGCGGTCAGCTGCCCGGTTTCAAGGTCAACGAGATTATCGCCAAGACGCGCCACTCCATCCCCGGCATCTCCCTGATTTCCCCTCCCCCTCATCACGACATCTATTCTATCGAGGACCTGGCACAGCTCATCTTCGACCTTAAGAATGTGAACCCCAAGGCAGCCATCAGCGTGAAACTCGTGGCAGAGAGCGGGGTGGGCACCATTGCCGCCGGTGTCGCCAAGGCCAAGGCCGACCTCATCGTCATCAGCGGCAGCGAGGGCGGCACGGGAGCATCACCGGCAAGCAGTATGCGTTTCGCCGGCATCTCGCCCGAGATCGGACTCTCGGAGACCCAGCAGACCTTGGTGAAGAACGGTTTGCGCGGCAAGGTGCGCCTGCAGGTTGACGGACAGTTCAAGGACGCCCGCGACGTGATTATCGGCGCCCTCCTCGGAGCGGAGGAGTTTGGCTTCGGCACCGCGGTGCTCATCGTCCTCGGATGTGTGATGATGAGGAAATGCAACCAGAACACCTGTCCCCTCGGCGTTACCACCCAGAACCCCGAGCTTCGCAAGCACTTCATAGGACATTACGAATACCTGGTGAATTATTTCACGATGATGGCACAGCAGGTGAGGGAGTATCTCGCCGAGATGGGCTTCACCAAGCTCAACGACATCGTGGGACACACAGAACTGATAATACGCAAGACTGACGTGGGCAGCAACGAGGACAAGGCCACGCAGCGCAAATACGAGACCTTAGACTTCAGCCGCTTGCTCAACAAAGAGGCTAACGGGCACTGCACGCTCTTCCACAGCGAGGACCAGCATCACGAGATTGCCGACGTGCTCGACCAGCAGTTGATAAAGGCGGCACGCAAGTCTATCGACACCCAGGAAGAGGTGAACCTCGACTATGCGATTAAGAATACCGACCGTGCCGTGGGCGCGATGCTCAGCGGTCAGATCGCGATGAAATACGGTCAGGAGGGACTTCCCGACTCCACGGTAAACGTGAGGTTCAAGGGTTCCGCGGGCCAGAGCTTCGGAGCTTTCCTCACCAAGGGCGTGAGCTTCAAACTCGAAGGCGAGACCAACGACTACTTCGCCAAAGGCCTCTCCGGCGGACGTGTCGCCATCCTTCCTCCTGTGAGGAGCAATTTTAATGCCGAGGACAATATCATCGCCGGAAATACCGGACTCTACGGAGCCACGAGCGGTGAGCTCTATGTCAACGGCAAGGTGGGCGAGCGTTTTGGAGTGCGCAACTCCGGGGCCATCGCCGTCATCGAGGGAGCCGGCGACCACTGCTGCGAGTATATGACCGGCGGCAGGGTAGTGGTGCTTGGCGAGACGGGCCGCAACTTCGCCGCAGGTATGAGCGGCGGCGTGGCCTACGTGTGGGACAAGAACCACAACTTCGACTACTTCTGTAATATGGACATGGTAGAGATCAACCTCGTGGAAGAGAGCACCTACCGCAAGGAGCTCCACGAGCTGATACGTCAGCACTACCTCTATACCGGCAGTAAACTGGCACGTACCATGCTCGACGACTGGAACCGCTATGTTGAGGACTTCATCCAAGTGGTGCCTATAGAATACAAGAGAGTGCTCCAGGAAGAGCAAGTGAGGAAATTACAGCAGAAAATCGCTGACATGCAGCGCGACTATTAAAATTATCAGTTATGGGAAATCCTAAAGCATTTTTGACAATACACCGCAAAGAAGCGGGATACCGTCCCCTCCACGACCGCGTGCTCGACTATGGCGAGGTGGAACAGACGTTAAACTCCGGAGACCGGAAATTACAAGCGAGCAGATGTATGGACTGTGGCGTGCCTTTCTGCCACTGGGCCTGCCCCTTGGGCAACAAGCCGCCAGAGTGGAACGACGCCTTGTATAAGGGCGACTGGGAGTTGGCNTANNGGCTTCTGAANGCCACCAACGACTTCCCGGAGTTCACCGGCCGCATCTGTCCGGCCCTCTGCGAGAAGGCCTGCGTGCTNAACCTGATGTGCCATGAGCCCACCACCAACCGTGAGGACGAGTGTGCCATCACCGAGGCGGCATTCAAGGAAAATTACGTGAAAATCCACCAACCCGTGCGCAACGGCAAGAAGGTGGCTGTTATAGGTGCCGGACCGGCAGGACTGGCCACCGCCAACCAGTTGAACCTCAAGGGATACACGGTAACCGTGTTTGATAAGAACGAGGCGGCAGGAGGTTTGCTGCGCTATGGCATTCCTAATTTCAAGCTCAACAAGCATATCATCGACCGCCGCATCAATATCCTGGAGCAGGAGGGCATCACCTTCGAGTATGGCAAGGAGATTGCCGAGGACAAGCTCCCGGAGGGCTTCGACGCCTACGTCATCGCCACCGGCACCCCCACCGCCCGCGACCTGAAGATTCCCGGACGTGAGCTCAAGGGCATCTACCTCGCCTTGGAGATGCTCTCGCAGCAGAACAGGGTNCTCGCCGGNATGGAGTTTAAGAAAGANGAGCTTGTGAANGCCAAGGGCAAGGATGTGCTTGTTATCGGCGGCGGCGACACCGGCAGCGACTGCATCGGCACCGCCCACCGTCAGGGTTGCAAGAGCGTTACGCAGATAGAGATTATGCCGAGGCCCGTGGAGGGTCCCGAGGATCCGCAGAACCCCTGGCCCAACTGGCCGCGGACGTTGAAGACCACCTCTTCTCACGAGGAGGGCTGTATCCGCCGCTGGAACATCAACTCCTTGGAGTTCCTCGGCAAGGACGGCAAGCTCACCGGCGTGAAGGTGCAGGAGATNACNTGGGAGCCGAATCCCGAGGGTGGCCGTCCGATAATGAAGCCCGCAGGCAAGCCAGAGGTTATCAAGTGCGAGATGGTATTGCTCGCCATGGGCTTCNTGCGCCCCGAGCATCAGCAGTTGCCCGCCAACGTGTTCTTGGCCGGCGATGCCCTTAGCGGTGCCTCGCTCGTGGTGAGGGCAATGGCCAGCGGACACGACGCCGCGAAGAAAGTGGATGAGTATTTAAGCAAATGATAATGATGCGCTATGCGCANTGACGAGAAAGCTCAGTGATGAGCCACGAAGTGCCTTCCCCGGCACGAATAAATCCGTAGAGTACCCGCGAGGCAATTGCCGGCGGGTACTCGTTTTCTTACTGCAAGCGAAGTTTGCCACCTCTCACTGCAAGCGAAGCTTGCCACCTTTCACTGCAAAATCTCCGATTTTGCCATCGCTTTTTCGGCGAAATATTTCCATAGCGGCGCCGCCATAAGACTTTGCCATATTTTTCCGTCGCGGAGCATTTGCAGCACTTCCTCGGGCGTGAAGAGTTCCACTTCGATGTCCTCGGTGTCGTCGAGATGTTGGACGTCAGTCTTTTTCACTCCTACGGCCAAGAAGCTGTGAGTGAGGTTGTTGCAGGTGCTGGCATTCGATGATATCAGCATCGTTTGTGTCCACGTGCCGCCCTCGTATCCCGTTTCCTCTTTCAGCTCCCTTTTTGCCGCGTCCATCGGGTCCTCGCCCTCTTCAATCACGCCGGCTACAATCTCATCCACGGTCTTTCCCAAGGCATAGCGGTATTGTCTCACGAAGAGGAATTTCCCCTCGTCGGTAATCGCCACCACGTTCACCCAGTCAGGGTATTCCAGCACATAATACTCCTCGTTCACCTTCCCGTTGGGCAGTTGCACGGCATCGCGCCTTGCCGTGAGCCACGGTCTTTTGAATATATACTCACTGCTGAGTGTCTTCCATTGCATGTCTTTTTTTATTAAAGTTGTTTTCTCCATAATCATTACGTTTTAATCGTTACGAACCGTTCGTAATGCAAAGGTAATAATTATTTTTCTTTTAGGCATTCTTTTTTCTCAAAAAAAGTGGTGATTTTTATTGTATTAATGATTTTTTAAGAAAACTTATGGTAATGATGTAGCGGCTTTGAAGAGAATTTTGGGGAAAATAATCTTAATAAAGACAAAAAATATAATTGAAATCTTGCGCGATTGAAATAAAACCACTAACTTTGCAACCGCGAAAGCCGCTGGCACAGAGTTTGCAGCGGAAAAAATAGCATTAACACAGAGAAAGATGAGAAGATACAGATACTTTATTTTCGCCGCCACGATGGCATTGCTCATGGCATGCGGTGGCAAGGAGGGGCAGAAAGCCCAGGTGGCAGGCATCGCCAACGCCTCTGCTATGCAGTCGGCGTCGAACAACAGTACAATGACCTTGGAAGAGTATGCCTCCGACACAGAGACGGACGAGGCTGCTGACGACGCCTTCGACCCGGAGGCAACGGAGACCCGGACTTCCAACTACCAATACGACGACAATGACAAGAAGCAGTCGTATAGGAAGAAAAACAGGAAGAAGCAAAAGAAATACAAGAAAAATAATTACAATAATTATAATAACAACAATAATTACCGGAGCAGCAAGAACAACAGTCGCAGCGACTACGACAGCCGCAACGACCAGAACTATTTCGAGAAGGCAACAGCCGACTATCAGTCGATGCTCAACAACCTGCTCCCGCGCCAAACAAGGTCTGTGGAAAGTAAGGTGCTGCACCGCAAGGGATATGTTACCTCTTATAACAGCAACACAAAACTGCCCAACTGGACGATGTGGTATCTCACCAAAAACCATACCTACGGCAGCAGTCAGCGCTCGTCGGCGAAATTCCACGAGGACTACGACGTGCCGGGGCCAAGGGCAGACAACAACGACTATTACAACTCGCGCTACGACCGTGGACACATGTGTCCGGCAGGCGATAACAAATGGGACCCCACGGCGATGAACGACTGTTTCCTGTTTACAAACATGTGTCCCCAAAACCACAACCTGAACACCGGGGCGTGGAACGACCTTGAGATTACCTGTCGTGGCTGGGCACGCCGCTACGGGATGATATATATCGTTTGCGGTCCGCTGCTCTCTAACGGCACGCATAAAACCGTGGGTCCGCACAAGGTGGTGGTGCCAGAGAAATTCTATAAAGTGGTGTTGCGCTTAGGAAGTGAACCGGCAGCCTTAGGTTTTATCTATGAAAACCAGTCGTCGAAAAGGGGATTGGAGAAATATGTGGTCAGCGTGGATGAGGTGGAGCGGCTCACCGGCCTCGACTTCTTCCCCGGACTGAAAGACCAGTTAGAGAACAGAATTGAGGCGAAAGCAAATCTCGATGACTGGGCGAGCATACGAATTGAGAATTAGGCGACTTCGTCGCAATGGATAATGGATAATGGAGATTGAGATATGGCAATAGGAAAGTGGATTGGCGGATTTTTGGGCTTTGTGTCCAGCGGTCCTTTGGGCGCCTTGCTCGGTTTTGGACTTGGCTATCTCTTCGACCAGGCTATGGATGCCGTGAATACCCCTGACAGTCAAGGTAATGGGAGGACTAACGGCAGAAATAGTGGAGGATACAGCAACAATGGCGGCTATAACGGAGGATATAATGGCGGCTATGGCACAGGCTATGGCAACCGCCGCACCACTAATTCCCAATATTATGAGGGTCAGCGCAATAGTTTCCTCTTCTCCATGATGGTGCTGTCGTCGTATATCATCAAGGCCGACGGTAAAATCATGCACTCCGAGATGGAATTCGTGAGGCAGTTTCTGCGCACGAATTTCGGTGAGGCGGCAGTGACGGAAGGCAACAATATCCTCCTGCGTCTCTTCGAGACACAGAAAAGGATGGATGCGCAGAACCCAGGCAGCTTTAAAAATGCCATACACGAGTGCTGCCTCCAGATACGCGCGAACATGAACTATTCCGAGCTGCTGCAGTTGCTCAACTACCTCGTGCTGATTGCCCATGCCGATGGCGTGGTTACGCGTCAGGAGGTGGAAGCCATCAGAGACTGCGGCCATTACCTCGGCATCAGCGACAGCGATATCGAGTCGATGCTCAATCTCGACAGCGGCAGCAGCAGCTCCGGCTCTTTGGAAGACGCATATAAAGTTTTAGGCATACCCATGACGGCCACCGATGAGGAGGTGAAGAAGGCATACCGCAAGCTCGCCCTTGAGCACCACCCCGACAAAGTGGCTTCTCTCGGTGAGGATGTGAGAAAGGCGGCAGAGAAGAAATTTCAGGAGATTAACGCCGCAAAAGAAAAGATTTACAAGGCAAGAGGATTGTGAAACATTACAGCGATAAGGAATTAGCAAAGATATTAGACCGTAAACTGTTTCACCTTATTGGCGACACTGCCGATGAGGTGGGACTGGAGTGTTATGTCGTGGGAGGGTTTGTTAGAGACCTGTTCCTGCAGCGGCAGTCGAATGACATAGACGTGGTTACCGTGGGCAGCGGCATCGCATTGGCCGAGGCTCTGAAAATAAGTTGGGCAGGAGAGCGCACCTCTCTGTTTTCCGCAATTTCGGCACGGCACAGTTGAAATTCAAGGATATAGAATTGGAATTCGTGGGCGCGCGCAAAGAGAGCTACAGCCACGAAAGCCGTAAGCCCGTGGTGGAAGACGGCACGTTGGAAGATGACCAGAACCGCCGCGACTTCACCGTGAATGCCCTCGCCATCTGTTTGAATGCCAACCGCTTCGGCGAACTTGTGGACCCTTTCGACGGTCTCGCCGATATGGAGGAAGGCATCTTGCGCACTCCTTTGGAACCCGAGAAGACCTTTGATGACGACCCTCTGCGAATGATGAGGGCCGTGCGCTTCGCCTGTCAGCTGAACTTCAAAATCGACGACGAGACCTGGGAGGCGATAGTGAAATACGCCGACCGCATAAAAATAGTAAGCGGTGAGAGGGTCAAGGACGAGCTGAATAAGATTATGCTCTCGCCCTCGGCGTCCTACGGCATCTCGCAACTTTTGGAATGCGGACTGCTCGACTATATCCTCCCCGAGCTTACCGCCATGAATATCGTGGAAGAACGGAACGGACGCAAACATAAAAACAATTTCCTGCACACCCTGCAAGTGCTCGACAACGTGGTGAGCGCACAGAGGAAGGCATGGGAAGAGATGGCGCAACAGAATGATGCTAAGCAGAGTGCAGCAGAGGCAGGCGGAAATCAGGATGCAGATGCTTCGCAGAAAGTAGAAGATAGAGAGAGCGGCGAGAACGCCGCGAACATTGACAAGACCGAAAACAGCGGTAAAACTGGGGAGATTTCCGAAGAGGAGCATGAGCCTTGGGCTTTGAGCCGCGAATATTATGTGTGGATACGCTGGGCAGCTCTGCTTCACGATATCGGCAAACCCAAGAGCAAGCGGTGGGATGCCCAACAGGGTTGGACATTCTATCATCATGAGTATATCGGCTCGAAAATGGTGGCAGGCATTTTCCGCCGTCTCACCCTGCCTTTAGACGCAAAAATGAAGTATGTGGAAAAACTCGTGCAACTTCACATGCGTCCTCAGGTGATTGCCGACAACGAGGTTACCGACAGTGCCGTGAGAAGGCTCGTAAATGATGCCGGAGACGATATCGACGACCTGATGATGCTCTGCGATGCTGATATCACAAGCAAGAACATACAGAAGCGGGAGCGTTTCCACGAGAACTTCCGTATCGTAAGGGAGAAAATTAAAGACCTCAAAATCCGCGACTACAAACGGCTCTTGCAACCCTGTATCGATGGCAACGAGATTATGGAACGCTATGGACTGAAACCCTCACGGGAAGTGGGAGAGCTGAAGAAATGCCTCAAGGATGCGGTGCTCGACGACCGTGTGCCGAATGAGCGTGAGCCGCTGCTGAAACTCCTTGACGAAAAAGCGAAGGAGATGAACTTGGCAAAATCGTAGATTTTGCAGTTAAGAGGTGGCACGGAAAGCTGTGCAGTGATGTTAATTCGTTATAATAATTATTAAAACAGCAACATATATTATTGCCACATCAGAAATTCGTAGTAACTTTGCACCCGAAAACTGGCAAAACTTTAAAATGCAAAAAAGTTTTCAACGCTCGCAAGCTCGCGAATTGAGAATTGAGAATTGAGAATTGAGAATTATATCGCCTGCGGCGATGACGGCAAAGCCGTAATTTTCCATTATCCATTCTCCATTGCCAGCGGAGCGGGCAGAAATTGGGTCGGGTTAGACTTAATGACCCTCTGGTAAGAGCAGTCCAGGCTGGGTCTGGTTTGTCCTGGAGTTTGTCGATAAGGTTTGGATAGTTTTATATAGAATATAATAAATAAGGTATTATAGATTATTATGAAGAAAAGACAGTTTCTCGCCGTTGCGGCAGCCACAGTGCTGTTGTGTGCCTGTGGAGGCAAAAAAGGCGGCATGAGTTTGGGGGATAACGAGTTTCCCGTTGAGACCGTAAGCGCGTCGAGCGCTGAGTCGCAAACCTCATACCCTGCAACCATCAAGGGTATGCAAGACGTGGAGATCCGTCCGAAAGTGGCCGGGTTTATCACAAAAATCAATGTTAAAGAGGGTCAGGCGGTAGGAGCCGGCCAGACTTTGTTTGAAATAGACAATGCCACTTATCAGGCTGCTGTGAGACAGGCAGAGGCAGCCGTGAACAGTGCCAAGAGCGCTTTAAACACCGCAAAACTCACATACGACAACAATAAGCAGTTGTATGACAACAAAGTGATTGGTGACTACCAGTTGCAGAGCAGCGCCAACACCTACAGCAATGCTCAGGCGTCGTTGGCACAGGCACAGGCAGCCCTCGCCAGTGCCAAGGAGACGTTGAGCTACTGCTATGTGAAGAGTCCCTCTGCCGGTGTGATCGGCCAGATTCCTTATAAAGTGGGAGCTTTGGTAAGCTCTTCGTCTGCCAGTGCCTTGACCACAGTGTCAAACATCAGCAGTATGGACGTGTATTTCTCTATGACAGAGAAAGACGTGCTGTCGATGACAAAGGCACAGGGCAACACCCAGACCGCCATCGCAGCCCTGCCTGACGTGAGACTCAAACTCGCTGACGGCACCATTTATGAGCATCCGGGAAAAGTTACGAAGATGAGTGGAGTGATCGACGCCACCACCGGCAGCGTGCAGCTCATCGCCCGGTTCCCCAACCCTGGCAAGGTGCTTAAGAGCGGCGGCTCCGGCTCTATAATCATCCCCAAGGCCAACAGTGCGGCCATCGTTGTGCCTATGGCTTCCACCACCGAGGTGCAAAACAAGATTTTCGTTTACACCGTGGGCAAGGACAACAAAGTGAAATACACCGAGGTGAAAGTTGACCCGCAGAACGACGGCAACAACTATGTGATAATTGAAGGCTTGAACATCGGTGACCGCTATGTTACCAACGGTTTGACAAAACTCACCAACGGTATGGAGATTAAGCCCATCACGAAGGCACAATATGAGAAGAAACTTAAAGACGCGGAGAAATTGAGCCAGGCACAGGGAAATGCCGACGACTTCGCCAATGCAATGAGTAAATAAGGAGGCTGGCTATGACATTTACTAATTTTATTAAGAGGCCGGTACTCTCGACGGTGATTTCTATCGTCATCGTCATACTCGGTTTCATCGGCCTCGCATCACTGCCTATAGAGCAGTATCCCGATATCGCCCCTCCTACGGTGACCGTTTACACCACCTATGCTGGCGCTGACGCCGAGACGGTGCTTAAGTCGGTAATCGTGCCTTTGGAGGAGAGTATCAACGGTGTGGAGAACATGACGTATATGACTTCCACGGCGAGCAACCAGGGAAGTGCGAATATCACCATTTATTTCCGTCAGGGAACGAATGCCGATATGTGTGCCGTGAACGTACAGAACCGTGTGCAACAGGCACAGGCCCTGCTGCCGTCGGAGGTTACGCAGGTGGGTGTCACCGTGGTGAAACGTCAGACCTCCCAGGTGCTTATGTACACCCTGACCTCCGAGAAGGGAGAGTTCGACGATGAGTTTTTGGAGAACTACAACAATATCAACCTCATCCCGGCCATCAAGCGTGTGAAGGGTGTGGGNGATGTGCAGAGCCCTGGTACGAAGACCTATTCTATGCGTATCTGGCTGAAGCCCGACGTGATGAAGCAGNANGGNCTNATTCCTTCTGACATCACCGCCGCCCTTGCGGAGCAGAACGTGGAGGCGGCCCCGGGAAGCTTCGGCGAGCAGAGCAAGGTGGCATACGAATATACGATGCGCTACACCGGACGTCTGAAGACCGTGGACCAGTTTGAGAATATCATCATCTCCACGAATACCGACGGTCAGACCTTGAAGCTCAAGGATGTCGCCAAGGTGGAGCTCGGCGGACTTATGTACAGTGTGTCGATGACCAACAACGGTCTGCCTTCCTCNATGGCCATGATTCAGCAGGTGGCAGGCTCCAACGCCAACCAGATTGCCAAGGACGTGAAGGAGGTGCTCGAGGAGCAGGCGAAGTCGTTCCCCCCGGGTCTTACCTACCGTATCAATTATGATGTAACAGAATTCCTTTACGCCTCCATCGAGGAGGTGGTTCGCACCCTTATAATCACCCTTCTGTTGGTGTTCCTCGTGGTGTATATCTTCTTGCAGGACTTCCGCAGCACGCTGATTCCTTTGATTGCCGTGCCGGTGTCGTTGGTAGGTACGTTCTTCTTCCTGCTTATCTTAGACTTCTCTATCAACCTGCTNACGCTCTCGGCCTTGCTCTTGGCCATCGCCATTGTGGTGGATGATGCCATTGTGGTCGTCGAGGCCGTNCACTCTAAGCTCGACCAAGGTTACAAGAGCGCTTTGACGGCTTCTATCGACGCTATGAACGAGATTTCGGGAGCCATTATCTCTATCACCCTTGTGATGGCGTCGGTGTTCATCCCTGTGTCGTTCATCGGTGGCACGAGTGGTACGTTCTACAGGGAGTTCGGTATGACGATGGCCATCTCCATCTTCATCTCCGCCTTGAACGCCCTNACCNTGTCGCCGGCCCTGTGTGCCATCTTCCTGAAGCCCCACAGCGGCGAGAAGAAGATGAGCCGCATCGACCGTATGCACGCCGCTTTCAACACNCAGTACGACAAGATTCAGAACAAGTATAAGAACACTGTCGAGAAGCTTGTGCGCAAGCCGGTGCTCACCGTGATACTGTTGCTCTTGGGTATTGGCGTCNTNGGTTATGGCATGTGGAGCACGAAGACCGGTTTGGTTCCTGACGAGGATACCGGCACNNTGTTCTGTACGTTGTCCATGCCTCCCGCCACGAGTGTGCAGCGCACTAAGGAGGTGGCACAGATTGTTGACTCTATGCTTGCCAACAACCCGGCCATCAAGAGCCGTGAGATGATTCAGGGTTANAACTTCATCGCCGGNGCCGGNAGCGACCAGGCNACGTTTATCATCAAGCTGAAGTCCTTCTCCGAGCGTGCCAGCGACGGCATCCTCGGCCTCTTCAAGGGCAAGGGCATCAAGAGCCTCTTCATNAATCCTATGGACGCCAATATGGTGCTTGGTATGATNTACAAGCAGACGGCGGCCATNAAAGACGCGAAGATTATCGCCTTNGCACCGCCTATGATCCCCGGTTTCTCGGCCACCAANGGTGTGTCGATGGTGATGCAGGANAAGACCGGCGGTTCGTTGAACGACTTCTTCAACGTTACCAACGAGTATCTNGCNGAGCTCAACAANCGTCCGGAGATNCAGATGGCCATGACGAGCTACAACCCGAACTACCCNCAGTATATGGTGAATGTTGACGTTGCGAAATGTAANCAGGCCGGCATCTCCCCAAGAACAGTGCTNACCACTCTCCAGGGATACTANGGCGGTTTGTATGCCAGCAACTTCAACGCCTACGGTAANCTCTACCGTGTGATGATTCAGGGCGATGTTGCCAGCCGNCGCGACTACAGCGGTCTGAGCCAGATTTANGTGCGCACGAGCAGCAGCGAGATGGTTCCTGTGAATGAGTTCTGCTCCGTGGAGCGTGTCTATGGCCCTTCGAGCATCAACCGTTTCAACCTCTTCACGAGTATCAACGTTCAGGTGAGTGTCGCCGACGGTTACTCCACGGGTGAGGCCATCAGCGCTTGTAAGGAGGTGGCNGCCACCTCNCTGCCNCAGGGTTATGGTTATGAGTGGTCGGGACTTACCCGCAGCGAGGCGGAGTCGAGCAACTCCACCGGCCTCATCTTCCTGCTCTGTATCGTCTTCGTGTACCTTATCCTCTCGGCACAGTATGAGAGCTACCTCCTGCCGTTGGCAGTGGTGCTGTCGGTGCCTTTCGGACTTGCCGGCGCCTTCCTGTTNACCGACTGGTTTGGTCACAACAACGATATCTACATGCAGATTTCTCTGATTATGCTTATCGGTCTGTTGGCNAAGAACGCCATCCTTATCGTGCAGTATGCTCTTGAGCGCCGTCAGACGGGTATGGCCATCACGTGGTCGGCAGTCCTTGGTAGTGCCGCCCGTCTNCGTCCTATCCTGATGACCTCTTTGGCAATGGTAATCGGTCTGTTGCCTATGATGTTCGCCTCCGGTGTGGGNAAGAACGGTAACCAGACCCTTGGNGCCGCCGCCGTGGGAGGTATGTTGATAGGTACTCTCTGCCAGGTGTTTATCGTGCCTGCCCTCTTCGTGATTTTCCAGTCNTTACAGGAGAAGATNAGTCCTATGAAGTTCGAGGATGNNGAGAACGACGAGGTGGCTGCCGAGTTGAAGCAGTATGCCAAGGGTATGCCTGCTGAGTATAAGGTGGAAGAATGAAATGAAATAAGACTAAGGATATGAGAAAGATATTTTTATTTATATTGCCCGCCTTGCTGATGAGCAGTTGCGGTTTATACAACAAGTATGAGCGTCCCGACATNATGACCACCGGTTTGATNCGCGACTCGGCGTCGATTACNGANACTCTTGTTGGCNCGCGACACCACGTCGTTTGCCAANATCCCCTGGCGCAGCGTNTTNACCGACNCCTATCTTCAGGNGNTGATAGAGAAAGGTNTGGCAAACAATGCCGACCTTCTCAATGCCGCCCTGAACGTGAAGACCGTGGAGGCAGCCTTGAAAGCCGCCAAACTCGCTTTCATACCGCAGGTTACGTTCTCGCCTTCAGGAAGCATCTCTTCCTTCGATGGAGGCGAGGCCACAAAAGCCTACTCGCTGCCTTTCAACGCCTCTTGGACCGTTGACCTCTTCGGAGGACTTCTGAATGCGAAGAGAGGTGCTCAGATGACGCTCCTTGCCACGCAAGACTATCAGGTGGTGGTGCAGACAAAACTTATCGCCGGCATCGCCAACCTCTACTATACCTTGTTGATGCTTGACAAGGAGGTGGAGATAATGGACGAGATGATAGCCCTCTCGCAAGAGACCTACGATATTATGAGCCTTCAGTTCAAACTCGGCACCACGAAGTCCACGAGCGTGCTTAGCGCACAGTCATCGCTGATGTCGATGAAAGCTCGGAAGATCGACCTGCTCCGTCAGATCCGTGAGAGCGAGAATGCCTTGTCGCTCCTCGTCGGTCAGCCGGCACAGACTATCGCCCGCGGAAAGATGGACGACCAGAGTCTGCCGGAGACCTTCAGCACCGGTGTGGGCATCCAACTGCTTAAGAACCGTGCAGACGTGCACTATTATGAGATGACGCTTGCCAACTGCTTCTACGACGTGCAGGCAGCGCGTGCCGCCTTCTACCCGAACATCACCATCTCCGGTACAGGGTCGTTTACCAACAGCAGCGGTACCGTGAACCCCGGCAAGTGGCTCCTCTCTGCTGTGGGAAGTCTTGTGCAGCCCATCTTTATGAACGGTAAGCTCACTTATCAGTTGCGTGCTGCCGAGAATGAGTATCAGAAAGCTCTTAACAACTGGCAGAACAGCGTGCTGACCGCCGGAAGTGAGGTGAGCGACGCGTTGGTGCAGTACAACTCCTACGCAGAGAAGTCGGCTTTGGAGGCGGAGCAGCTGCAAGTGCTCAAGAAAATTGTGGATGACACACGCCTGCTCTATAAACAGTCTGGCTCCACTTACCTTGAGGTGATTACAGCACAGACGAACTTGGTGAACACCCAACTGTCGAAAGTGGCAGACGACCTCTATAAGATGCAAGCCGTGGTGAGCCTCTATCAGGCTCTCGGCGGAGGCGCGAAATGATAATTTGGACGGAGTCCGAATTATCAAGTTGAGAATTGAGAATTGAGAATTGAGAATTAAGCGAACTCCGTTCGCAAAAAGCCCTCCGCAAGGAGCGGTCCCGGCTGGGTCGGGTTTGTCATAAAGCTCACCGCAAGGTGCGGCCCCGGCTGGGCCGGGATAGACTTAATGACCCTTATTATATAGAATTTAAATTTTTAAAAGGAACTTTTATGAGCGATATAAGTCCAAAAGCGGAGATTTCTCCGAAAGCCAAGATTGGCGAGAATTGTAAGATTTTCCCCTTCGCATATATCGAGGACGACGTGGAGATCGGCGACAACTGCATCATTTTCCCCTTTGTGAGCATACTGAACGGCACTCGTATGGGCAGCCACAACAAGGTGCATCAGGGTGCAGTGATAGGAGCCCTGCCTCAAGACTTCGAGTTTAAGGGCGAGAAGTCAGAGTGCGTGATAGGTGACAATAACATCTTCCGTGAGAATGTGGTGATAAACCGTGCCACCCATACCGGCGGACAGACGAAGATAAGCAACAATAATGTGCTGATGGAAGGTGTGCACGTGAGCCATGACACCAAGATTCTCAATAACTGCGTGTTTGGCTACGGTACAAAGATTGCGGGCGACTGTGAAATCGGAAACGGCGTGATCTTCTCTTCGTCGGTAATCCAAAATGCCGGCACGAGGGTGGGTGACGTGGCAATGATCCAGGCCGGTACCCGTTTCTCGAAAGACGTTCCGCCGTTTATCATCGCCGGTGGCAACCCCAACGAGTATTGTGGCGTGAATAATGTGATGTGCACCTCGTATGAAATCACCGATAAGGTGCAAAAGCATATCGCCAACGCCTACCGACTGGTGTTCAACGGCAAGTCGAGTCTCTACGATGCCACACTCCAGGTTAAGGATCAGGTGCCAGACAGCCCTGAAATTCAGTTTATCGTGAAATTCCTGATGTCAACGAAGGGAATAATCGCAAAGAATTTCTAAAGAAATTCCCATTTACTGCATCGTCGAGCCAATAAAGCGAGAGGTGCAACATTTATACGCCGGGCATCCTGTGTCATTCACAAGATGCCCGGCTTTCCTTTTTAAGACGTACAGGAAGTGTATGAAGTGTAATTGATTGAAAGATAGGGGTGAATATGAGAAGGTTGTATATTTCGGAGCA